>Ga0302156_10000814_pt1 | contig 28800 bp, 21 predicted proteins | sample I_Bog_N3_2_FD_193503 | JGI IMG/M metagenome (GOLD analysis project Ga0302156, IMG submission 193503) | Peat permafrost microbial communities from Stordalen Mire near Abisko, Sweden - I_Bog_N3_2 | ecosystem: Environmental > Terrestrial > Soil > Wetlands > Peat | place: Sweden: Abisko, Stordalen... | reverse complement strand
ACCCCCGCCCCATCCAACGCGCCGCTCGGGCTAGCCGCCGTTGAACGAATCTCAACAGATGTCGAGGAAGAGCAAAACCGGACTGCCAAGGTCTGTGCTCTCCCAGGTGCCCAAATGCGAGGCGCCTAGGGCACCCGGCAGGAACAGACAACCGCAAGAACAGACAACCGCAAGAACAGACAACGGCAAGAACAGACAACGGCAAGAACAGACAACGGCAAGAACAGACAACGGCAAGAACAGGCAACGGCAAGAACAAACAACGGCAAGAACAGGCAACGGCAAGAACAAACAAAAGCGAAATGCGGGGGTCCCTCCACTGCGCAACGGACGATGAGGCCGTCCGTTGCTCCGGTCGGGATGACGAGTATAGGCTGCGTGCTCCGGTCGGGATGACGATTGTTTGGGGTGGTTCGCCTCCGGTCGGGATGACGGGGTTATCGGTTGGGGCCGGGAAAACCCCCAGGTCTTAAAATCGAGGCCTGGGGTAGCCGGATCGCTGGGGGTGGGCATGGCAACGGTGATATTTGTCACATTCAGCGGGGGAGGGGTGCGGCTAGACTGGGTGTTAAGATCGGTATTGCTGGGAATCACGCCGTATTGGGCAGCCTCGTGCGACGGCCCAACCCAGGCGCCGGGAGTATTGTTAGAATAGGAACTGCAACCTTGCAACCGGCTGGAAGCTCACGCCGGTATTGAGCAAAACATCTGAAACCGGCCCGTGATGGGCGGATGAAACGTGCGAGCCCGACCGGCTTGTAGGAAATGTCTTGCGCCTTGCTATTTTGAAGGAAGCAGCCGTAGGAGAGACCCGTGTTGCGCTGCTTCCCGACTCCGTAAAGAAGCTGATTGCGAGTGGCCTTGAGGTTGTGGTGGAAGCCGGCGCGGGATTGAAGTCGGGCATCCGTGACGAGGCGTACGCCGAGGCCGGTGCGACGCTGGCGACCGACCGCGCGGGGCTGCTTGGCTCGGCAGACATTCTGCCCGTGGTGAACGCGCCGGCGGCCGATGACCAGAGAAAGATCAAGCCGGGCTGCGTAGTGATCGGGTTTATGCGGCCGCTGGATGAGCCATCGGCGCTGGTTCCTGCCATTGAGACTGGGGTCACGCTGTTTGCCGTCGAGCTGGTTCCTCGCATCACACGCGCGCAGGCGATGGACGCGCTGTCTTCGATGGCCACGGTGGCGGGGTACAAGGCGGTGATTCTGGCCGCCGACACGCTGCCTCGCCTCTTTCCCATGCTGATGACGGCGGCGGGGACGATTGCTCCGGCGAAGGTTTTTGTGATCGGAGCGGGAGTTGCGGGCCTACAGGCGATCGCCACCGCTCGACGGCTGGGCGCCGTGGTGGAGGCGTATGACGTTCGCGCCGCCGCGGGCGAGCAGGTGCGTTCGCTGGGCGCGAAGTTCCTGGATGTGGACCTGGGCGGACTTGCCACCGAGGACAAGGGCGGGTACGCCAAGGAGCTGAGCGAAGAGGCTCTGGATCGCGGGCGCGACCTGATCGCCAAGACGGCCAAGACGGCGGACGTGATTATCACGACGGCGCAGGTTCCGGGACGCCGCTCGCCGCTGCTGCTACGGCATGACGCGGTGGAGAACATGCGTCCGGGCACGGTGCTGATCGACCTGGCAGCGGCGGGCGGGGGAAACTGCGAGCTGACGAAGCCGGGCGAGACACAGGTGATCAACGGCGTGACTCTGCTTGCTCCGCTGAACCTGGCGACCGCCGTACCGGGGCACGCCAGCCAGCTCTACTCGCGCAACATCAGTAACTTTCTGGCACTGATCGTGAAGGACGGAGCGCTGAAGCTCAACATGGAGGACGAGATTCTACTCGGCTCCTGTGTGGCCCATCAGGGCAAGGTCGTCAACCCGCGCGTGGCTTCAGCACTGGAAGCAGCGGCGGGCAGCAAACAAGTTTCGTAATACACCCGAGAGGCCTATGAATCCTGCAGTTCTGATCGCTTCGGTCTACGTCTTCGCGCTTGCCGCGTTCCTGGGTTACCAGGTCATCAGCCGCGTACCGCCGCTGCTGCATACTCCGTTGATGTCCGCCACGAACGCCATCAGCGGCATATCGCTGATCGGCTCGCTGGTGTTGGCCGGGGCGGGCACCTCGCATGTGGCACACATGCTGGGCTGTGTCGCCGTGACCACGGCCACCATCAACGTGGTCGGCGGATTTGGCATCACCGACCGCATGCTGAAGATGTTCGGCAAGCGGAAGGACGAGGGCAAGAAGACGCCTGCCGCGGAGGCGTCCAAATGAGCCTCACTACCTATTTCATGGAAGCGACCTACCTGATTGCTTCGATTCTGTTCGTACTCGCGCTGAAGGGCATGTCCCACCCGGAGACGGCGCGGCGCGGCATGTTCATGGCCGAGGGCGGAATGTTCATGGCCATCGTGGGCACGCTGATTGGCACGCACATCATGACCTGGGGATGGATTCTGGTGGGACTGACCATCGGCTCCATCATCGGCATATGGATGGCGCTGTTCGTTCCCATGACCTCGATGCCGCAACGGACCGCGCTGTCGCACGCCTTTGGAGCGTTGGCGGCGGCGTTGGTCGGCGTGGGCGAGTTCATCATCCACGGCGCGGAGATGGGCGTGGTGACGCGCGGCGCACTGGGATTTGAAGTGATGCTGGGCGCGCTGACCACCACGGGATCGCTGATCGCTGCGGGCAAGCTGCACGGCACCATCCCGGGCAAGCCGATCCAGTTCCGCGGGCAGAACGCGATCAACCTGGTCATCTTTCTGGTCATGACGGGCAGCTTCGTCTACTTCTGGATGCACCCGGCGGTGATCGCGGCGTTCTACACGATGCTGGGCGTGGCGTTCGTCTTCGGCGTGATGCTGGTGATCCCGATCGGCTCGGCGGACATGCCGGTGGTGATGTCGCTGTTGAACAGCTACGCGGGATTGGCCGCGGCGGCAACAGGATTCGTGCTGGGCAACAACGTGCTGATCATCGCCGGAACGCTGGACGGGTTCTCCGGATTTATCCTGTCGGTGCTGATGTGCAAGGCGATGAACCGGTCGATCACGAATGTGCTGTTCGGCGGATTCGGCTCGGTGATCGCAGAGGCGTCGGCGGAGGCGGGCGGAGAGATGCGCGAGATATCGCTGGACGACGCGGCGATGCAGCTTGCATTTGCCAACCGCGTGATCTTCGTTCCCGGCTATGGACTGGCCACCGCGCAGGCGCAACACGCCGTGCGCGAGCTGGGCGAGTTGCTGGAGTCGCGCGGCGTCACCGTGAAGTACGCCATTCATCCGGTGGCCGGACGCATGCCGGGACACATGAACGTGCTGCTGGCCGAGGCCAACGTGCCGTACTCGCAACTCTACGAGATGGAGCAGATCAACCCGGAGTTTCCGTCGACCGACGTGGCCGTGGTGATCGGCGCGAACGACGTGGTGAACCCCGACGCGCGCGACAATCCGAACTCGCTGATTGCGGGAATGCCGATTCTGGAAGTGGACCGCGCGAAGAGCGTCATCGTGCTGAAACGCGGCCAGGGACGCGGCTTCTCCGGGCTGGAAAACCCGTTGTTCTTCAAGTCCAATACCAACATGCTCTACGGCGACGCAAAGAGCACGCTGAGCCACCTGGCGCAGGCCGTGCAACACGTCTGATCGGCGCGCGGAGCTAAGGGAAATTGTTTCGCTGAAACGTCTTCCGTGTTGTGCGGAAGACGTTTTCAGTTTTGCGCTGAGTTTTGCCGGGCGGGGAGGGTCACCGTGACCTCGGTGCCCGTTCCCACGGCGCTCTCGATGTGGATGGTTCCGTTTGCGCGCTCGACGATGGCCTTGCAGATGGAGAGGCCGAGGCCTGCTCCACCGCTAACCCGGCTGCGCGAGCGATCGGCGCGGAAGAATCGCTCGAAGACATGAGGCAGCGCGGAGGCGGGAATGCCATCTCCCTGATCCACTACGCGCAGCTCGGTGACTCCACCAAGCGCCTGCACAAGGACTGAGACGCGCTGGTTGGGGGAGCTGTGCTGCAAGGCGTTTACGAGCAGGCTCGAACAGAGCAGATCCGCGTCGCCGGCAGGCATGGCGACGACGCACGACTCTTCCACGCTGACACCCAACACAACTTGTTTCAGCTCGGCGAGCGGGCGCAGACGCTCCGCGACGTCGCAGACGATCGATTGCAGTTCGCAGGACTCGCTCAGTTCCACGGGGGCCTCTTCCAGCCGCGCCAGCGTGAGCATTCGACTGACGAGTTCTTCCATGCGCTCGGAATCGAGCAGGAGGCCCTCCAGTCCAGCCTCGTACTGCTCCGCCGTTCGCGGCACCATGGACAGGAGTTGCAGGCTGGACTTCAATACGGCGATGGAGGTTTTCAGCTCGTGCGCGGCGTCTCCGGTGAGCCGGCGTTGGCGTTCGAAGGCCAGTTGCAGCCCCTTCAGCAGCTCTTCCATGGAGAGCGCGATGGGCGCAAGCTCTGTGGTGCGAAGGACGGTGGCGGGCGGGACAAACTCCCAGGAGCGCGCAGAGACACGGCCTGCTATGGCGGCAAGCTCCTGCAGCGGCGAGAGACGGCGGCGCAGGAACCAGACCAGCGCGATTCCGGTGACAGCCAACAGCAGAGCGCTTGCGACGAGGTAAAATTGCACCGCCTCGACGGCCTCATGCCACAGGAATCGGGTGGGGCCGGCGTAGAGGACCGTGACCGGGCGGCGAACTCCACCGTTCTCTTCTCGGTCGATGACGCGCACTCCGTCGAAGCGGAGCGCACGGTAGTGCTCTCGATTGAACGTGAAGTTGAAGTAGCCGGGAGCGTGCGGAGCACCCAGCTCAGCCAGCAGAGCGGCGGACGAACCGGGCGAGTGGCCCAGCACGCGGCCGGAGGGACTCAGCACCTCGTAGACATCCTGCGGGGGCAGGACCAGCTCGGTGGGGTCAACGGCGACATTGTCCTCGGGGTCTTCGGCGTCGCGCACCGCTCCCAGCAGCGAGTCGGCGAAGCCATGCAGCATGACGTCGAAGGCTCGGCGGCGGCCATGCATCTCGTGGCCGATGGCGGCGGCGGAGAAGAGCGCGGCGCAGAGCATCTCGGCCAGCAGAACTCCGCCGATCAGTTGACGGCTGAGCGAATGCGTCTTTATCGCCGCGGATTTCATAGCTGCCGCTCCGGCGCTTCCAGGCGATAACCTCGTCCGCGCAAGGTGACGATGGATGTCTCTTCGCCCACGGCGCGGAGTTTTTTGCGCAGGTTGGAGATGTGCGCCTCGATGACGTTGGAGTGGTGCTGCCAGTTGTAGTCGTAGAGATGCTCGAGGAGTTCGCGGGCGGAGACGATGGCGCGGGGGCGGAAGATCAGATACTCGAGCAGGCGGTACTCGGTCGGGGAGAGGTCGATCAGTTCGCCGGCGCAGCGCACGGTCTGCTCGACGGTATTGAGGCTGATTCGGCCTACGGTGAGGACAGGCTGCGCGGCGCCCTTGCCGCGGCGGATGAGGGCCATGGCGCGGGCCAGCAGCTCGCCTAGATCGAATGGCTTGGCGAGGTAGTCGTCGGCCCCGGCGTTGAGCAGCTCGACGACCTGCGCCGGCTGGTCGCGCGCGGTGAGGATGAGGATGGGGGTCATGTCCTTGCGGCGGCGCACCTGGCGCACAATACTGAGGCCATCGAGACCGGGGAGCATGAGGTCGAGCAGAAGGAGGTCGTAGTGCTTGAACTCGGTGAGCGCGGCCCCGTCCGTGCCGTTTTCGGCGCAGTCCACTGCGAAGCCGCAGCGCTGGCGCAGGGCTTCGGCGATGTTGTTGGCGAGCCGGACTTCATCTTCAACGACCAGGACTCTCATCAGGATTCAATCTACTCTTCCACTTCTGCCTTAATCTTTGCTTAAGCCCGTGCTGGCACAGTTAGACTTGGAGCGACGGGAAGCACTCCTCAAGCCCGAACTAGAGCATTTTCGGTAATGGTGTAGTCCGTTGTGGAGCGAGCAAAAGCAGATTCCTCCGCTTCGCTACGGAATGACAAACAAAACTGGTCTATATAGCAATTCCAAAAATGCTCTAAAAGCCCGCGCCGGCACGGTTACACTGGGAGCAACGGACGGCCGGTGTGCATCTTGTTTTGCCGGAACGGTACTGATTGAGCCTTATGCCTTTTCTTCACGCACGATGGATACATCCGCACATGCGCAAGCGCCTGCTGCAGCTTGCATGTCTGGCGACACTGGCGACGGCGGGTTTTGCCCAGCAACCGGCTACGGTGGCCGTTCAGCAGCAGGGTGCGACAGTGGCTGCGCCACAGGCTGCGCTTCCGTCGCCCGCTGCCATCAGCCTGGACGATGCGATTGCGCGCGCGCGCAGCAACGAGCCGGCCTTCGCGGCGGCGGCGGCGGCCAGCCGCAACGCTGCGCTCGACCGCTCGATCGCGCGCTCTGCGCTGCTGCCCAGCGTGGAGTATCACAACCAGTACCTCTACACGCAGCCCGTGGTGGGGCCGAGTGGAGTTGGCGTGGGATCCCCGGCGATCAGCTCCAGTCCGCGGTTTATCGCCAACAATGCAGTGCATGAGTACATGAGCCAGGGGCAGGTGAACGAGACCATCGGCGCGCAACAGATCAACGCGCTGGGTCATGCGTCTGCCGCGCTGGCGGTTGCCACGGCGGAGCTTGAGGTTGCGCAACGCGGGCTGCTGGCTAGCGTGGCCGGGCTCTTCTATACGGCGTCGGCCGCTGGGCGCAAGGTGAGCGTCGCCGAGCGCGCGGCCAGCGAGGCGGCAAGCCTGACCACCCTGACCCAGCAGCGCGAGACGGCGCGCGAGGTTGCACACGCAGACGTGGTGAAGGCGCAGCTTCAACAGCAGCAGCGCGACCGCGACCTGGCGGATGCGCGTCTGGAGGCCGAACGCGCGCGGCTCGAGCTTGCGGTGTTGCTGTTTGCCGATCCGCGCACGCCGTACACGCTGGTTGTGCCTGATGCGCCGCCCACGGTGCCTGCGCGCGCCGACGTGGAGGCCGCGCTGGGCAAGCACAATCCTGAGCTGGCGAGCGCACTGGCAAGCACGCATCTGGCCGACCTGAATGTCTTTGCCGCGCGTGCCGCGTATCTTCCGGACCTGGCGTTGAACTACACATACGGAATTGACGCAGCGCAGTTTGCGACCAAGGGCATGGACGGAAGCCACAACCTGGGCTACTCCGCCAGCGTGACGCTGGACATTCCCGTGTGGGACTGGTTTGCGACGCGCGACCGCGTTCGCCAGAGCGAGATCAGCCGCGATGTGGCGCGCACAACACTCAGCAACACGCAGCGCAAGCTGATTGCGACGCTGGATGAGGACTACGCCGAAGCAGCGGCCGCGCACGACCAGCTCGACAGCCTGAACCTGAGCGTAACGACGGCGGCGGAGAGCCTTCGCCTGACGCGGTTGAGCTATTCCGCGGGCGAGACGCCGATACTTGAAGTTGTGGATGCGGAGAACTCGCTGACCGCCGCCGAACTTGCGCGCGAGGACGGCAACGTCCGCTTGCAGACCGCACTCGCGAACCTTCAGTTGCTGACAGGAACGATCTAAATGATGAAGCCACTAAGACGATTTTCCAGCCTCACATTGCGCGCACTCACGCGCTCGGATGTTTTCCTCTGCGCCTCCCTGTTGTTTCCATTACTGCTGCTTCCGCTTGGCTGCAAGAAAGCCGAGGAGACGCCCGCGCCCGAGGTTGCTGTACAGGCGGCGCATCCGGTGCAGGGGAGCATCCATGAGCAGATTGCAGCGGACGCGATTCTTGCTCCGCTGGCGCAGGCCGCCATCTCGCCGAAGGTGAGTGCTCCGGTGAAGAGGTTCTATGTGCAGCGCGGCTCGCGGGTCCACGCGGGCGAACTGCTGGCGACGCTGGAGAGCAGCGATCTGGCGGCCGCGGCGCTGGACAACAAGGGAAGCTACACCGCTGCGCAGGCCACGTTTGAAACGGCAACCAAGGCCACCGCGCCCGAGGACCTGACGAAGGCGCGGCTCGATCTTGCGCAGGCGAAGGCCAACCTCGACCTGGCGCAGTCCATCGCTACGGCGCGCGGCCAGCTCTTCAGCCAGGGAGCGATCCCGGGGCGCGACCTGGACACAGCGAAGGCGGCACTGGTGGAATCGCAGGCGGTATACGACATCGCCAAGGAACATTTTGAGTCGATGCAGAGCGTCAGCCACAAGGCCGCGCTGGCAAACGCGCAGGGAAATCTGGATTCCGCCAAAGGGAAGTACCTCGGGGCCGAGGCGGAGCTGAGCTACACGGAGATTCGCAGTCCGATCGACGGCGTGGTCACCGACCGGCCGCTGTTTGCCGGCGAGACCGCAGCCGTGGGAACTCCCGTCGTCACGGTGATGGACATTTCGGCGCTGATCGCCAAGCTGCACATCGCGCAGATGCAGGCCCAGCAGATTGATCTCGGCGCCGCGGCCACGCTCACCGTGCCCGGCATTGCGCAGCCCGTGCAGGCGAAGGTTTCGCTCATCAGCCCGGCGCTCGATCCGGGCAGCACAACGGTCGAGGTGTGGCTGCGCGTGGAGAACGCGAAGGGCGTGCTGAAGGCGGGAACGCCGGTCCACGCGACGATCCAGGGCCGTACGATTGCCAACGCGCTGACGGTCCCGGCGGAGGCGATCCAGAGCAGCCCGGACGGGAGCGGCAAGTTCGTGCTGGTAATGGCGGCGGATTCCACCGCGCACAAGAGGCCGGTCACGCTGGGAATCCAAAACGCGGACTCGGTGCAGATTCTGAGCGGAATCACCGCGTCGGATGTGGTGATCTCGACCGGGGCTTATGGACTGGACGAGAACACACGGGTCAAGATCGGTGCCGCCGAAGATACCGGAAAGGATGCCGAGTGAGCCTGCGTGCGCCATCCTCATCTTCGGTCATGCCAGAGGAGTCTTCGTTCTGGCTCTCTCGCATGTCGCGCACGATCTTCTTTCTGGTGGTAGTGCTGTCGCTGGCTGGCGTCTACGCGGCGTTTCAGGTCCCGACGTCGGTCTTCCCCGACACGAATTTCCCACGCGTCGTGATCGGCGTCGATAACGGCGTGATGCCGGTCGAGCAGATGCAGGTGACCATCACCAAGCCCATTGAGGACGCGGTCAACAGCGTTCCTGGGCTGCGCACCGTCCGCTCGACCACGAGCCGGGGATCGGCCGAGGTGAGCCTGTTTTTCGACTGGAACGTGGATATGTTCCACACGTTGCAACTGGCCGACTCCGCACTATCGAAGGTGCGCCAGACGCTACCTGCGACCGCCGTCATCACCACCAACCGGCTCACGTTCGCCACGTTTCCCATCCTCGGCTACGCGCTGACGGCTGACGACCGCGGGCCAGAGACCATCTCGCAGACGCGGCTGTGGGAGATTGCAACCTACGACCTGAAGCCTCCGCTGAACCGCGTGGACGGCGTCAGCACAGTGACGGTGCAGGGCGGACAGGTTCCGGAGGTCCACATTGTTCCCGACCTGGCGCGCCTGGAGAACTCCGGCGTCACGCTCACCGACCTGGTCAATGCGGTGCAGACTTCCAACATCATCGACTCCCCGGGGCTCTACGAGGCGAACCATGAGCTGATCCTGGCGCTGGTGGGAGCGCAGGCGCACGATGCTGAGCACCTCGCCTCGCTGGTGGTGAAGACAACCGCTGCCGGCGCACCGGTGCGCATCTCGGACGTGGCCGACGTACACGCCGGAACCGAGCCTGTCTACACCGCGGTGACCGCGAACGGCACGCCTGCCGTGCTGATCAACCTCGCGCGCCAGCCCTCTGCGAACACCGTTGCGGTGGCGAACGCGGTCGCCACTGAGGTTGCACAGCTCAGCCGAATGCTTCCCGCTGGAGTTCATCTCGCTCCGTTCTACGATCAGTCGGAGATGGTGCGCGAGTCCATCGCCAGCGTGCGCGACGCGATCTTCATCGGGCTTGTGCTGGCGTGCATCATTCTGTTTCTCTTCCTGCGCGACTGGTCGAGTTCGCTGGTCGCCGGCCTGGTGATTCCTGTAACTGTTGCGGTTACGATACTTTTTCTCTGGATGATCGGGCAGTCCTTCAACCTGATGACTCTGGGCGGGCTGGCCGCGGCGATCGGGTTGGTGATCGACGACGCCATCGTGGTGGTGGAGAACATCGTCGTGCATCGCGACGCGGGCCAGTCGCGGGTCGAAGCCATCCGTCGCGCGCTACAGGAGCTCGCCACTCCGCTGGTCTTCTCTACGATCACTCCCGTGGTTGTCTTCCTTCCCCTGATCGCAACAACGGGCGTGACCGGAAGCTTTTTCCGCGCGCTGGCGGTGACGATGACCGCGGCGCTGCTCACTTCGCTGGCACTGGCGGTGACGTTTACGCCCGCGCTGTCGCTCACGCTGCTGGGCGACCGCAAGCCGGCCAACGGCAGAGCTCACAGGCCGCTGTTCCCATTTTTTACCCACGGCAAGGCGGTCGACAGCCCCGCCGTACTGGATGCGGAGCCCTCGGCCATTGCAGCGCTTCCGGCCGGTCCGGTTGTTGCAGCCGCTCACGCGGGACACGTGGACGGGCCCGTGATGCGGCGCATTCTGAGCACCCACGCACGCGCATTGACCTGGGCACTGACCCGGCCGATTGCACTTGCGGCGGTCTGCCTCGCGCTTGTCGCAGCCACATGGTTTGCCTACAACGCGCTCGGCTCCGACCTGCTACCGGAGATGGATGAGGGCGCGTTCATTCTCGACTACCTGACGCCGGCGGGCACCTCGCTGACCGAGACCAACCGCATCCTCCAGCACGTCGAGCAGATCCTGCGCAGCACGCCGGAGGTTGAGATCACCAGCCGCCGCACCGGCCTGCAACTGGGGCTTGCGGCCGTCACCGAAGCCAACTCCGGCGACTTCAGCGTCCGCCTCAAGAAGAACCGCGATCGCGACATCGAAGAGATTATGGAGGACGTCCGCGGCAGGATCAGGAAGTCGGAACCCGCCCTCGACATCGAGTTCACGCAGGTCCTGCAGGACATGATCGGCGACCTCTCCAACTCGCCGGAACCCATCCAGATCAAGCTTTTCAGCAGCGATTCGGCCCTGCTGAACGAGCTCGGCCCCAAGGTGGAGGACGCTATCAAGAAGATCCCCGGCGTGGTGGACACGCAGAACGGCGTGGACAACACCATCTCCGGCCCTGCCACCAGCTTCCAGGTCGATCCGGTCGTTGCGGGGCGTCTCGGATTCACGCCCAGCGAGGTTGCAGACGACGCCACGGCGATCCTCGACGGCCTGCCCACCACCGAGCCAATGATCGTCAACGGCCGCCCCTACACCATTCGCGTTCGCCTACCCGACGAGAGCCGCGCGTCGCTGGACTCAATCCAGAACACGGTCTTCAACTCCAACTCCGGCCACACCGCATCGCTGGGATCGCTGGCGCAGGTGACCGAGCTGCCACCGCAGAATGAGATCCTGCGCGAGAACCTGCAGCAGATGATTACGGTCAGCGGCCGTCTGGAAGGATCGGACCTCGGCTCCGCCATGCAGCAGGTCCAGACCACCGTCCAGAATCTCCACATTCCCTCCAGCGTGCGCGTCGAGTATGGCGGCACATACCAGGAGCAGCAGAAGTCCTTCCGCGACCTGCTGCACGTTCTGATCCTCGCGCTGGTACTGGTCTTCGGCGTTCTTCTGGCCGAGTTCCGCAACTTCTTCGCGCCGATCGCCATCCTCAGCAGCTCCGTGCTCTCCATCTCCGGCGTCGTGCTGGCGCTTCTCATAACGCGCACCGACTTCAACGTCGCCAGCTTCATGGGGCTCATCATGGTGATTGGCATTGTGGCAAAGAATGGGATTCTGCTGCTCGACGCCGACGAAAAGTTCCGTGCCCAGGCAGAGATCGAACTACAGGGCAATCCGGATGCCTTTGCCAACCGCGACCTGGCCCGCGAGGCGATGCTGCACGCGGCGCAGCGGCGGCTTCGTCCAATTGTGATGACAGCGATTGCGGCGGTATGCGGGATGCTGCCGCTGGCATTTGCCATCGGAGCGGGCTCACAGATGCTTCAGCCGCTGGCTATCGCCGTCATCGGCGGCCTGCTGATTTCCGTGGCACTGTCGCTGATTGTGACGCCGGCCATCTACTACCGCCTGACGCGCAGCCGCCACGCCTGACGCAGCCGCCACGCCTCCCAGAGCAGAAACCGCACTGTCAAACCCTGCGCACTGCGCCGCGGCGCAATAAGTTTCACAAATCTAGATACATCAATGGATTACAACAACGCTGGGGGGAATAATTCGTTGACATGGCAGTTATGCGCGATCCAGTAAAATAAGAATGGAATCTGGGTAAGATCGACGCGAAAGGAAGCCAGACGATGGAGATGGAGCAGCTTGGAAATTCGGAGATGTGGCTGACGCCGATTGGCTTTGGCGCGTGGGCCATCGGCGGCGGCAACTGGGCGTTCTCCTGGGGGCCGCAGGACGATAATGCATCCATCGCGGCGATCCGCAAGGCCATCGACCTGGGCGTCAACTGGATTGACACGGCAGCGGTGTATGGGCTTGGCCACTCCGAGACAATCGTCGGGGAGGCGGTGAAGCAGTCTGCGGTGAAACCGTTTATCTTCACCAAGAGCGGCATGGTGTGGGACGACAGGCGCGGAATCCGGCGCACCCTGCTGGAGATACGGCGCGAGGTGGAAGAGAGCCTGCGCCGGTTGCAGGTGGACGTGATCGACCTGTACCAGATCCACTGGCCGGTGGAAGACCAGGACATCGAAGAGGGCTGGACCGCGATGGCTGAGCTACAGCACGCGGGCAAGGTGCGCCACATCGGCGTGTCGAACTTCACGGTTTCTCAGATGGAGCGCTGCTGGGATATTGCTCCGATCACGTCGCTACAGCCTCCCTACTCACTGCTGAACCGCGGGGTGGAGGCGGAGATTCTGCCCTACTGCCTGGACCACGGGATCGGGGTGATCAACTACTCGCCGCAGGCATCCGGCCTGCTGAGCGGCGCGATGAGCAAAGAGCGGATTGCCAAGCTGCCGGAGGACGACTTCCGGCGCAACGCAAAACAGTTCCAGGAGCCGCTACTGAGCCGTAATCTGGCGCTGGCCGAGCTGCTGGGGCAGATTGGGGCGCGGCGCGGCGTCTCGGCGGGAGTGGTGGCTATTGCCTGGACGCTGGCCAACCCGGCGGTTACCGCAGCCATCGTGGGCGGACGCAGCCCAGAGCAGGTGGAGGGAGTGTGGCCGGCTGTGAAGTATCGGCTTACCAGCGAGGAAATGCAGGAGATTCAGTCATTTATGGTCGTAAATCCCTGATTCGCTGGAGATGCGGCGTGGTGTGCGGCGAGGCTGGAGTGGGGCCAGCCGGTCGTGCGGAGTCCATTTTGGTTACTTTTTCCCAAAAAAATGCAACTTATGTGTCATTGTGCGCAGATGGCAGATGGCACAATGATCAAGTAGCATAAACTTTGGTAACCACAAAGCTCCGGGGGGAGCTAATAAGGGTTCTCCAAAGGAGGAATCTTGACCGTGTGGCAGAAGCCTGGAGCGAGGGATGCCATGCGGGCGGCAGTCCGCTTCCCTCTTAGGCTTGCGCTCCATTTGAAGACGGAGGATGGGATCGTCGAAGCCACGACGCGAGAGATCTCTTCCAGCGGTCTCCTGTTCGTAACCACTTATCTGCCGAAGATTGGCAGCAGCATCGAGTTCACCATGGATATGCCGTCGGAAGTGATGGGTTGGGCAAACGATGTTTCCATCCACTGCATGGGACGGGTTGTGCGGCATCAACAGACGGCAGAAGAGTCCATGGTGGCCGTTGTGATCGACGAATACTCTCTCAGGGTCTAAATCAATGATGACTTCAACTCTCAATTCGGATAAGTCCTTCCAGAAAGGCCATTTGCAGCCCGTCCAGATGGGTCATTTGCAGCCCGTCCAGAATGGCCATGAGCAGGCCAGCGCTGCAACGGGTATTCGCGTCATCCTCGCCGACTCCCAGGCGATCTACCGCGTGGGCATGAAGAAGGTCTTCGCGCTGGAAGACGACATCCGGGTGGTGGCGCAGGCCGAGACTCTGGAGAACCTGCGCGCCGCGCTGGAACGCCATCCGACCGATGTAGTGGTTCTGGAAGGGCAACTGATCGCCGGCACCATCGACGCCATTCCGGATCTGGTGAAGCACAGCCCCGACGCCAAAATTATCGTGCAGGTGGTGGAGTCCGACGAAGACAATATTGTGGAACTCTACCGCCGCGGCGTGCGCGGAGTGGTACCGCGCTCCATTTCGCCGGACCTGCTGATCAAATGCGTTCGCAAGATCGCCGACGGCGAGACGTGGATCGACAACCAGTCCATCAGTTGGGTGATCGAGGCCTACCGCTCGCAGGCCAGTTCGCTGACCAGCCCGCGCGTTCTGCCCAAGCTGACCAAGAAAGAGCTGGCAATCATCAGCTGCATCACGCGCGGCATGAGGAACAAGGAGATCGCCTACCAGATTGGCACCACCGAGCAGGTGATCAAAAACTACCTGCGCAAGGTGTACGACAAGCTGGGAGTCAGCGATCGGCTGGAACTGGCGCTCTACTGCCTGCATCATCAGCTACTGAAGAATTACTCGCAGGAGCCTGAGGTTATCCCGCTGCCACCAGTGGCGCAGGTGACGCCGCTGCGCGCGAAGATGTAAGCGAGCGGCCGGAATTCTGTCTAAGCCACACAAAACCGTCACTCTGGCCGAGCCAGAATGACGGTTTTTTGCCGCAGCCCCTCAAGTTTGTGAGGAGATCGGCGCTACTGCTTGTCGATCTCGACGTCGATGGTGAACTTCACCTCGTCGCCGATCATCGGCGGGGGAAACTTCGCGCCGAAGCTGAAGTCGCTGCGCTTGATGGTGCCACTGGCGGAGAAGCCGCTGATGGTCTTGCCCTGCATGGTCTGCGGCGGCGTGGGGCCGTCGAGATCGAGGGCCACGCTGCGGGTGACTCCGTTGATGGTGAGGTCGCCGATCAGGCGCAGCTTGCCGCCGGAGTTGGTCAGCGAGGTGGACTTAAACGCCATCGCGGGGTTCTTCTCCACATCGAAGAAGTCGGCGGACTTCAGGTGAGTATCGCGCTGGGCCACCCCTGTGGAGACGGTTGTGGTGTCGATGGTAGCGGCCACCGAAGACCTCGCGATGTCTTTCTCATTCAGCGTGACGGTTCCCTTCACGTTGCCAAACGCGCCGTGGACATGGCTGACGCCCATGTGAATGATCTCGAAGTTGACGCTGGAATGCGCCGGATCGATCACCCAGGTGGAGGTCTGTGCGTAGGCATGCGCGGAAAACAGTGCTACAGAGAGGGTGAGTGCGAGGAGCAGTCTATTTTTCATTGGTCTTTTGGTTCTTCTTTCTTCGGTCAGACTCCGCCGCAACTCAAGAGGCGGCTTACTGTTTGGATGAGTTTCGCGCCGCGCAGGATGCTGCAAGGTTGCGAAGGATAAATAAAACTTGCTGACGAGGAAGAATGCTAGGATTCTGCGATGCCGTATTTCAGCGAGATACGCGCGCTAACCCGGGTGCAGCGCAATACGTTCTCTGCCTGCTTTCTGGGCTGGACGCTGGATGCCTTCGACTTTTTTCTGCTCACCTTCTGCCTGAAGGCGATCGCAGTGGACTTCCACGCCGGCGTGAAGCAGGTTGCCGAGGCAATCTTCTGGACGCTGGTGATGCGTCCCGCCGGTGCCCTTCTGTTCGGCGCGATGGCGGAGCGATATGGCCGCCGGCCCACGCTGATGCTCAACGTCGTATCCTTCTCCGTCTTTGAATTTGCATCCGCCTTCGCGCCCACGCTGCACAGCTTTCTCATCTGCCGCGCGCTGTTCGGCGTTGCCATGGGCGGCGAGTGGGGCGTGGGCGCCGCGCTCGCCCTGGAGACGCTGCCCGCGCGCGGGCGCGGATTCTTCTCCGGCCTGCTGCAGGAGGGATACGTGGTGGGCAGCCTGCTGGCTGCCGCGGTCTTCGGCCTGCTCTTCCGCCACCTGCACGGCACCGGCATGATGACAAACTGGCGCGTGATGTTCATGTTGGGAGCTCTGCCCGCGCTGCTCGCCTTCTACCTGCAATTCAAGGTGGAGGAGTCGCCAATATGGCTTGCCAGCCGCGATCGGCGGCGTGTGGCCCCGAAGTTACGGTTCGACTTTGCTCGCGTGGAGGCGATATGGAAGACCTCCATCGGCTACCTGCCTTGCTTTCTCTTCCTCGTCGTCCTGATGACGGCGTTCACGTCGTTCAGCCATGGCACGCAGGACCTGTACCCGACCTTCCTGCTCGACCGTGGTTTCAGCGAAGGCCACGCCAGCTTGATCGCCGCCATTGGCAATGTCGGGGCGTTCGTCGGAGGCATCTGCTGCGGGGCGCTCTCGGAGAAGCTGGGGCGCAGGAAGACCATCCTTCTGGCCGCGCTGTTCGCGATTCCGATGGTTCCGCTGTGGGCCTGGTCGCACTCGCTAGCGATGCTGGCCGCGGGCGGGTTCCTGATGCAGTTCATGGTGCAGGGCGCGTGGGGAATCATTCCCGCACACCTGAACGAACTGGCCCCGGGACCGGTGCGCGCAATCTTCCCCGGCGTTGCCTACCAGCTCGGCAACCTGCTCAGCTCGCGCAACGCGGTTTTTCAGGCGGCCTTTGCCACACGCCACAACGGCGGCGCATTGAACGTCGCTCTATCGGGGACGGTGGTAATCGTCGCGCTCGTCGTCGCGGGCGTCAGCGCACTCGGGCCCGAGGCCAAAGGCGCCAATCTCGCCGAACCTACGGCGCAGTGATGACGACGTAGCGGTCGGTCGTCTCCCAGCGGATGTGCAGCTCAGTGGAGGTGGGCGTGGTGTTCTCGAAGCTGAGGCTCATTCCCTCCTGCGGCGCGGCCATCGGTTTGGATTGCATGGGGATGCGGCCCAGGTCCATGCCCTGGTTGTAGGTGAGGCCCCACTGGCCGGTCTGGTTATTGAGAATGAGCTGCCATGTGTCCGCACTGGGCAGCGAGTAGAGGGTGTGTGTGCCGGCCGGAACCAGCAGCGATCCGAACTTCAACGGGACCGAGGTGATGAGGGTGGTGGCGGGATTCGCGCCGGTGCGCCAGACCTTGCCGTAGGGGACAAGGCCGCCCATGATCTTGCGACCGCGCATCTGCGGCGAGTTGTAGCGGATGTCGATGGTTCCGCCGGCGAGGGTGACGCTGGCGGTTGCGGCTGGGCTGGGTAGAACGGCTTTCGGCTGCGCGGCGGCTGCGCCCATCTGGGCGGTGAGCACGGTTGAGGCGACGGCCAGCAGCGCGACCGAGGCGAGCGCGGCGAGCGGATGGAAGGAGGGGATGCGCGGGTGCGAAGGGTGAAGTCTCATGGGTTTTCTCTCTCTCTTCGAGTGGTCGAATTTTGATTGGAGGGCGGGGTGAGCGCCGGGCTTTCTTTGTGGATGCGGCTGTTTCCGTCTTGCAAGCCTCATCGTGCATGATGCTCGACTCAGCGAGGGCGGACTGTCAAGCGCACGGGATGCGATGCGGGTTGCTCCATGCCAGGCTATAGCACTACAGTTGTCTGTCCTTACGGGTTATCGAAAAACGACAAGAGTCCGGGCTGAAGGCCTTGCAAATATGCTCTCTTTCCGGGGGCTGAAGCCCCCGATCCCTCCGGAATCCGCGATCTGCAACTGTAGTATTCGGTCAGATGGCGAAGACCCCTCTGGTGAGCCGAACGACTATCCAGCCTGGCGCTACTCGTCCTTGCATGTCCCGGTTGCAAACAGCGCTTTCACGCCACAGGGTGCCTCCACCATCTTCTCTCCGGAATGGGCCACGCCCTCCACCAGCCAGAGCCTCTGGCCCCAATCGGCTGGATGCCGTGCCTTGAGATAAGCAAAGTACGCCCGTCCCCGTTCCAATCGCGTCGCTCCCTCCGCCTCGCCCGCACAGGAAACATCGAGGTCCTTCTGTCGGGGGTCCGTATCCTCCTCGCCCATCAGGTAGATCACGTCTGCCTTCGCATAGGCGGCCTCCATCTCCTCCCATCCGATCTTCTTCGTTGTCTTCACATAAGCCGGAGCGTCGCGCGTCCCATACCTCCATCGGTTCCAGCCGCTGCACCCGAAGCCATGCGGCACCGGACGCTCGTCGCTGAAATACAGATACGACGATGGGTTGGCAATCACGAACCGCAGATGGATTCCCTTGGCAGCGATCTCTTCCGTTGCCTTGCCTACCACCGCGTATCGCTGCACTGCCTGCCCGCCCCCGGAGTGGCCCGCCAGCACAATATCTTTCAGGTTCGGAAACGTAGCCCGGTCCGCTAGCCGCAGTAGAAGCGCATCGAGCACCTCATACGCACTGATCGGAGCTGGCCCTGTTGCTGGACCACCAGCCTCCCACGCTTGTGCCCGCCAACGCACGACCTCCTGCGGCAGGCCATGTTCCCCTACATCATCCTCATTCAGAAACTGTGGCGCGATCAGAATGTTCTCCGCTGCCGCCCCGCCAGCCTCGCGGGCGGAATGAACCAGCCCACGGTAGTATCCGTCCACATCCCGGCCCTTGCCATGCAGCAGAATCACCGCGCGTGTAACTCGCGGCTGCGGCTTCGACCAGTCCAGCGAAATATCCAGTGGAAGCACCGCCACCCCCGACGGCGTTCTTATCTCTGTTCTTTGACTGGCAATAATCTTTACTGGCTCCGTCTCCTCCACCGCTATGCAGTGCGTGCCACATGCTATCGCCATCGCCAGCAACGCCGCACTTCCGCGCCAACCAAATCTCATGGAAATCCTCGCAGTCCAGCCTAAGTCACGCTAGCTTGATCTTCAAGCTCACAGATCAAATCTTCTTGTTCGGGACGAGGTGACCTTTTGCAACCACTGTTGAAGTGTAAGCAGAATGAAACATCAGGGCCTCGCAACAGACGACTATTTAGTGACTTGAAGCACGCTACAATGGATCGTCTTTATTTCTGAGCTTCTGAGGGCCATTTGAAGAGATTGACTTTGCTCCGCGTGTCGGCTTGTCTCTGTGTGTCTGTTGGTGCGGCTCTCTCTTCCAGCATGGCGCAGCCGGCCAAGAGCGACGGTGCGTCGCCTGTTCTGGCCGTCGCAAAGACGGAGGTCGACCGCGACTTCGCAGCACTGAAGGACCAGCCGGTGGCGGCCTACTATCTCAGCTACGAGATCGCCGACTCGAAGGTTGATACGGTCACCTCGTCCTTTGGCGCCCTGGTCAGCAGCGACTCCAACCATCATCGGGTGGCGCATGTCTCGGTTCGCGTCGGCGACTTCGCGCTGGACAATACCCATCCGATCCGCAACGCAGAGGGCAAGATCGGCGCAGCTCTTTCCGTGAGCCTCTCGCAGGTCTCGGTTCCCTTCGATGACGATCCACTGCCCATCCGCCTGGTTCTGTGGGACGAGACGAACAAGGTCTACAAGAGCGCCGTGACGCAGTTAGCCGCCGCAAAGACCGACAACGGAATCCAGATCGAGCGGGAGGACAAGTCCGACGACTTCTCCCACGAGAGGCCGGAGCAGTCGGTCGAGCCGATTCCGGCGATGCCCTTCGACCGCAAGCTGTGGGAGGAGCGAACGCGCCGCTACACCCAGCCCTTCCATCGCTACGGAGACCTCTACAACGCCACGGCCACAATCACCGCCGATCAGGAGGTTCGCTGGTTTGTCTCCAGCGATGGCGCAGCGATCCAAAGCTCGACCACATACTATCGCCTGATGATTCAGGCCACCTCCAAGGCCGACGACGGGATGATCCTTCCGCGCTATGAGTCCTACGCCGCGTTTACGTTCGAGGGACTACCCGACGACGCGACCGTTCTGAAGGCCGTCGACAAGATGATTGCCGACCTGAAGGCGCTGCGCGTGGCTCCGGTTGTCGATCCCTACACCGGCCCGGCGATTCTCTCTGGCCGCGCCACTGCGGTCTTCTTCCACGAGGTCTTCGGCCATCGCGTCGAGGGCCAGCGCCAGAAGGGCGAGGACGAGGGCCAGACCTTCACGAAGATGATCGGCCAGCCAGTTCTTCCCAGCTTCCTCTCGGTGGACTTCGACCCCACGCTGAAGCACTACGGCGGTGTGGACCTGGTCGGCTCCTACAGCTTCGACGACGAGGGCGTGCGAGCGCGGCCCGTCGTCGCAGTCAAGGACGGCATTCTCACAAGCTTCCTAATGAGCCGCGCACCGATTGCGGGCTTTCCCAACTCGAACGGGCATGGTCGCGCGCAGGCCGGAATGAAGCCCGTGGCGCGCCAGTCGAACCTCGTCATCGTCAACTCCAAGCCCGTAACCCGCGAGCAGATGAAACGGCTTCTGATCGCGCAGATCAAACAGCAGAACAAGCCCTTCGGACTCCTCTTCGACGACATTCAGGGCGGATTCACACTGACCATACGGGCCCTCCCCAACGCCTTTGAGGTGCTTCCCATCATGGTCTATCGCATCTATCCCGATGGGCGAGAGCAGTTGGTTCGCGGCGTGAATCTGGTCGGAACCCCGCTCGCAGCCTTCAGCAAGATCGTCGCCGCCGATGACGAAAAGGCCGTCTTCAACGGGGTCTGCGGTGCCGAGTCGGGCTGGGTTCCGGTCTCGGCCAGCGGCCCCGGTATCCTGATCTCGCAGATCGAGGTGCAGAAGAACACCAAGTCGCAGGAGCGACCGCCGATTCTTCCCGCACCGCTGACGGCGACCGCGGGAGGTGCGCGATGAAGGGCTCCATCCTGGCACTCTGCCTTCTCGCTACGACTCCGCTCTACGCCCAATCCGACGGTATACAGTCCGGCGATGTACCGGCTGCGACTCCATCTGTTGTTGTCCAGCCTGCATCTGCCCAGCCCGACGACGTTGTGACTCGCGCTATGAAGGACGAGATAGCGCGCTCGATGAAGCTGCTGCAACTCCCTTCGATGGAGCGGCCCTACTACATCGAGTACAAGATCGTCGACCAGCAGAGCGTCATCGCGCACGCCCGTCTCGGCTCGCTGACCTCGAGCGAGCAGACGCACACGCGACAGCTCACCGTCACCGTGCGCGTGGGCAGTTACGAGTACGACAACAGCAACAACAGCGGTGCGGGGATCGGTAAACTTTTTTCACTCCTCACGTCGATGGCCAGTGGCTCGAATTCGCTGCCTCTCGATGACAACTACGACGAGCTGCGTCGCAATATCTGGATCGCCACTGACAGTGCCTACAAGCAGGCCTTGCAGGATCTCTCGGCCAAGAAGGCTGGCGATGCAGGCAAGGATCTGAGCAAGCGCACGCCGGACTTCAGCCAGGAGCCAGCGCATCTGGAGTCCGAGACTCTACCGCTGGTAGACGAGGACCTGGCCAGCGCCGAGCATCTGGTGCGAGCCTCTTCGGCCGTGCTAAGCACGGATCCGTCGATCCGCAACACGACCGCAGTCTTCGAGATCGACAACGTCACCGAGCACCTGGTCAACAGCGAGGGCACCAGCTATGTCCGTCAGATGCCGGAGATCTACCTCCACCTGACGGCCACCCTGCGCGGCAAGAACGACGAGAGCTACACCGATGTCTACAGCGCGCATGCACGCACGCTCAGCGACCTGCCCAGCGAGGCGGAGATTCTGGCCAGCGCCAAGCAGCTCGGCGCGCGTCTTGTGGCGCGGGAGAAGGCCAAGCCCTTCAAGCACTACAGTGGCCCGGTGCTGGTCGAGGGCAAGGCCGCCGATGAGATCTTCGCGCACAACTTCGCCAACAACTTCCCCATCCGTCCCCATTCCGGCCTCAAGCTCAATACCTCGGTGCTGCCCGAGTTCCTCAGCGTGGTGGATAATCCGCTGCTGACGCAGTCCGATGGCCAGCCGCTCTTCGGCAGCTACAAGTTCGATGAAGAGGGCGTGCCTGCGCAAGAGACTCTGCTGGTCGATGCAGGCATAGAGAAGACGCTGCTCAACTCTCGCCAGCCCGCGCGCAACATTCCGCACAGCTCGGGCAACATGCGCAAGCAGGGCGTTCTGCCCAGCAACGTGATCGTCAAAGCCTCAAAGTCTTCGACCAATGCAGATATGCGAGCGCAGATGCTCGAGATCGTCAAGACACGCGGGCTCGAATACGGCCTGATCATCCGGCGTCTCTCCGGCAAGTCCGCCATCGAAGCTGTCTATCTCTATCCGGATGGCCACGAAGAGGCTGTACGCGATGCGCAGATCGCGGACATAAACCTCAAGACCTTCAAGAGTATTGTGGCCGTCTCCAAGGACCGTTCAGTCTACACCGAACACGCGAAGGAGCCAGACTCCTCGCTCGACTTCCTCTCCCTGCTTGGCCTGCCTTCCCTCTCCGGTCTCTCTTCCGCAACGGATGCCGACCTGGTTTCCTACGTTGTGCCGGATCTTCTCTTTGAAAAGATGGCCGTCGATCACAATTCCGAAAATGCCCCCGAGAAGACCACCATTCCCCGCCCATAGCACTTGACGCAACGGGGACATGCAAGGACGAGTAGCGCCAGCTGGTCGACTACTCCGGGACAATCCGCATGTCCCCTTGCTTAACGTCGAATCCAAGAGCTGAATGGTACATTTCCTGTTTCATGTTGCCTTGCGGCGGTAGCACCATTGCCAGACATCTTTTCCATTGACCCGTTTGACCCGCCGGACCGATCCGCGCTGGTATACTCGGCTCATGCGCTTCTCCTCAATTCCGTCGACCGCCTTCTTTGTGGCAGAGGCCGCGACTGCGGCCGTTCTAGCTCACTGTGGGGATTGTGGGGATGCCTGTTCCTGTACCATTTTGATACAAAATGTGCGCCCGTAGCTCAGCTGGATAGAGCGGCAGCCTCCGAAGCTGTAGGCCAGAAGTTCGAATCTTCTCGGGCGCACCATCCCTATTTTCCGCCGCAGTGTTTCCCTGTCTTCCGCCGCGACATTGCATCATTCCATGGGAGATGGCGGAAGAGGAGGGATTCCTATTAGGAACTAACCGTATTTGTTATCAAAACGGATTGAGGTGAAAACTTCAAAGCACACCCTAAAATACACCCAAGTGCAAGTCGGCTCGTTCACTGCGAATTGTGAGCTTTCCATGCAAAAAAAGCTCAGCTTTCCGATGCTTGAGTCTATACCGAAAAAAGCAATTTCATCTGAAGATATTCTCCGCTTGGATCGATATAGACAAAGACCGTCTATCATCGGAACATCTACGGAGGCGTAGACGTGTACGTTGGCCCTGTGGCGGATCCGAAGATTGCCGCCGAAGTAACCGGCCAAATCAGGTCACTGGAGAGGTCGGAGTTTGTATAACAGAGCACAATACGCCGAGCAGCGAAAAGAGATGCTTCAATCCTGTGCGGATCACGTTGAAAAGCTGCCAGCTGAATCAGTCACGAACCTGTTCGCTGAAAGACACGCGAAATGACGGCATCACGAGATGCGGATGAAACTCGCGCTCTGGCAAGCAGGTTAGTTCGAAAGCAATATAAGAATCTAAAGGGGCTCTCGGCCCTGGATTGGTTCATCCAGTTCGCGGTACGGCGGGATTGCTTTGCAGTTTTGGAAAACAGCCCAAAGCCCTTAGACAGAAATTGTCGCGAATACCTTCGTCTCCAGAAATTCTTAGAGATGCTCGCGACGTCTCCGGTCCTGAGTCTTTCGCAGATCGTGAGTTCAGGATTTGCACTGTACGAATTTCCAACTGTGCTGCGGTTTCTTACTCCAGAGCATGGCGAGACGTATGAACGAAGAAAACTGATCCAGCCGGTTCGGTACAGCGATCTTGAGGAAGCCAGAATTCGTGTCCACGTCGCCGCGTGGAGTTATTTTCGAGAATGGGGCGGGCCGCTCATCGCCGACAGTTTGACAGAACAGTGGATGTCCGGAGAAATCGGTCTTCCTGATGATGGCCGGATGGATATGCGCACTGAAACGGCGTTCAACGTGGAATGGGAAGGGAGCGAACTACTCTTCGTTGACACTACTGCCTCCAATGAAGCCCTGCGAGAGGAGTTCTGGCTTTATCTCAAGGAGTTGGAGCAAAGGAAGGCGCTTGGAGGGGAGCAAACACGGGCACCAAGAATCAAGGTGCCGAAACATCGATTGCAAGATGAGAGTGCTATGCCTCTCGGAGAATCCAATCTGGGATCCAAGCAATTACAGGAAGTCGGTCGAGCCGAAACCGCAGATGCCTTTAAGACGTGGATAAACTTTCTGGTGATGCCCTGCATGGATCTCATGTTGTGGCACTCGCTAACATCTGACTGCGAGGCCCCTGCCGACTTTCTGGCGAGTGCTTTAACCTCCCTGTTCCGGCATAAGCCAAGAACCTGGGATGCGGATAGCATCAAGACTATTCTTGGCCACATTTCAAGGCTACGGCACCCGCGCAGCCGGATCTTCGGTGAACTTGAGCGAGTAGCGCTCGACGAACTTATTGAAAAGCTTTCCACACCTAAATATAGAGGAACAGCGGAACTCATCAAAAAGGAGATTCTCCGTTGGACTGTAGAGCAAACTCGACGGCTGGATGAGTTGAACTCTGCTCGATTGGACGAAGCACTTAAGAAAGAGACCTTCCGGGGGAAGTAGGGCCGGATGCTGGATGCAACGTTACAGGTTTGGTGATGAGCAGCCCTGCATGCGTGAAACTCCACCGATGCAGCAGTGGGAGCAGCGGATGCGAGCGGCAGGAAGACCGGCGAGGTGTGCGCCGGTGCGGTTGCGAGCTTGGCGAATGGGGTTGAACACGCGGCTCCCCTGCCCGCGTGCTGGACCGCGTCGAAGCGCAGAAGAGACTCAGCATCACCTACGATCGCGGCAAGGAGATGGCCCTGCACGAGACCCTCTCCGCCAATACAGGAGTCAAGGTCTACTTCGCCGACCCACACACGCCCTGGCAGCGCGGCATCAAAGAGAATACCAACGGCCTCATCCGCCAGTTCCTGCCCAAAGGCGAAGACCTCAGCGTTTACTCCCAGCTAGACTATATGTCGATACGGCCTAGAACTCGACAAGTACGCTTGGCTGCTCAACGCAAGACCGAGAAAGTCGCTGGGCTGGAAGTGCCCCACTGAACTCTTCCTCCCAGACTTCGACTTCGTGAAATACTACTCAAAGTTCTTTGCACTTCGATGTTGAAACCGGCTTCTCAAAAGCCAGCAACAATCCTTGCACGGCGAATCCAGTCAAGAATCCCCACATCAGATTCGTGGTTACAAACGAGACCACACCCACACTTACTGCAATGAGCAACAGTGGAAACCGTCTAGGAATGTCGCGCAGGTAGGCTGCATGTTGAAGACCGACATAAACCAGGAAGGTTCCCAAGATCCCTAGCGGAATCAAGTGCAAGACACTTGTGGCAGAGCGACCCAATAACGCAAGTACGAGGCAGACGCCTCCGATAACATAACTCGATGCGGGCGTACGTGCACCAAACTTGTTATGTGCGGTGATCCCGCCAGAGCCGTGGCACAATGGGGCTGCCTGAATAAGACCGCTCACCAGGTTCACAAGAGCGATACTCAAACACAAACCCCGGATAGTGACGCGTCGTGCTTGCGGACCGTAAAGAATCTGCGCTGTATTCTCCGTTGCGACAATTGAGTTGCCAAAAGTCAGAGCGAATTGCGGAATAACCAGTAGCGGAAGAACTCGCCACATTTCGTCCATGTGTGGATGCAGAAAAGTGAGTGGAACCGGCCCCCAGACCCAATTCAATTTTCCCCATTGCGTCAGCAAACCTAACCCTAAGCCTGCAATAAGCAAAATCAATGCTGCTGGATAACGCTTCGACGTCCGACAGGCCAGCATCAGCAGCGCGGCAGCCAAGGCGATTTCCCAACCAGATACACAGATGCCATTCGAGAATACAAATGCCGGCTGCTGCCTGAAGATCAGTCGGAACCCCTCGCGGGCCAACAGCAATCCCAATCCAAGTTGTATTCCTCGTACAATCGGCAACGTAAAGAGTTTCGCGATCCATCCGGCGCTGTTCGTAATCCCGACCAATGCGAGAAGAATTCCCATTAGAACCCCAGCACTGGCGATGGCCGATGGAGGCAGCCCCATCGCGAGCGCGATGGCTGCAACAGCCTTGAGCGGCTGCACAGAAATGGGAATCTGAAAATATAAGCCGGCGAAGACATAGGTGAGGCCAGCTGCTAGAAACACCGCCGTGGGATTCAGTCGGTTGAGTGAGATCAGAGCAATCGCTATTGGGAAAAGAACGCCAATATCGCCAAACGCACCGGCGACATCCATCCGAGTGATGGGGCAAGCTAGCGTTCTGGGGCGCACGGTTAGTACAGTGCTCAAATCAACCTCACAGGGCATGAAATGTCCAGGATGAAATCCCGATCTGGAAATTCCCTCTAAAGAAAATCATATCAACCCATGCATGTCGAAAGCACTATTCGGGCCTGATTCCGATTGTGGGCTAACCACAGATGAGACCTGAGTTGTTCCGCAGTTGAGCGAGGCGTTCCCAAATGATTCTGCGCCGGGGATCGTTGTCGGGGCCGGATGCTCATGTGGAAAACGTCTAAAGGTGCTAAAACATAAGACATGGCGATCCCAAACCAGATGCTGACACCGCGCGAAGCAGCCCGCATGATCGGGATAAGCTATCCCACCATCAAGCAGTGGATTCTCAGCGGCAAGCTGAAGACAGTTCAGACTCCGGGCGGGCATCATCGTATCGCGCAGTCCACGTTGAAGCCATTCCTGGTGAAGGACAAGGCCAAGCCGTCGACCCAGTCGCGCGAACGCTACCGGCGCGTGAGCGGAAGAAACCAACTGGCCGGCAAGGTGGTCAGCGTGCGCATCGAAGGCCTGCTCGCCGAGATCGTTCTCTCCATCGGCGATAGCAACGTGACCGCGATCATTACGGCCGGCGCGGCACGCGAGCTTCAGTTGAAAAAAGGCGACAACGCAGCCGCTCTCATCAAGTCCACCGATGTGATGATCGAGCGGCTCGACTAGAGTTCTTCTCGGATTTGCGAAGGGTTCAGGATATCGGGCGCTACGGCTGTCTCTTGAGGAACATCCACTCGGCGGTTGCGGATTATCACTGCATACATTTGAGCGATGTTATCGCTGGCTGCCTGAGTGTTCCGCGCCCGCAAAAATAAAATCGTTTGACAATACGATTACAGTCGTCTAAATTCGTGAAGAACACTTCTCTCAACTTATCGCTCTGAACCTTGTTTTCAGGTCAATCCAACCTGGAATTGAGCGCCAGGCAAACCGGGATGCAGGATGCAGCTGCGTCGTGAGGAGATCTTCGCGTGAAAATTGTTCGTACTCTTGCCGTCCTATTTCTTGCCTCCATCCTCTGCACGGCCGCCATCGCTCAGATCTCCGCCGGCCTGCGCGGTCGCGTGTTCGATGCCACCGGCGCGGCTATTGCCGGAGCGCACGTTGACCTTACCGAAGCCGCAACCGGAGTTCGCCAGCAGACCCTCACCTCCGCCTCCGGCGATTATCTGTTCAGCAATCTCAATCCGGGCTTGTACTCGCTCGATGTATATGTCAACGGATTCCAGCACCTTCAGCGCAGTGGGATCACGGTGATCGTCGGTCAGACGGTCGGTGCCGACCTCACATTGACCACGGGCGGCGAACGACAGACCATCACCGTCGAGAGCGACGCCGCGCCACTGCAAGCCGAGACCAGCAATATCGAGACCAACATTCCCGGAACCGCCATTCTCGCCGAACCTCTCAACTCGCGCAATTTTATCCAGCTCACGACGCTTGCGCCCGGCGTCGAACTGCCTCCCGGCACGCTGCTTCCGCGCATCAATGGCGGTCGCCCGCGCACCAACGAGTATCTCTACGACGGTATCTCCGCGTTGCAGCCCGAGCCCGGTCAGGTTGCGTTTTTCCCCATCCTCGACGACATCGCGGAGTTCACCATCGAGGCCGACAATGTCCCCGCCGAGTTTGGCCGCTTCAATGGCGGCGTGGTCAATGTGGCGACTCGTTCCGGCTCGAATACGATACACGGCAGCTTGTTCGAGTACTTGCGCAACGAAGATTTGAACGCCCGCAACTACTTTGCAGCAGCAGCCCCGGCCCCCAAGCCGGAGTATCGCCGCAACGTCTACGGGGCCACGCTGGGCGCTCCGATCCTGCACGACCACCTCTTTTTCTTCGGCGACTATCAGGGCATCAAGGCGCTGATCGGCCGCACCCTCATCTCCACGATTCCCACAGTCAACGAGCGTCAGGGAATCTTCACCGGCGTCTCGCACATCTACAACCCAGCCACCACGACGTACAACGGCTCGAGCTACACGCGACAGGAGTTTGCTGGCGACGTTATTACGACGCCGCTTGATCCGGCCGCAATCGCGTTGCTGGCGCGCTTCCCTACGCCCACCAACCTTACTGCCGCCGCCAACAATTACAGTCGCACCGCCAACGACGCCGATCATCAGAACCAGTTCGACACGCGCATCGACGGGGCACTGGGCGCGCGCGACCGAGTCTTTGGCCGCTACTCCTACTTCTCCGATGTTGAGCAGCCGGTGACGCCACTGCCGGACGGCAGCGGAGCCATCAGTGGCTCGGTCATCGGTACGGGCGGCATCGCCGGACTCTCGCATGTACTTGGACAACAGGCTGTCTTCAATGAGACGCACACTTTCACGACACGACTGCTGAACGACTTTCGCCTCGGCTACACGCGACGCGGCAACACGATTGATGGCCCGACGCTGGGCAGTACCGCTTCCGCAACGCTGGGCATTCCTGGCATTCCTACCAATGCAGCGTTCAACAATGCGCTGCCGCTCTTCACCTTCACGGGCTTCCAGCAGCTTGGTCCTTCGGCGAGCACGTTTTCGG
>Ga0302156_10000813_pt1 | contig 28808 bp, 30 predicted proteins | sample I_Bog_N3_2_FD_193503 | JGI IMG/M metagenome (GOLD analysis project Ga0302156, IMG submission 193503) | Peat permafrost microbial communities from Stordalen Mire near Abisko, Sweden - I_Bog_N3_2 | ecosystem: Environmental > Terrestrial > Soil > Wetlands > Peat | place: Sweden: Abisko, Stordalen... | reverse complement strand
AGCGTATTCCATTTGGGACAGAGGCGACGGCCTCGTAGAAAGTCCGGATGTATGGCTGCAATCTTCCTTCAACCCATCGCAATTTGGTTGCTTGGCAAAACGGGGGCGTCCATGTATGGATCCCCGCTCGGCGAGCGAGGATGACGACAGAGGGGTGGCGAGGATGACAACTGGAGGTCGGCGGCCATCCCCTTCATTGACGTGCTGTTTCACGTTGACCTACATATTAAAGCGCATCGATAGATCGATCGCCTGGACATCCTTGGTCAATTTTCCGATCGAGATTCGGTCGACGCCGGTGGCGGCAATGGCGTGTACCGAGTCGAAGTCGACCCCGCCCGAGGCTTCCAGTTCGGCGCGTCCCGCGGTCAATGCGACGGCGGCGCGTAGGGTCGGAGCATCCATATTATCCAGTAGCACCAGGCGCGCGCCGGCGGCGAGCGCCTGTTCCAGTTGCTCCAGCGTTTCCACTTCAATCTGAATGTCGACATGGGCTGGCGCCAGCGCGCGCGCGGCGCCAAGCGCCGCGCTGATGCCGCCGGCTGCCATGATATGGTTTTCCTTGATCAGGATGCCATCGAATAATCCGATACGCTGGTTATGCCCTCCGCCGACGGTGACGGCGTATTTCTGCGCCAGGCGCAGACCGGGCAGGGTCTTGCGGGTATCGAGAATCTTGGCCTGGGTCGACGCCACGGCATCGACGTAAAGCCGGGTCTGGCTGGCCACGGCGCATAGCGTTTGTAAGAAGTTTAAGGCGGGACGCTCGGCGGTCAAGAGTGCGCGCGCCGGTCCGCTGATTTGGCAGATGCGCTGTCCGGGGCTCAGTCGCGCGCCTTCTTGCTCCAGCCATTCGATACTGACCCTCGGGTCAACCTGGCGGAAACATTCTTCAAACCAGGCGCAACCGCACAGTACCGCGGCTTCGCGCGTGATCACCGTGGCTTGGGCTTGGGCTGTGCTGGCAATCAGCTGCGCGGTCCAGTCTCCAGCGCCAATGTCTTCCGCCAAAGCGCGGCAGACTTGTTGGGCGATCAGATGAGGGGCGGGTAGCGTGGGCATGGCAATTCCTGATAGCGAAAGCCACTATTGTAACCAAGAGTGGCGGCGAGTAGGAGGCAACGTATGCACGGAAACGGTGGCAATGCGCTATGATCCTTATTTGTCTGTCATGGTGCGGCGATGGATTTGGCGGCGGGAGTTATTCCATTTGGCTGGGCAGTGAGCGCCAATCTACTCGCGCTGTTACTGCTGGTCTGGGCGCTGCTGCGCGCGCCCTGGTCCGCGCTGGATGGCGCGCGCTGCAACGCCTGGATGGGCGCCACGCTGCTGGTGTTGCTGCTCTGGCTGACCCGGACGGGCTTCCAGTCCGGTCTGTCCTACCATTTGCTGGGTGTGGCTCTGCTGACCTTGTTGATGGGCCCGGCGTTGAGCCTGATCGCCGGCGGCCTGATCGTGCTCGCGATGTGTTTGGGCGCGGGGGGCAGCGCCGGGGCGCTGGGCGTTAACTGGCTGTGCTGCGTTGCCTTGCCGGTGGCCTGGACGCAAATGGCGCTAAGCCTGACGCAACGCTGCTTGCCGCCTAACTTGTTTGTGTATTTATTCCTTAACGCCTTTATCTGCAGTGGGCTGAGTCTGGCGCTGGCCAGCTTGAGCGGACTGTTACTGTTGGGGTGGTTTGGCGCTTATTCGTGGCGGCTGTTGTTTGGCGACGCAGTGTCCTATTACTTGCTGCTGTCCTGGTCCGAAGCTTTTACTACCGGTCTGGTTCTGGCGGTTTTAGTGGTCTATCGGCCGCGTTGGGTGAGTAGTTTTGATGACGAGCGTTATTTGAACGATAAATCAGAGGGTTTTTAAGCCATGCACGCCTGTTTGCCTCAATTGTCGCTGCGCTTCATGCCGGTGTGGCGGCGGAATTTCCTGGTGTGGAAGAAACTGGCTGTGCCGTCGATTTTAGGCAATCTGGCTGATCCCATGTTGTATATGCTGGGTTTAGGTTTTGGAATTGGTCATCTGCTGCACCGGATTAATGGTGTGCCGTATCTGCAGTTTCTTGCCGGCGGCACCATTTGCTATAGCACGATGAATAGCGCCACTTTTGAGTCGCTGTATTCGGCATTTTCACGCATGCATGTACAAAAAACCTGGTTGGCGATTATTAATGCACCGCTGACCGTGGATGACGTGGTGCTGGGTGAGTGGTTGTGGGCCGCGTCCAAGAGTGTGCTGTCCGGGTTGGCGATTCTGCTGGTGATGGCGGCGCTGGGCTTGGTGAATAGCCCGATGGTGCTGTGGGTGATTCCGTTGGTGGCGTTGTCGGGTCTCGCCTTCGCCGCCATGGGCTTGGTGGTGACCGCGCTCAGCCCAAGTTACGACTTTTTCATGTACTACTTCACCCTGGTGGTGAGCCCGATGATGTTGCTCTCCGGGGTGTTTTATCCGACAGAGTCATTGCCACGTGGTTTGCGCTGGCTTGCCGAAATCATGCCATTAACCCATTCAATCCGAATTGCGCGCGGCTTGATTGACGGGCATGTGGTGCCCGGCGTGGTGGTGAGCCTGCTGGTACTGGTGGGCTATGCCGTGGTGGGTTTTGTGTTGGCGGTGAATCTGGTGCGTCGCCGTTTACTGAAGTGAGGTTTGAGATGATTTTTGCGTTTTGGTGTGTTTTGCTGGCGGCATTTCTACCTTTGGTTTGGGCGACGGTGACCAAGGCCGGCGTACCCTATGACAATCGTTCCCCGCGCGAGGGTGGCGCGCGCGCCAGTGGTTATCGCCAGCGAGCCAATTGGGCGCAACAGAATGCCTGGGAAGCGTTTGCGCCATTTGCCGCCGCGGTGATTATCGCCTATGTACTCAAACTGCCAGCGGCAAAAATCAATGCCGCAGCGGGGGTATTTGTTGTGGCGCGCGTGGCGCATGGCTTGTGCTATCTGGCCAACGCCGCCAGTTTGCGCTCGCTGTGCTGGGCGATCGGTTGTGCTTGTGTGGTCTATCTGTTTATTGCCGCGGCGAGTTAGCAAGCCTGTCGGATTCTGAAGTCCGACTGGCTTGCTCGGGTCAAGCGCCCAAACTGATCAGCGCCCGTTCAAGGTCGAACATACTTACCGTGTGGAACGTTTGCCAGCCCAGCGCGCGCGCGGGAATCAGGCATTCAGGATTGTCGTCGAAGAAGGCAATGCGCTCTGGCGCAACGCCGAGTTGTTCGGTGACGTAGTCGTAGACCGCCGGATCGGGTTTTTTCATCCCGATCAGATGAGAGGCAAAAATCTGGCTGAAATAGCGCTCAAGGTTCAGTTGTTGTTGGATGCGCGCGAAATGGGTGGCGTTGTTGTTGGTCAGGGTGGCCAGGCGATAGCGCCGACTCAGGCCCAGTAATAGCGCCTCGGCCCCCGGGTAGGGGGCTTTGACCCAGGTGCTGTAGGCGGCAATGAAGTCGGCGCGAGAAAGGTTGAGGCGCAATTCTTCAATCACTCCATCGGCAAACTGTTCGAGCGTGCATTGTCCCTGGTCGTAGCGGGTCACCCAGGGCGATTCAAGCCAAAAGCGCCGCGCCGTCTCGCGATCCAGACGTCCGGCGCTGAGTTCCACCAGCGGTGTGGTGCCGTCCCAGTCGATCAAGACTCCGCCTAAATCAAACAACAATACGTCGAAATTCTTCATTGCGTTCCTTTTGTCGCTAGTGAGACTTAAAGAATGCGTGGTTCGGTTTCCAGATGTACGCCGAAGCGTTGTTCCACCGTATCCCGCACCTTCTGCGCCAGCTCGTGGATCTCGGCGCCGCTGGCTTGCCCATAATTGACCAGTACCAGCGCCTGGCGCGCATGTACGCCGGCGTCGCCCTGGCGGTAACCTTTGAGTCCGGCGTGTTCAATCATCCAGCCCGCCGCCAGTTTGCTCCTACCCTCTCCGGCCGGGTAGCAAGGCATGTCCGGGTAGCGCCGCAGCAGTTGCTGCGCCTGCTGATTGCTCACCAATGGGTTTTTGAAAAAACTGCCTGCGTTGCCTAATTCTCGCGGGTCGGGCAGTTTGGCCGAACGAATGCGCACGATGGCGCGGCTCACGTCCTGTGCACTTGGGCAGGGCCAAGCCGACATCAGTTCCAATTCGCGGCGAATGTCGCCATAGCCAGTTTTGAGTTTGGGGGTGAGCGCTAGCTTGAAACGCACCGAGGTCACCAGAAAACGCTGTTGATCGGCCTGTTTAAAGCGACTGTCTCGGTAGGCAAACGCACAGTCGGCATTGTCGATGATCACCGACTGACCCTGGTGCTCGAGGTCGGCACAGACCACCGCGCTAATCGAGTCTTTGACCTCGACCCCGTAAGCGCCGATGTTTTGTACCGGACACGCGCCGACCGTGCCGGGAATCAGGCTGAGATTTTCCAGGCCAAACCAGCCGCGTTCCAGCGTGTATTGCACCCACTCATGCCAGTCTTCACCCGCCGCGGCTTCGACCAGAACATGGTCCTCGGCGGTGTGTAGTAAGCGGGTGCCGGACAAGCGCACCGCCACCACCAAGCCAGGGTAGTCTTGAGTGAACAGCAGGTTGCTACCGCCGCCGAGCCACAATACCGGACCGGCGCGGTAGGGGGCGCTGGTCAGTAACGCTGGCAAGTCGGCTAGATCGCTGAGCTCGCAGTAATGAGCGGCGCGCACATTCATGCCAAAAGTATTGAGCGCCTTGAGTGGCGCGTTCTGTTGAAATTCAAGGCTCACGTTATCAGTTCTTTCTCAAAGATCGGTTGTATTCTCAGCCGGCTTTGCGTGCTCAAATAGCGCACCAGCAAAATCGCCGCCAAAGTCAGGCTGATCACTAGCGCACTCCAGAAGCCGTAAATTCCCATCGGCGCGGGGGTGAGCCAGTCTGTCAGCCCCAGTGTGATGCCCAGCCCTAGTCCAATAACCCAGAAGGCGGTGATATGGATTGCCATGGGCAGGGTGGTGAGTTTGTAACCGCGCAGGGCGCCCGATGCGATGGTTTGTGTGGCGTCGGCCAATTGATAGATCGCGGCGAAAATCAGCAGCGAGGCGCCGAGATGAATCAGGAGCGGATCGTTGGTATACAGCCTCATGATGTCGGTGCGCAGAGTGAGTGTCAGTAGCATCACCGCCGTGGCGCAACCGAGCCCGAGCAGCAAGCCAACGCCGGACGCCAGTCGCGCGCCATGGAAGTCGCGCGCGCCGACGCAATGGCCAACGCGTACCGACAGCGCGGTGCTGATGCTTTGCGGCACCATGTAAATCATGCTGGAAAAACTGAGTACCGCTTGATGACTGGCGACGATCACCGTGCCGAGGCGCGCCACCAGCAGGGCGATAAAGGAAAACAGGCTGATTTCGACAAAAAACGACAACGCAATCGGGAGCCCGAGGGTGAATAGCGCCCGGTGCGCGCGCCAGTCGGGCCAGCTCATGCGCTGTAGTAAACCATAGGGAGCAAAAAAGCGGTTAAACCCGATGTAACAGAACAGCGCGCTGCAGTTAAACCAGAAGGCGGCGGCCGTGGCCCAGCCACAGCCGGCGCCGCCCATGCGCGGCATGCCATACAGACCGTGGATCAGGATGTAATTCAACGGAATATTCAACGCCAGCGCCGCCAGGCTCATCAGCATGATGGCCCGTGGCCGATTCAGGCTGGAGGCCAGCGCATGCAGGGCCCGATGCATCATTGCCGCTGGCATGGCGAGCGCCGCGCCACTGATGAACAGTATGGTTTTATCCACTACTGAAGGGGGAAGGTCGATGAGGGGGCGCAATACCGGTTCCAGTCCCAACATCAGCAGCATGCCCAATACGCCAACGATTAATCCGAACCACAGCCCCTGACGCGCGGTTTCACCGATTTTTTCGGTTTTACCCGCTCCGATTAGATGGGATAACGTGGGGTTAAGCGCGGTCACTAATCCGAGCAGGGTGACATAGCAAGTGATAAAGATGCTGGAGCCGAGTGAAACCGCGGCCAAGTCGTCGGTGCCGACATGGCCGGACATTACCGTATCAACAAAGCCGGTGGCCACTTGGGCGAACTGAGCGATCATCATCGGCAGCGCCATGCGCGCAATCTGCTTCGACTCCAGGAGGATGCGATGTGCCGGAGTGCGTTTCAGATCGAAAAACATGGTATCGACTATGAGCGAAAAACCACATTATACCGAACTGGGCCGCTGGCAGTGACTTGCTTGCCCCGAGAGTGCTCAGTCGAACAGCACAGGTGGATCACGGCGCAAGTCACAGCTGATGATCAATTGCGCGCCAAAGCGGGCGTTAATCGCCAGCGCGTCCGGCAGGCTGACGCCTTTGATCGTGAGCGTGTGCCCATTGATTTTTCCTGGATAGCCGAGGCTGTCGGCAAACGAGGCGAGTTCGCCAAGGCTGGGCTCATCGGCGCTCTGCGCGGGCGCGGCGGTCAATGTGCCGCTAAGGGGGCGTGTGTTTCCCACTGTATCTACAAGGGCAAATGAAAAATCGGTACAGCAATCGGCCTGGCAATCGACCATGATCGGTAACTCCTATCTAGTCCTGAGGGCTATGCGCGCCCGGGATTCGATTTCCAGGCGACGCTTTAGCAGGATTTATTAGCGCCCTGCAAATTGTCGATTAACTCGGCGCTTGGTTCTTGTCGTGGTAAAACCACTGCGTGGTGCTCTAGAAGCGAAAAACCCGCTTACCTTAAGCGGGAAGCGGGCGATCCGGTTCTGACGCTTTAGCTGGCATTTTTAGAGCGCCCGCAAGCTGTTTCAAATCGGCGCTGGGTTAATCATCCATCTGTGGGCGTAGGCTGTCAAGCCCCGCGCCACTCCGTGTTTAATCCCGTGGCGCTGACGTCAGGGAGGCTCCTGGAATCCGCTCTGAGGCGTTAAAATACGCGCGCGGCGGCCAGTTGCAACGAATCGGGTGTATATTTCAATCAGAATCAGGCTATAATTCGCCACTTGGGATTGCCGCTCTTGCGCATCCACTCTTAGTTATCAATCCTCCATGATTCGCAATCTCATTCGAAAAATGCTCGCATTGCCCAGTGGGTTAGGCAAGAGTCGAGTTCGCCCGCGTGTTATTCCGCTGGCACAACATGGTGTACGCCGCGAGCAACTTAGCCGTGGCGCGCTCCGGGTCACCACGCGCCTGCAAGAAGACGGCTTTGCCGCCTATGTAGTGGGCGGCGCCGTGCGCGATCTGCTTCTGGGCGTGACGCCAAAAGATTTTGACATCGCGACGAATGCCACACCGGAACAAGTGCACCACGCGTTTCGGCGTTCGCGCATCATTGGGCGCCGCTTCCGCATTGTGCATGTGATGATGGGGCCCGAAACCATCGAGGTCACCACCTTCCGTGGCGGTGGTATCAGTGATACCAACGAAACCGGGCGCATCATGGCTGACAACAGCTATGGCAGCCAGGAAGAAGACGCGCATCGACGCGACTTTACCGTCAATGCGCTGTTTTACGATCCCTCGGACGAAACCATCGTCGACTATCAGCATGGCGTCAAAGATTTACAGGCGCGTCGCCTGGTGATGATTGGTCAGCCGGCCAAGCGTTATCAGGAAGATCCGGTGCGCATGCTGCGCGCGGTGCGCCTGGCGGCCAAGCTGGGGTTTGAAATTGATGAACATACGCAGAAACCAATACGCGCCCACGCTCACTTGTTAAAGAAAGAGCCAGCGGCGCGCTTGTTTGATGAAATGCTCAAGCTGCTGATGTCGGGTCAAGCCTATGCTTGTCTGAAAAAGCTACGTGACGAAGGTCTGACACGTGGTGTCTTGCCTTTGCTTGACGCGGTTTTGGACGATGAGGGTGACGACCGTTTTCTCAAGTTGGCGCTGGCTAGCACGGATGGTCGGATTCGCGACGACAAACCGATCTCGGTCGGCTTCTTGCTGGCCACGCTGTTATGGCGCCAAGTCAACCAACGTTGGCAAGCGCGCCTGGCAGACGGTGAACGCACGGTTGCGGCTCTGATGCAGGCGATTGGCGACGTAGAGTCGGTACAGGATGAGGCGTTTGCCATTCCGCGTCGTTTCAGTGTCACCATGCGTGAAATCTGGACCTTGCAATCACGCTTCGAAAATCGCGCCGGACAGCGTCCGTACCGTTTTCTGGAGCAACCACGGTTCCGCGCGGCCTTTGACTTTCTGGCATTGCGCGCTGAGGCCGGCGAAGCGCCGCAGAGCTTGGTGGATTGGTGGGCAAAATTCCAGCACGCGGACGAAATCGAGCGCGAGGGACTGATGAGTCGGGCGCGCGAAGTCGAGCCGGTGGTTGCCGATGGCGCCTCGGTGCGTAAGCGTCGTCGCCGTCGTAGCCGGCGCGCGGTGGGTGGCGCGCCGCAGGAAGATGCATGACGCGCGCCTATGTTGCGCTGGGCAGCAATCTAGAGCACCCGGCAAAACAAATCAGGGCCGCGTTTGCGGCCCTTGCTACGTTGCGCGCCACCCGATTGATCCGCGCCTCTTCGCTCTATCAAACCACGCCAGTTGGATTTAGCGATCAGCCGGATTTTATCAACGCGGTGGCCGAACTGGATACCGAACTCGCGCCACTGGCTCTACTGCGGAGTCTGTTGGATCTTGAGGCCGATTTTGGGCGCGCGCGCAGCTTTCGCAATGCGCCGCGGGTACTGGATCTCGATCTGCTGTGGTATCAGGGGGTCAGTATGACCGAGCCACAACTGATATTACCGCATCCGCGCATGCATCAACGCGCCTTTGTGTTGATCCCCCTGAGTGAAATTGCCGCCGACCTGGAACTGAGCGCGTTGGGTAGCGTCGCCGAGCTGGTGGCGCGTCTTGATACCGCAGGGGTTGTGCGCGTTACTGATTAATCGATAGCAAGGAATGTGATGAGCAATCGACGTTATGTCGTTGTGGAAGGCCCGATCGGTGCCGGCAAAACCACCTTGGCGCGGCGTCTGGCCGAACATTGGGGCATGCGCCTGGTTGCGGAACAGCCCGAAGCCAATCCGTTTTTACCCCGTTTTTACCGCCATTTTCAATATCACGCGCTGTCGACGCAATTGTCATTTTTGCTAGCGCGCGCGCAAATCGCCAAGGACATGTTGCATGGCGATCTGATGGGCCAGCCGCTGGTCAGCGACTTTATGTTTGAACGGGATTCGTTGTTTGCCCGAATTAATCTGGATGACCAGGAGCTGGCGCTGTATCAGCAACTAACCCGCCTGGTTGAGCTCGAGCACCCGACGCCCGACCTGGTGATCTATCTTCAGGCCTCTCCCGATAAACTGCAGGCGCGCAGCGCGCAGCGCGATGCCGATCACGATAAAAACTTCCCCGAGGGTTATCTCAAGCGGGTTCAAGCCGCCTACAGCGAATTTTTCTATCAGTACGAAGACGCGCCGTTATTAATCGTCAATACCGATCATCTGAATTTGGTTGATAGTCGGGAAGATTTTGATCTATTGTTGCGCTGCATTAGCGAAATGCGCGGGCAGCGCAGCTATTTCAATAAGAGTGCCTGAACCCGGGCGCAACGAGGATATTGAGGCATGAAGATCTCTGTGAATACTTTGCGGCAGATGGCGCAAGATGGTCAAAAAATTGCCATGCTGACCTGCTATGACGCCAGTTTTGCCAATTTGTTGGATAGCGCCGGTGTCGACATTCTGTTGATTGGCGATTCCTTGGGCATGGTGATTCAGCAGCAGGACTCGACCTTGCCGGTGACATTGGACGAAATGGTTTATCACACGCGCTGTGTCGCGCGTGGCAGCAAAAATGCGTTGGTGCTGGCTGATCTGCCCTTTGGCAGTTATCAAGAATCGCCGCAGCAGGCGTTTGCCAGCGCGGCCAAGCTGATTCAGGCGGGCGCGCACATGGTCAAGCTCGAAGGTGGCGCGTTTATGGCCGAGACCACTCGTTTTCTCGTTGAACGCGGAGTCCCGGTATGCTCGCATATTGGATTGACGCCGCAGTTCGTGAATACCTTTGGCGGCTATCGAGTACAAGGCAAGGGCGAGAGCGGGGCGGAGCAGATTCTGCGTGATGCGAAATCCCTGGCTGACGCCGGCGCTTCGATGGTGTTGATGGAGTGTGTGCCGGCCGATGTGGCGCGGCGTGTGACCGCCAGTATTCCGGTGCCGACTATCGGTATTGGCGCCGGGCCGGATGTGAGCGGTCAAGTGCTGGTTCTGCATGATTTGCTGGGCGTTTATCCGGGCAAAAAAGCCCGTTTCGTCAAGGATTTCATGCAAGAGGCCGGCAGTATCCAGGGCGCGGTAAGTGCCTATGTGCGCGCGGTAAAAGAAGTGAGTTTTCCGGCGCCTGAACACTGTTTCTGAAAGGGGTTTGCAACAATGGAAATCATCCGTACGATCGCTGAAATGCGCGCATGGCGCCGCTCGGCGGGCCGGGTGGCATTTGTTCCGACGATGGGTAATCTGCATGAAGGTCACCTGGCGTTAGTGGCCGAAGCGCATCGGCAGGCGTCGAGCGTGGTCGTCAGTATCTTTGTTAACCGCTTGCAATTCGGACAGGGCGAAGATTTTGGCGCGTATCCGCGTACCTTTGACGCCGACTGTCAAAAACTGGCGGATGCCGGCGTTGACGTGTTGTTTTTCCCGGATGAAAAAGAGTTATATCCGCGTGTGCGTCAGGACTTCAACGTTGAGCCGCCGCATATTCAGAATGAGTTGTGCGGCGCGTTCCGTCCCGGGCATTTTCGTGGTGTGGCCACCGTGGTCACCAAGCTGTTTAATATTGTGGCTCCGGATGTCGCCTGCTTCGGCAAGAAAGATTTTCAGCAGCTTCATGTGATTCGCGCCATGGTGGCCGATCTCAATCAGCCGATCGAAATTCTCGGTGTGGATATTGGCCGCGCCGCCGATGGCCTGGCGCTGTCGTCGCGCAATGCCTATTTGACGCCGGACGAACGTGCTCAAGCGCCACAGCTGTATCGTATGTTGCAGCAACTGCGCGTGGCTCTTGAACAGGGCGCCAACGACTATGCGGCGATGGAAGCGCGCGCGCGCGCCGAGCTGGAACAACAAGGCTGGGTGGTTGATTATGTCGAAATTCGCCAGGCTGAAACGCTGGAAGTCGCGCATGCCGGCGAGCAGCACTTAGTGGTGATGGTCGCTGCGCGCCTGGGCCGCACGCGTCTGATCGACAATATCGATATTCTGCGCAAAGCGTAAATCAGTTGATGATGTGCTAGGCCGGATTTGCGCTTGCAAGGCGCGGGTCCGCCAGTCGTGCATACAGGAGTAAATGAAATGCAACGTACCATGCTGAAGTCCAAGCTGCACCGTGTCACGACCACGCACTCCGAGCTGCACTATATCGGCTCGTGCGCGATCGATGAAAACCTGCTGGAAGCCGCGGATATTCGTGAGTTTGAAGAAATCCAGATGTGGAATGTGACCAACGGCGAGCGTTTTGCGACCTATGCGATTCGCGCCGAGCGCGGTTCTGGCATCATCTCGGTCAATGGCTCGGCGGCGCGTCGCGCCGCGGTTGGCGACTTATTGATCATCGCCACCTTTGCTCAATATGATGAACACGAATTGGCTGGGCTGCGCCCCAAGCTGGTGTTTGTTGACGAGCACAATCAGATGACCGAAGTGAAGCACGCGATCCCCGCTCAGATCGGCTGATCGCCGAGATGCGGCAAACCCGCGCCGACTGCGCCATGACGCAGTCGGCGCGGGTTTTTTAATGTCCGACCACCGCGCCGGTGCCCGCCTTGGGCTTGGTCATCCACACCATACCGATCAACACGATAAATACGGCGCCGCAAATATAATAAAAATCGTTGGCGGCCATCATATAAGCCTGAGAGGTCAGTTGTTGCTCGATTTGCGCGTAGGTTCCGGTGCCGGAGAAACCCAGACTTTGCAGTTGAGCGACATAGTCCTTGGTGGCGATCGACCCTTGACTGACCGCTTCGGTTAGGCGCGCGTGATGGAAAATCGCGCGGTGATCCCAGAGCGTCACGCTGATCGAGGTGCCGATGGCCGCGGACAGCGTGCGCACAAAGTTGGATAGTCCAGACGCCGACGCCAATCGGTTTTCTTCAATCCCCGACAGCAAGATGGTATTGATCGGCACAAAGAAGCAGGCAATCCCTATCCCTTGAAGTAGACGTGGCGCGACCACTTGGGCAAAGCTGGTATCCAGCGTGAAGGTCGCGCTCCAGAACGAGACAATAGCAAACACAATAAAGCCGATCGATACCACCGCGCGCGAATCCCAGCGCTGGAGGTTTTTACCGATAATTGGCGAAAACACCAGTGCCAGCAAGCCGGCGGGCGCGGTCGCCAAACCTGCGAGTGCTGAGGTATAGCCCATCACCTGCTGCAGCCAGAGCGGGAAAATCACCACCATGCTGAAGAAGGTCATAAAACCAATCCCCAGCATCATCACCCCAAAAGCGAAGTTGCGTCGCTTGAACAGGCGCAGATCGACCACCGGATGTTCTTCCCCCCATTCCCAGATCACCAGGAAAGTCAGACAGACCCCGGCGATCAGCGCCAGAGACAGAATGAAATGGGAACTGAACCAATCGCGGTCATTGCCCAGGTCAAGCATCATCTGCAGGCTGCCAATACCAAACACCAGAAGCGCCAAACCGATTTTATCGATGGGCATCCGTGTGATGCTGGTTTCACGTCCCCTGAGCAGGGTGATGGAAATCAGCGCCGAGGCAATCCCGACGGGCGCATTGATATAAAAAATCCACGGCCAGTGGTAATTGTCGGTAATCCAGCCGCCGAGCAAGGGACCTAGAATCGGTGCTACCACCACGGTCATGGCCCAAAACGCCATGGCCATGCCGCGCTTCTGAATTGGGTAACTACGCATTAAAATGGTTTGCGACAATGGCACCATCGGGCCGGACACCAGACCTTGCAATAAACGAAAGCCCACCAGCGTGGACATGTTCGGCGCCAGGCCGCACAGCATCGAGGCCAGGGTAAACGCGATCAGCGAGGAGATGAACAGCCGATTTTCACCCACTTGGCGCGCCAGCCAACCGGTTAGCGGCACAGCAATCGCCGCCGCCACCGAATAAGAACTGATCACCCAAGTGCCTTGGTTGGCGCTGACCCCCATGCCGCCGGCGATGGTGGGCACCGCCACGTTGGCAATTGAAGTATCCAGCACCTCCATAAAGGTGCCCAAGGCCAGGCCTATGGTTAAAAGTGCCAGTTGCCCCGAACTAAAGGGCGCGGCGGGTTGCGTGCTAGTGGTCATCGGCTTTCCAGAATCGATCAATCACGTGGTAAATTTTTGCCTAGGAGCCTGTCGGGCTTTTGCCGCCGCGAACGCCAAAGTCGACCGGCTCCTGAGCCGCGATCGGTGTAAAAAAATCAGTTATTGCTCAAAATTCGCTGCAGCATGCTCTCAAGCAACAGTGCCTCATCTTGACTGAAGCCACGCAGTAGCTGGTTATAGGCATTGCAAATTTTGGGCAGAATCTTGGGGTAAAGAGCCATGCCGGACTCGGTCAGCTCTAAGCGCACAGAGCGTCGATCCTGCGGGTTTTGTACCCGGCGGATAAAGCCTTTTTTCTCAATGCGATCCAACAGGCGGGTCATGGCGCCCGGGTCGTAATCCAGAATACGGCTGAACTCGGCGGGGGTGGTGTCCGGCTGATGGACCAGATGAATGATCACCACGAACTGCGCCGCGGTTAGCTCCAGCGGCTCCAGCTGTTGCTCCATGATTTCGCCCAGCCGGCGTTTGACATGCACGATCAGGTAACCCAATGGCTGCTGTATGGTGCAAGTCGCCAGGTTTTTGACGGTGTAAAGCGCAGCGGCTTCTGGGGCGAGAGGTGTATCCATTTTGCAAATTTTATGTTGCCTAGGCAGCTATTGCAAGTTAAATCTCTTCCTTGTCATTTTGTGAGGATCTGACCATAGTGAGACTACGGCGTTGGTGTTGCGCCGCACCTAAGATGAAAAGGAACGCGCCATGACCCATCCGTTAACGGGAAGTTGCCTGTGCGGCTCTATCCATTATGTGGTGCGCGGCGAGCCGATCTATATTACGCATTGCCATTGCCTCACTTGCCGCAAGGCGAGTGGCGCCGCCTTCGTCACCTGGTTTACCGTACGTACCAGCGAGGTCGATTGGCGTGGAGAAGAACTGGCGCTTTACCATTCCTCGGCGGCGGTTGAACGCGGATTTTGCCGGCGGTGCGGTACCACCCTGACCTACCGGCATGAGTCGGATCCTGGCGAATTGGACATTACCTTGGTGTCTTTAAATCAACCGGACAGCTTAAAACCCGCGCATCACACTTGGTGGGAGTCACACTTAAGCTGGGTTGAGCCGCGGGCACTGGCGGCCTTGCCGGTGTATGCCCGCTCGGTGGAGGAGGGGGTAGAGCGGCATGCGCGCGAGACGCCGGTTCAACTGCCCATTGGAACCGTCTAATGCGCTTAGGATAGTTAAAGTTATTGTAAAACGATAATTTATTGTTGTTTAACAGTAATAATAATACACTCAAGGCTCTTCAATCAGGCAGGAGCCTTGTCGATGTCATCATCTCGCCTTTGCCAGCTAAGCCATCGTATGGCTATTCTGACGCTCGTCATGAATATCGCCATTTTGGCTCTAAATGCGGCATCCTGGCTCTATCCCGCCTTCAGACTGGCCGAGCGAGGAATTTTCGACCTTGATCTTTCGCCCGGTATGGGGCCCGCCTTGGGCGTTGATCTAGCCACCGCGACCTGGTGGCAACTGTTAGGCGCGATCGTATTGTCGAGTATTCCCCTGTTGGCGCTGGCCATTGGTCTGACGCACCTGCGCCGGCTGTTTCAAGCCTATGCCCGGCAAGACTATTTTTCTACTGCGGCGGCTATTCACTTGGGCAAACTGGGCAAAGGGGTGCTGGCGTGGGTTGGGCTCAACCTCGTGTGCGAACCGCTGCTCAGCCTGTGGCTGACACTGCGCGCCGCGCCGGGGCACCACGCGATTACCGTCAGCTTTCAGGGACTGGATGTTGTCGCGCTATTTCTTGCCGCTTCGATCACCGTGATTGCCCATATTTTGCAAAAGGCCAGCGAGCTTGACGCCGAACATCGGCAATTCATTTAAAGAGAGGCCCGAGCATGAGCGTGATCATCAAACTGGATGTAATGCTGAGTCTGCGTAAAGTTAAATCCAAGGATCTGGCTGTTGCCATCGGCATCACCGAGCAAAATCTGTCCTTGCTGAAACAAGGTAAGGTCAAGGGATTTCGCCTCGCCACGCTGGATGCGATCTGCAACTATCTTGAGTGTCAGCCGGGTGACCTGCTGGAGTTTCGCCCCGAATGATGAAACGTCGCGATGTGCGCTTGCAGCTGGACCCCCGCTCGTTGTCACTGTCCCTCTTATTGGGTGCGGTTCACGCGTGGCGAGGATCCTGAAAACTTGCTGCTTCTCCTTTGATAGAGTGTTTCACGTTAATCGATGGTTAATCATCGGCTGACGGTTTCATTCATGCGCGCCGCCGCCGAGCGCCTTGTACAAGGTCACCCGATTGTGGCTCGCGGCCAGCTTGACGCTGATCAGACCCTGCTGCGCCGAGTACAGGCCGCGTTGCGCGTCCAGCATTGTCATGTAGCTGTCGATGCCGTTCAGATAGCGCGCGCGGGCCATGCGGTAATATCGAGCCTGGGCATCGGTCAGGGACTGCTGCGCAGCCAGCTGCTGTTCGGCACTGGCGCGCGCCGCCAGCGCATCCGCCACTTCCTTGAACGCCGTCTGGATGTCCTTCTCGTACTGCGCCACTTGAATCTCGCGCGTGGTTTTGGCGACATCCAGCGCGGCCGAAAGCTTGCCGCCTTCGAAAATCGGCAGATTCAGCTGTGGAATAAAACTCCAGGCGCCATTGCCACCGCTAAACAGATCGCTCAGGTTGTTGCTGGCGCGACCGGCGTTGGCGGTCAGCGTAATGCTGGGGAAGAAGGCGGCGCGCGCGGCGCCGATGTTGGCGTTCGCGGCTTTCAACGCATGTTCGTCGCCGCGGATATCCGGTCGGCGCTGCAATACCGCCGAGGACAAGCCCACTGGTATGTCCTTAAACAAGGCCGCGCTGTCCAACCCCGCGCTCGGCATCAGATCCGCGGGTAGCGCAGCGCCGAGCAGTAACGTCAGTGCATGGGTGTCCTGCGCGACCTGGCTGATGTAGCGCGCGGCATCGACCCGCGCCGCGTCCACGCTGGTTTGCGCCTGGCTCACATCTAGCCCGGATACAACGCCCAGCTTGAAGCGGCTCAGGGTCAAGCCATAGGTTTGTTGCTGACTGTTGAGTGTTTGTTCGGCCAGTCGCAGGCGCTCCTGATCCGCGCTCAGAGCCAGGTACGCACTGCTCACCTCGCTGATCAGGGTGATCTCAACCGCGTTCTTGGCCTCCTCGGTTTGCAGGAAGGTTTCCAGCGCCTGATCCTTGAGGTTTTGCACCCGTCCGAAGAAGTCCAGCTCATACGCGCTGAAACCGACACCCGCCGTATAGGCATGCGTCAGCCGCGGGGTGCCCGCGTTGGTCAGCGCGCTGGCGGTTTCGGCATGGCTGCCTGCCGCGGTGGCGCTGATCGAGGGGAATAGCTCCGAGCGAGCGATACCATACTGGGCGCGCGCTTTCTCGATATTCAAGGCCGAGATACGCAGATCACGGTTGTTCGCCAGGGCAATCTCCACCAGCTTCTGCAGGCGGGCGTCAAGAACAAACTCGCGCCAGCCGATGTCGGCCGCGCTGGTGTCATCCGCCGCCGAGGGCGCGCCATAGACCGGACCCGTCGGCCACTGTGTCGCCACCGGCGCCGCCGGACGTTGATATCCCGGCGCCAGCATGCCGCTACAACCGCTGAGCAAGGCGGCCAATACCGCCGTACTTAATAGGGAACGCATCATTCTGTCTCCTCCGCGCGATCACTGGCCGGCGTAGGCTTGACTTCGACCTTGCTCTTGAACACTTTGCGTACCTGCACGAAGAATAAGGGGATCAGGAAAATACCCAGCACGGTGGCGGCGAACATTCCGCCGAGCACCCCGGTACCGATGGCGTGCTGGCTGCCGGAACCGGCGCCATTGCTGATCACCAGTGGCATCACCCCCAGGCCGAAGGCTAGCGAGGTCATCAGGATCGGGCGCAGACGCATGCGCGCCGCTTGTAGCGCGGCTTCAAGCGCCGCCACGCCGTGCTCCTCCAGACTCTTGGCAAACTCGACAATCAAAATCGCGTTCTTCGCCGCCAGGCCGATGGTGGTCAGAAGTCCGACCTGGAAGTAAACGTCGTTCGACAGCCCACGGAAATAGGTGGCCAACAAGGCACCGACAATCCCCAGCGGCACCACCAGCATCACCGCGAACGGAATCGACCAGCTTTCATACAGAGCCGCCAGACACAGAAACACCACCAGCATGGAAATCGCATACAGTGACAGCGATTGCGAGCCGGCCAGTCGCTCCTGATACGACAGACCGGTCCAGGAGTAGCCAATACCCGCTGGCAGCTTGGCCGCCATTTGCTCCATCGCCGCCATGGCGTCGCCACTACTCTTGCCCGGGGCTGGCTGGCCGAGAATCTCGATAGCCGGCACGCCGTCATAACGCTCCAGACGCGGCGAGCCATAGCTCCAGTGCGCCTGGGCGATGGCCGAGAACGGCACCATGGCGCCACTGCTGTTGCGTACGTACCAGCGGTTCAAGTCTTCCGGTTGCATGCGAAACGGCGCATCGGCTTGAACCAGCACCTGCTTGACGCGTCCCTTGTCGATGAAGTTATTGATGTAGGACCCACCCCAGGCGGTGGCCAGGACATTGTTGACGTCCGACATTGACAGGCCGAGCGCCCCGGCGCGCGCCTGATCGACATTCAGCTTGTACTGCGGGGTGTTTTCCATACCATTGGGCCGCACTCCGACCAGATTGGGGTTCTTGGCCGCCATCTGAAGCAATTGATCGCGCGCCTGCATCAACTTCGTGTGACCCAGGCCGGCCTGGTCCTGTAATTCGAAGTCGAAACCGGAGGCGTTGCCCAGCTCCATCACCGCCGGCGGAGCAAAGGCAAACACCAGGCCCTCGCGGATCTGCGATAGTGCGTGCATGGCGCGCGTGGTGATCGCCTGGACGTGCTGTTCCGGGCGCTGGCGCTCGTCCCAATCTTTCAACTGCACAAAACTCATGCCGGTATTTTGGCCATTACCACCAAAGCTGAAGCCGGCGACCGAGAACACCGATTCCACATTGTCTTTCTCATCCTGCAGAAAGTAGCGCTCGACCTTGTCCAACACCTTCACGGTACTTTCCTGTGTGGCACCGGTCGGTAGTTGAATCTGGGTAAATATCATTCCCTGGTCTTCATCCGGCAAAAAGGAGGTGGGCAGGCGCAGGAAGAGCAGAACCATCACCACAACGATGCCGAGATAAATCAGCGAATAACGTGTTGTTTGGCGCAAAATCCGACTGAGTTGGTTCTGGTAGCGTTGGTTGCCGCGGTCAAACATGCGGTTGAACCAGCCGAAAAATCCTTTGTTTTGCTGCGTGTGACCTTTGGCTACCGGCTTGAGCAAGGTGGCGCACAGGGCCGGCGTCAGCACCAGGGCCACCAGAACCGATAGCGCCATGGCGGAGACGATGGTGATTGAGAACTGGCGGTAAATCACCCCGGTGGAGCCGCCGAAGAACGCCATCGGCACGAACACCGCCGACAGCACCATGGCAATGCCGACCAGGGCGCCGGTAATCTGCGACATCGACTTGCGCGTGGCGTCTTTCGGCGACAAGCCTTCCTCGCTCATCACCCGCTCGACGTTTTCCACCACTACGATTGCATCGTCGACCAATAACCCGATGGCCAGCACGATACCAAACATGGTCAAGGTATTGATCGAGTAGCCGCAGGCAAACAAAATCCCGAAAGTACCGAGCAGTACCACCGGTACCGCGATGGTCGGAATCAAGGTGGCGCGGAAGTTCTGCAGGAACAGATACATCACCAGGAACACCAGCGCGATGGCTTCGACCAGGGTCTTGATCACTTCGTGAATTGAAAGGCGCACGAAGGGGGTGGTGTCGTAGGGATAGACCGCCTGCATTCCTGTCGGGAAAAACTGACTCAGTTCATGCACCCGGTCATTGACCGCGCTGGCGGTGTCGAGCGCGTTGGCGCCGGTGGCCAGTTTGATCGCCACCCCGGTGGCCGGCTTGCCGTTATAGCGCGATACGGTGTTGTAGCTCTGAGCCCCCAGTTCGATGCGCGCCACATCACGCAAACGAACCGAGGAACCATCGTTCAGCGTGCGCAACAGAATCTGGCCGAAATCCTTGGGCGTGCGCAGCAGCGACTGGCTGGTCACGGTGACGTTCAACGCCTGCCCCTTGACCGAGGGCGCGCCGCCAAGTTGACCGGCGGAGACTTCGGCGTTTTGTGCGTTAATGGCCGCGCTGATGTCCGACGGCTGCAGTTTGTAATTGAGCAGTTTGCCCGGGTCGAGCCAGACGCGCATCGCGTATGGCGCGCCAAACAACTGAACGTCTCCCACGCCCTTGACCCGGCTGATGGCATCGAGCACGTTGCTCGACACATAGTCGGACAAATCATTGCCGTTCATGCCGCCATCTTGAGAGACAAACCCGAGCACCATGAGAAAATTGGCGGAGGTCTTGGCGACGGTGATGCCCTGTTTCTGCACCACTTCGGGCAAACTCGGCGTTGCCAGTTGCAGTTTGTTCTGCACCTGTACTTGAGCAATATCGGCATCGGTGCCGGCGTTGAAGGTCAGTGTCAGTTGTACATTGCCGGACGAATCACTGGTCGACGACATATAGGTCAGACCATCGATCCCCTTCATGTTTTGCTCGATCACCTGGGTGACGGTGTTTTCGATGGTTTCCGCCGAGGCGCCAGGATAGATGGCGCCGATGGTGACCTGAGGCGGCGCGATGCTGGGGTACTGGGCAATCGGCAGCCCGGTGATCGCCAACAGGCCACCCAGCATGATGATGATGGCGATCACCCAGGCAAAAATCGGGCGATCAATAAAGAAGCGCGACATGAGTTATTCTCCAGAGTCCGCGGGGGTGGCAGCTAAAGCTGGCACTGCCTTGACCGGCATGCCTGGTCGAATCTTCTGCAAGCCGTCAACGATCAGCTGATCGCCAGGGTGCAATCCCGCGTCCACCAGCCATTGATTGCCGATGGCATGGGTGATGGTCAGGGCGCGGGTGGCGGCCTTGCCATCGGCTCCGATCACCATGGCGACCGCGTTGCCCTTGCTATCGTGGGTCACACTGTTTTGTGGTACCAAAATCGCTTTTTCATTCACGCCTTGTACCAAGCGGGCGCGCACATACATGCCGGGTAGCAAATCATGTTTGGGATTGGGGAAGATCGCGCGTAGCGTAATCGCGCCGGTACTCTGATCCACGGTGACGTCTGAAAACTGCAACTTGCCTTCCAGCGGATAGACGCTGCCGTCTTCCAGCGTGAGCTTGACGCGGGCCTGGTCGTTGCCCGCGCGCTTGATCAGCCCGCTGGCCAGATCGCGCTTGAGCTGCAACAGTTCGCCATTTGAGCGCGTGACATCGACGTAGATCGGGTCAAGCTGTTGCACCGTAGCCAGTGCGCTGATCTGGTCGGCGGTGACCAGCGCGCCCGGGGTGACCGAGGACTTGCCAATGCGCCCGGACACCGGCGTACTCACGCGGGTGTAGCTGAGATTGATGCGCGCGCTTTCCAGCGCGGCGCGGTTGGCCGCCACATCGGCCTTGGCGGCTTTTTGCGCCGCAACCACATCGTCATAATCCTGTTGGCCGACGGCATGAATACCGATCAACTGCTGATAGCGCTTGGCTTTGAGGCTGGTAGTGGCCAGGGTGGCCTCGGCGCGCGCGAGCGCGGCGGCGGCGCTGTCGGCTGTGGCCTTATAGGTCGCCGGATCGATTTTGTACAGCGTTTGCCCGGCCTTGACGTCACTACCCTCGGTAAACAGGCGCTTGAGAATAATGCCGCTGACTTGCGGCCGAACCTCGGCGATGGTGAACGCAGAGGTGCGCCCGGATAGTTCGGCGTCGAGCGCCACGCGTTGTGGCGCCACCGCCAGAACGCCAACTTCGGCGGGTCCGGCGTTTGGCGCCGGTGTCCCGCGCTCGCCACAACCCGACAGGGCAAGACTGATGGCCAGTACCGTCAGCGACGTCCTTAGCACCTTGGTTCTATGTATCTGCATGCAACACCCGTAAAAAAACGACACGATAATCTCGACCGAAAGGGAGACTGCCCAGGGGAGGGAAACTTGCCATGGCGCTGCGGGATGCAGCCGTTGTCATGGGTCGGTCAGGGTAGGGCGGGATTGTGGTGGAATCTTGATCGGAATCTAATGGGGATAGGGCGGGGTTGCGCTCGTGGTTGGCGCGGCTCGGCGCCAACCACGTAAATATGACGGATGTATGTTACAGCAGTGATTCGGCGCTGGTAATGATGCCATCCTCATCGGCATACAGCCAGTCACCGGGTGTAAAGCGTACGCCGGAAAATTCGAGGGTGAGATCGCGCTGGCCTTCGCCGCGCTTGATCGATTTAAGCGGGTGGGTCGTCAGAGCGCGAATCCCTAGCGGCAGCTTGGCTAGCGCCACGGAATCGCGAATCGCGCCATACACCAGCACCCCGGCCCAGTCATTCGCCACGGCCAGCTCGCCCAGTTGATCGCCCAGTAGCGCACAGCGTAGCGACGCGCCGCCATCCACCACCAGAACGCGTCCCCGTCCCGGTTCCGATAGCATGGCGCGTACCAGGGCGTTATCCTCGAACACCTTGAGAGTGGCGATTGGGCCGCAAAAGCGGGCATGCCCGCCGTAGCATTGAAAGGATGGCGCCAGGACCGAGATTTTTTCGGCATGGGCGTCGCACAGATCGCAGGTTAAAAAATCCATGGTTAATCCTGTTTGAGTAAAGAACGGCTCCAGCGTTGATAAAGTTGCTCGGCCATTAAGTTTGAACGTTGTACGCGCGCGCTGAGCGCTTGCTGCATCTGCTCCACGCTTTGCACCGATGGCAAGTGGCCCCAGCGTTGCGGGTCATCGCTTTGCCGGCACCAGTCGCGCACCATCTCGGCGGTGATTTCGATATGAAATTGCGTGCCCAGATGCGGACCATGGGCAAAGGCCTGGTTGTGGCAATGCAGGTTGGTGGCCAGGCGTGTAGCGCCAGCGGGCAGGCTGAAGTTCTCATTGTGCCAATTGAATACCTCGCCCCCCGCCAGCATTTCGGCCCATTCCTCGGGGGCGCCATCTACCGCGCCGACCGGATACCAGCCGATTTCGCAGCGCACAGGGTGATTGGCGACGATTTCGGCCCCGAGCGCGCGCGCCAGGAGTTGGCTGCCTAGACAATGGCCAAGAATCGGGATGTTGAGTTTCAACGCTTCATCGATCAGACGCGCTTCTTGCTCGATGAAGTCCAGCCGGTCATTGACGCTCATTGGTCCTCCAAGCGAAACCAGACCGGAGAACCCTCGTATTGATGGCGGTAACGGCTCGCCGTCAAAACCACGGAAGATCTGCAACGGGAGATGATGTTGGCGCGCGAAATCGCTGAAATAGCCTGGACCCGCGCCCGGGTAATGCTGGAATACCGCAATTGGCTTCATGTGCGCTCTGCTTAAAAGAACGTAGTGATGATAGCAGTTTGGCCAGTTGTTATGCATCTGGGATTGTGATTGCGGGAGGGCGCGCGCGCTAAAGCGACCGCTGGTTACGCATGCGGCGGCAGATGCCGCTTAAGTCCTGGGGGTGGAGGGCGATTGGGGGCTGGTTTCATCAATAAACTCAAACTCGTGCGTATTGTTACGACTTGCTGCAATTAGCGGTCGACGCGATCAGGGTGGCGCCACAGCTGGTCTTATGGCCCTCATAGGCAATCGGCACGCCATCAATCGTGTCGTTTGGGTCGCCTTCGGCAATAACGCAATTCTGGTGACCATTGATCGGGCAAGAGCAGGCGTCGCCTAAGCGCGCCACATGTTTGCCGTGGACAGTGAAGTTTCCGCTGGCGGCACAGACCACGCCGCCATGAGAGGTTTGGTCGCCGAGCACAATGATATTGGACATGGTTAAACGCTTAGTTACGATTTAAAAGATCATGCCGTACCACCCGCTTGTGATCGGTTGCTCGCCGTCGCGCCGCCTGACGGATTGAGTGGGGTGGCCGAACACGAAAAGAATTCAGGACCTGTTCATACCAGGCCATTGGTTGCTATTCAGTTCCCACACTTCTGCAATGCTTTTCGAGCAGAAGGAATATCAGGGTAGTGATTTGGATTGCCAAGGCAGCTATCGTCCTGTTCAATCACGACGCGTCCATTCTGTTGTTTCAATCTCAGCAGAACCGTGATATGGCGCCAACCGTCACCGATATCCTTTATTTTCTTTGCCAGTTTTTTATCTGTCAGGTAATACGACACAGGAACCAGTAATGCATCCTGCCCCTTGACCCGACCGAGCCCATCAGTACCATTACACCAGGTTCTGCCGCCGGCTTCTGGAAGTTTGATGTCATACTGTGCAAAATGAAATAATGAGGCATCCGAAATAAATAATGAGCAAACGCCACCACCCGGAATAGGCGGGAATTGCTTATGCATCGCTACACCATGATCAATGCTTGCTGTTTGTTCTTTGGATTGGTATTGCACTACAGTTGCATAATAAGTGAGCCCAGTCCATTGCATGCGAAAAATGCCCCCCCAATAGAAGCCTTTATCAAATCCTCTCGCAAGCAAATCATGCTCGATAACATCTGCGACGGGGTCCCCGTGTTTGAGTAAGGTTTTTGCGGGGTCAAGGCCAGCATCCCATGGGAAATTCTCATCCAAGGTGATTTCGCCATAGGCCAATATCGGCAAACACATCAGCACAACGGCCGCACATCTCGTAATCTTAAGCATTATTACCCTTTAGCTCTTCGTAAGCCGCCTTTAATCGGCCATCGTAGTTATCCTTTTTAAAGCCGGCTCCATTGACCATTGATCGGGCAAGAGCAGGCGTCGCCTAAGCGCGCCACATGTTTGCCGTGGACAGTGAAGTTTCCGCTGGCGGCACAGACCACGCCGCCATGAGAGGTTTGGTCGCCGAGCACAATGATACTGGACATGGTCGAATTCTCAGTAATACGTTAAAAATGGTGGCCGACCACGCGTTGGGTCGCAGTCGGGCAAGCTGACCGTTTCATCAAGATTTAGTGGATTGGCCGGATGCGGATGGAATTCAGGACCTGTTCATACAAGGCCATGGTTTGCTTGTCGGTTAACGACGATGGCACGGTGACGCCGCCACCCGAGCCTTCTCCGGTGGACACCTCCAAATGAATCGACGGCTTCAACGGGTCAGCGATTCTGCCCATGGTTTCCCAGACCATGCGGCTCGCCGTTCCGGTCTTATCATCCGAGGGGTACTTGGTTAAGTATTCCTCGCCATGCATGCCATTCATCTCGCGCGCGCCTTTGTTGATGGTTTTAACCGAGCTTAATATCCGCAACAGAATGTTGCTCTGGCCGAGCCTTTCCAGCAAAGACGGCTGTGACCCAAAATAAACCACGCTTTCGACGCGGATCACCACATCGGGGTTGTTCTTGAATTGAAACACCAGGTTGGCTTGTTCATCTTCGGGCGCTTTGCCTTCGCTCGGAATAAATCCATTCTCAAAGCAAAAACCCGGTTCTGAAGGGATATTGCTTGTCGGTCGATACCGAACGGTATTAACCAAGGTTTCATACGCGTCCAGTGATGCCGCGAAATAATCACTAGAGATGCTCGCATTTGCCTCAAATATATATCCAGGTCTGGCTAATTTATAGGCATCTATCCCATATATTTTACTACCGAACGCATTTAAAAGTGATATGACAATCCTCTTGTTATTGTCTTTGGAATAAGCTAATTTTACGAATTTTGCATTATATTCGCTATCGGCATTTTTATACTTATTCTCTTTTGCCTCCACACGTCCACTAAAACCAGAAGCATCCAGTTTTTCAAATTTAATTTGGGTAGAAATATATTCGTTCCCTGACGCCACAACCGGAGCATCCACAGGAATATCAATCAGGTATCGTCCAAAGCAATAGGTACGGGTTGAGGCCATCATCGGGTCCGCGTAAATGGTAAAAGTAGCGAATAGCGCCGTGAGCGCCACAATTCGAATGGAGAAGTGTTTCATGGTAATCCTAGGCGCTGGGGTCTGGCGCTAGCTGCGCCAAACTGACGATGCCGTACAGGGTGGCCCGTAGCGCAAACTCGTTGTCAAAGCCCTTCTGGTGCTCAACCCCGCTAATGGCAAAGGCCTGCTTGGGAGGGGGAATCAGTTGTTTCAATGCCGCGCCCGAGACCAGCGGCACCGTCCCGTCACCGGCCAGGCCATTGGTTGCTATTCAGTTCCCACACTTCTGCAATGCTTTTCGAGCAGAAGGAATGTCAGGGTAGTGATTTGGATTACCAAGGTAGCTATCGTCCTGTTCGATCATAATCTGCCCACTCTGCTGCTTCAGACGCAGCAACACCGTAATATGGCGCCATTTATCACCGATGTTTGCGATCTTATTCGCTAGCGGTGCATCCGTCAGATAATAAGAAACAGGAACCAGAAGCGCATCTTGGCCTTTGACACGGCCAATGCCATCAATGCCATTACACCAAGTTCTACCACCCGCCTCGGGTAATTTGATATCAAATTGGGTAAGGTGCGCCAATTTTGCATCTGTAACAAAAAAAGAACACACCCCCCCTCCTGGAATAGGTGGCAGCCTTTTGTGAATATCGACCGCATGCTGGGTGCTCAAGATCTGCTCTTTAGACTGATAAGATCCCCCTGCTACGTAATAAGTTCGCCCATTCCAACGCATACGAAATATGTCGCCCCAAGAAATAGCATCACCCTTTGATGCGTCGTCTTTTATACCTTTTCCCGCCAAATAACGACTGATGACGTCGGCAACGGGTCCGCCCTCCTTGGATAGCGTTTTCGCAGGATCTATATTGGCATCCCAAGGAAATTTTGCATCTAGGCTAATGTCCGCACGTGCCAGCAACGGTATGCAAAATAGAGTAATTGCCATTTTAATGATTATTTTATGCATTTTGATTTTTTATTTTTTCATAGGCTGAGTGTAAAAGAATATCGTAGTTATTAGTGGTGTAGCTTGGCCCATTATAGTTGTAAGCAATATCCTTCCAGTTTTTGACTTTGATTGCTGTCCAGAGCCGTCCGCCATTTTTGTGAATGATGAATTGCGCCAAAAGCTTAATCTGAGCAGATTCAGATGTACACATTCGCTTGACAAACTCGTCTACGCTTGTCAGCCCACTATCATGAAAGGAGTCTCCCAGTATTTGAAACATTCCCCATGAACAAGCACGTAGAGCGGCGTTCTTATTTAACCGATATGCAGCAATCAGCCGCAAATAGCTAATTCCATATGCTTTAGGATAGATGTCCATTTTTTCGACCATTCTGTCCGGCATATGCCGATTATTCTCCCCAAGATGTTTCTGTTTCACATAGCCAATGGGCCACGATATATCAGCATGATCGTGATCGTAAATGCCCTTGGTATTTATATGGAAAATATGGCGTTCATATAAAATATTTGGGATCTGGGCACCATTTTCGCTGTTCAAACGCCAATACGGATCGCCCTGGGTTTCTACCAGCGCAAACGCCTTCAGCACTTCAACTTCACATCCCAATTGATTTGCTGTGCGCTCCCATAACGCTTCTGTAATCGGGGCGGCGTGATATAGAGCAAACATCTGCATCAGCTCCTGCGGCAGATCCACTTCCAAATGAATCACTGACTCCCCATGTTTCCCGGTGCCATGCCGCTTTTTAACGTGGGGGTTATTCGGGGTTGATGAGCCCGTAGGTGGCGCTGGCAGGGGCGGCTGTTTCCCTTTGGGGACGGAGGCCGGCTTGGCTGCTGGGGGTTCTGGCGTGGTCGGCGCGCGGGGTGGGTGCGGCTGTAACTGGTCATTGAACACCAAGTACGGACTGACAGCGGTGATGAGCTTTTTGCCGTAGTCGGACACCGAAGACGCGATGTGCTGCCAGTTGCCCTGTAGATCCTTGATGTAAACCTGGATTTGGGAGCGTGCGTTTGAGGTGATGAACTCGTCGAGCAAGCCGTTTTTCGCGGTTTTACCGGTGATTTCCTTGTAGTCGACCTCGACGCGGTAGACCAGGTTTTCGAGGGGGTGGCGCAGGGCGTCCAAAAACAGCACCTGTACCGAAAACGCGGTCTCTTTGTTCAGATACAACACGTCGCCGGCATTCAGCTTTTTAATGGTGTCCAGGGGGTTATATTTCACCAGCGCGGCGCGCGCGACTCCGGTTTTGGCGGTGATGGTCGCGAGGGTGTCGCCCGGTTTGACAATGTGGTAATCGATGTTTTCAGTCGCCATGGCGAGTCCTTATCCTTCCGCCGGAGAAAAGTCAGCGAGTTCGTCCGCAGTGGACCAGTTGTCCGCCGGTTGCAGGCTGTGTTGAACGCTTTCCGCCTGGCTAGAGGTGACAGCCCGGCTTTGCGGCATATCGGGAGACGCGCGCAACGGATGCGCGGTTTGCGATGACAGCAGGGATTGGGCGCTATGCGGTTGGTCGAACGGCAGCCATTGGTGCGGAAACTCCGACCAGTCCAGCTTCTGGCTGAACTGAGCCTGCTCCGGCGTTTGCGGCATGCCGGGGAAGGTCGGGTTCAGGCTGGCCGGTCCGGTCTTGGCATATTGCGCTCCCTTCATGTCGACACTACTTGGACAGTGGATCTCAATATTGCCGTCGGCGATACGGATATAGGCGCCACCGCTGACCAGCAGGATTTGTTTCTTGGCGGCAAGGGTGATGCCCTCTTTGCACGAGGTGAGGGTAAACGCCTGATCGGCGGTGACTTCAATCTCACCGCTCTGCGCCTGAATCTGGATGTTGCCCTTGGCGGCGATCAGTTTCAGGCTGATCTTACTGGCCACCCCCTGAACAAACAGGCTGAGATGCTGGCCGACGTTATGAATCCAGCGCCGTCCGCTGGTTTGATTGGTGTCGCGCTGCGCCACCAGATCCAGGTTGGTGCCGGCCGCCAGGGTTTGACTTTGCGTTGAGAGACTGGCAATGCCGGCGGGCGCCGACATGACCAGCAGGGCTTGTTGGCCTGGCTGATCGCCGCTGGCATCCTTGGCGGTATTTGTGCCGTTTTCCCAGGCTTTCAGCGCCGCCGACAGGTGTTGCAGGTGACCACTATCGGCCTTGCCCGCGGCACTGTTATCCGGATTAACCTGATTCGGTCCGGTCTCGATGCTATCGGCCAATTGGCCGGTGGCGACTTGCCCGAGGTTTTGACTGAGCGCCAGCGCGGCGTCGAGCTGACTTTGCGCGCCGGCGCGCGCCAGCTGCTGGCCGCTAGCGCCATTTTGCGCTTCGGTGCTGATCAGCAAACCGTTGGCGGCACGCAGGGCGCCATGTTTGTCGCTACGCAACTCAAACCCTTCACCACGCGGGTCGGCTTTGCCATCGCTACGCGGTTGGGTCAGGTAGCCCTGGTTGAGCTGAGTCTTGCCATGCTCTGAACTCAGCTTGGTCTTGATCTGCCCGTTGGTGTCGTCGAACAGCAGCTCGTTGTAGCGGCTGCCTTGATGTTCCTGGGTCTTGATTCCGGACAGGGTTTTGTTGCCGGGCAAGGCGCTGGCGCCGCTGAAGCTCGGGGTGGCGTGGCTGCCGTTGTACAGCACCCCGGTGACCACCGGGCGGTCGATATCGCCTTCGATGAAGTCGACCAATACTTCTTGGCCCACTCTCGGAATGAACTGGTGACCCCAG
>Ga0302156_10000800_pt1 | contig 28927 bp, 27 predicted proteins | sample I_Bog_N3_2_FD_193503 | JGI IMG/M metagenome (GOLD analysis project Ga0302156, IMG submission 193503) | Peat permafrost microbial communities from Stordalen Mire near Abisko, Sweden - I_Bog_N3_2 | ecosystem: Environmental > Terrestrial > Soil > Wetlands > Peat | place: Sweden: Abisko, Stordalen... | reverse complement strand
CATCGATCTGCCGCGCAGCATTCTCGCCTGTCGCCGCCTCATCCGCGAGTTCAACCCTGGCGTGGTGTTTGGCGTGGGAGGCTATGCGTCAGGCCCGGCGATGGCGGCCGCCATTTGGCTCAAGAAGCCCACCATGGCATTTGAGCCCAACGCCATGCCGGGCCTGGCCAACCGCCTTGTAGGCAAGCATGTGCAGGCCGCGGCCATCAACTTTCCCGTAGCGGCTGCCTGGTTTCGCAATTGCGAAGTTACCGGGATTCCGGTGCGGCCGGAGTTTTTCGCGGTTGAACCAGCCAGGCTCGACGCCGCGCCCCAGTTGCTGGTGTTTGGCGGTTCGCAGGGCGCGCGTATCTTCAATGTCAATCTGCCGCGAGTGATTGGGTCGCTGCTCGACGCTGTTCCTCGATTGACGGTTCTGCATCAGAGCGGCGCGCGCCACGTCGAATCGACCCAGGCGGCCTACGCTGCGACCGAAGCCGACCCGCGACGCTGGCAGGTGCGGGCGTTTGTTGAGGATATGCCGGCGGAATTCGCCAGGGCGCACCTGGTGATGGCGCGCAGCGGCGCATCTACGGTGGCGGAGCTGGCTGCGGCGGGTAAGCCGTCACTGCTGGTGCCCTTTGCCGCCGCCGCCGATGAGCACCAGAAGCGCAATGCCGAGGGAATGGTGGCCTCTGGGGCGGCCGTGATGCTGGAGGAAAGGGAACTGGAGATACCCGGCAAGCTTCTTGAGACGCTTACAGGGCTGCTCAGAGATCCGGCAAGACTTAAGGCAATGGGAGCGGCGGCGCGAACCCAGGCTCATCCCGGCGCTGCCGAGCGCATTGCCGACCGGCTGGCCGCGCTCGCTGGCGGGACCTTTCCCGTCTAAAAGCTGGGTGCCCCCGGTCTCGAGTTTGAGACCGGGGAGTTCCGCGAATCGAATGGAGCAAAACAAAAATGCCCGACTGCCGAAGCAGCCGGGCATTTCCGTGTATGTCCGCGTGATCTGGGGTCAACTGCGGAGCTTACCGGTGTCCGCCTCCGCCGTGTCCGCCGCCACCGCTCATGTGTCCGCCGCCGCCGAATCCTCCACGGGCAGCACCACCGCCGCTATATCCGCGTGCTACCGGCGCCGCGCCTCTGCCTCCAGCTCCCGTGTAGCCGCGAGCTGCTCCGGCATATCCGCCACGAACTCCACCGCCGTAAGCTCCGCGGCCCGCATATCCTGCGTGTACGCCATAGCCACCGCGATAGCCGTATCCGCCGCGATAGCCCCAGCCGCGGTGGAACCACGGACCTGCGCCGATGAAGAAGCCGCCGTTGAACCACTCAGGCCCGTAAAAGCCGTAAGGGGCGCAGGCGTAAGGGTAGTAAGAGTAATAGCCCCAATCGCAAACCGGGGCACCGTAGACCTCGGGGGCCACTGCGACCGCGGGGCCAACGCCAACCCCTACAGCTACCTGGGCATTTGCCGTGGCCGCGAACGCCAGGGCCAGAAACATAGCGAACAGAACCAAATGCATTTTCCGCATAATCTTCTCCTTGTGCTGCCCCGTCCTGGCGTTCCGAACGCGGGAACCGGAGCCGAGCTCCGTTTTCAGCACTTGCCGGGTTTCGGGATTCTATACCCAACCGGCTTCTGGTTATTAGAACAATAATCCGGCGGTTTAGTTGCGGTCTCTTTTGACAGAATCGTTCACGCCGTGCGAAAGGGCAAGTCTTTTATGCAGGTCTTTCGCGGGTGAATGTTGCCGCACAGGACACAAGGGGCCATTCGCGGGTGAACGTACTGCAAAGGGCACAAAAAAGCGGCCTCTCCGGGTTGGGAGAGGCCGCCTGACGAGCAGGTATCAGGCAGAGAGCTACCTGCGGAAGCGTTCATGCCCGCGATCGCGATCGAAGCGGGCGTCGAAATGCCGGTCGTATCCGGGACCGCGTCCCCAGGCTACGCCGCCGCCGTAAACCGGGCCGCCAACGCCGACATACGCCCGTGGTCCGGGAGCCCAATATCTATCCACCGGACGAGCGCCAACCCATCCGACGCGAGCTTCAGGGCGGAACCCAACGTGCGCTACCGGTCCCCGGGCGTAAACTCCGAATTCAGCCGCCTGGGCTGGAAGAGCACTCAGACCTAATCCGCCAGCCACCACCATTGCACTCAACACCCAATTCTTCATGCTGCGCATAACCCCTCCGTTGCTGCCGGCTTAGTCAGAATTCAGAGAGCAAAGATCTGAAGCCAGCCCGGCTTCGTTCCGATTGAGGCTTGGTTGCTGCTGCCTCTTCGGCGTGCCGGTTATGTACTGATTCAACAGTATTTGCGGACAAAGGTTGCGCAGTGGATCAAAAATAAACAACCGCAACTTTCTTCAAATCCGGGGGTTTATGTCGGACTTTTTGTTGGGCCAAGAAGCCGGTGGCGGCCAGAATGTTAAAGTTGAGTTTCGTCCTTTCATGTTCACCACCTTCCAGCACGCGCACTTCATCGGTATCGGCGGCATCGGCATGAGCGGCATTGCCGAAATCCTGCTCAACCTGGGTATGAAGGTCTCCGGTTCCGATTTGCGCCGCGGTCCGGTGACTGATCGCCTGGCCCAGCTTGGCGCCACCGTCTACGAGGGTCACGAAGCTGGAAACGTGGCAGGAGCAACCGTCGTGGTAACGAGTTCGGCGGTGGGGGCCGACAACCCCGAAGTGCTGGAGGCGCGCGCACGCAAGATTCCTGTCATCCAGCGCGCGGAGATGCTGGCCGAGCTGATGCGCCTGAAATACGGCATCGCCATTGCCGGGATGCACGGCAAAACCACGACCACATCCATGGTGGCTTCAGTGCTTACCGCAGGTGGGCTCGATCCCACGGTGGTGGTGGGCGGCCGCGTGGATGCTCTGGGGTCGAATGCCAGGCTGGGAACCACGCAGTATCTTGTTGCCGAGGCCGATGAGAGCGACCGGACGTTTCTCAAGCTGTCGCCGATTCTGGCCGTGGTGACCAACATCGACCGCGAGCACATGGACCACTATGCGGACATGGCGGATGTGGAGCAGGCCTTTGTGGAATTCATGAACAAGGTGCCGTTTTACGGAGCGGTGACTGCCTGCGTCGACAATTCATTGCTTGCGTCGATCCTGCCGCGGGTACATCGGCGAGTGTTTACTTATGGCGTTGCCGCGGAAGCCGATTTTCGCCTCGAGTTTTTGGTGGCCGGTGGGGGACGGTTCGCGCGGTTTCGGGTCAACACGGCGTCTGGTCCGCTGGGGCCTTTTGAGCTGCACGTGCCCGGACGCCACAACGTGCTGAACGCCACGGCCGCCGTGGCTATCGCTCATCAGTTGCAGGTATCTTCCGACCAGATTGCCGAGGGGCTGAACCGCTTTCGCGGCGTGGATCGGCGCTTCCAGTTGCGCGGCCAGGTGCGCGGCATAACCGTGGTGGACGACTATGGCCACCATCCAACGGAGATTCGCGCCACGCTGGCCGCCGCGCGGGAGTGCGGACACAAGCGCGTCTATGTGGTATTCCAGCCCCACCGGTATTCGCGCACCAAGGATCTTATGGACGAATTCGCCAGCGCATTCAAAGACGCCGACGCGGTGATCGTGCTGCCCATTTATGCCGCCAGCGAGGAACCGATCCCGGGCGTGACGGGCGAGTTGCTTGCCGGGCGAATCGAAGGGCCCGCCGTCCACTATGCCGAGGAGTTTGCCGCGGCAATCCGGCTGGTTGCCGCGGAAGTACGCGAAGGCGACCTGATTCTTACGCTCGGCGCAGGCAACGTGAGCCAATTGGCACCGCGGATTCTGGCTGCTTTGGAATCCACTTAGACGGTGCTTCTATTTCGCTGCTATCATTCACCGCAAATCAACTTGTTCTTTTTCAGGAGATTGTATGGCGCAAGGCACACGCAGGGCATTCTTGAAGGCAGCTTCCGCATCCGCCGCCGCATTGGCTGTTTCCAGCCGGGTTCCGGCCTGGGCGGAGACCCAGGGATCGCAAGGGACAGTGCGGACATGGGCCACATTTCGCGATCAGCGGTACGTCGCGGGCCCCGGACTGACATGGAAGCCTGTGACGGAGGTTGCCGCCGACGCTATCGTGCTCGATCCCGAGGCTACGCGGCAGGAGGTTCTCGGCTTCGGCGGCGCGCTTACGGACGCAACTTGTTATGTGCTGAGCCAGCTTACCGACAGTGAGCGGCAGGCCGTGATGCACGATCTTTTCGCTCCGGACGAGATGGCGCTGAACGTGTGCCGCACCTGCATTGGGGCCAGCGACTATTCGCGGACGGTTTACAGCTTCGACGACAGCGCCGAGCCGGACCCAGAGCTGAAGAAATTCTCGATCGACCACGACAAGGCCTACATTCTTCCCGTGCTCAGGGATGCGCGAAAGTTGAATCCGGAGCTATTTCTGTTTTCGTCGCCATGGAGTCCGCCGGGGTGGATGAAAGCGAACGGCACAATGCTGGGCGGAGGCATGCGCAGCCGCAACTTTGAGCCGTACGCGCGCTACTTTCTGAAGTTTCTTGAGGAGTACAAGGCCGCGGGAGTATCCATAGACGCGGTCACCTTACAGAACGAAGTGGATGCGGAACAGAATGGCAACATGCCGGCTTGCCTGTGGGCGCAGGAGCACGAGATCGAATTCGTGTCCAACCACCTGGGGCCGGCGTTGCGCAAGGCGGGAAGCCCAACCAAGATCTGGGTGCTGGACCACAATTACAACCTGTGGGGCCGGGCCATCGGCGAGTTGAGCGTGCCGGCGGCTTCCGACTACATTGACGGAATTGCCTGGCACGGTTATGTTGGAACACCCGACGCTATGAGCCGCGTCCACGATGCGTTCCCCAAGAAGAACGCCTACTGGACCGAAGGAGGGCCCGACGTGAGGTCGCCCGACTATCAGACGGACTTTACCAAATGGGCGGAGACGTTTAACGGCATCCTCAGGAACTGGGCCCGATCGATAACGGCGTGGAATCTGGCGCTGGACGAAAATGGCAAACCGAATGTTGGGCCGTTCTCGTGCGGCGGTGTTTTGACGGTTGAAAATGCATCGCATAAGGTGACGCGCAGCGGACAGTATTGGGCATTTGCGCACTTTTCAAAGCATGTGCGCCGCGGCGCCAAGGTGTTTGCGACCAACGGAGTGGGCGAGAACGCGCGGGAGGCCGGCGCGGACCCGGTGTCTCATGCCGGTTTCCGCAACCCGGACGGGAGCTTTGTGGTGGTGCTTGCCAACCGCGGCCAGGAGACACGGGTGCAGTTGCTGCTGGATCAGAAGGCTCTCGAAGTCGAGTTGCCGGCAGATTCGGTGCAAACCCTGCAATGGTCTTGATGCCGCTTGGCGAAATTGGCGGGCGTCCCCGGTCTCGGTGATCGTTCCAAATCAAGATGAGGGTGCCCCCGGTCCCTCGCTTTTGGGGACCGGGGAGGGTAGCAAGGACGATGACAGAGTGACGCTGAGCATTCAAGAGCAGTTCGCGCAGATCGATATCTACATATTCGATCAGATTCTGCGCGGGAACATTCTTCCCGGTATGCGTGTGCTGGACGCTGGATGCGGTTACGGACGCAATCTTGTGTACTTGCTGCGCGAAGGATGCGAGGTCTTTGCCATCGATCAGGATCAGGAAGCCGTCGAGCATGTCCGGCAACTCTCCGCATCGCTTGAGACGGGGTTGCCCACGGAAAACTTCCAGGTGGGATCGATCGAGTCCATGCCGTTTCCCGAGGGGTTCGCGGACGTGGTGCTCTGCAACTCAGTGCTTCACTTTGCCCGCGACGATCGCCAGTTCCGCGCCATGCTGGCAGAACTGTGGCGCGTGCTGAAGCCCGGCGGAATGCTGTTTTGCAGGCTGGGCTCTCGGATCGGCTTGGACTTCAAGCGCTTGCATGGCAATGTGTACCTCATTCCAGACGGCTCGAATTGGTACCTGGTGGATGAGGCAATGCTGCTTGGGTTGACGGCGGAGATGAACGCTGTGCTTGTCGACCCGCTGAAGACGACGATTGTGCAGGACTATCGCTGCATGACCACTTGGGTATTGAGAAAGCGGAGAGGCTAATGACGGATGGCCGAGGCTGGGCTATGATCGGGATATGGCGGTCATTCACATTTCGCGTATAGATGCGGCAGGTGACTTCGATGGGCTCATGACGAGGGCTGCGAATGGGGATGAGATTTTGATCGAATCGGACGCGCGAGTTGTTGCAAGGCTTTTGCCGGCTGACCTGTCGCGGCCTCGTCTGCTCTCCGAGTCGCTCAGAATACTCAAGGAGCGCGGCTCAGATGTAACGCTGGATGGCGCATTCGGTCGCGATCTCGAAGACATAGTCAACGGCCATCGGGAAGTTCTCGCGGAGCCGCGGAAGAAGGGCGGCATTCTGGCAGCGCTGCTCCGTTCCCCATTGGTCGGGGCCGATCTCGACCTCACTCGTCTGCGAATCGATGGCCGCAAAGTTGACCTGTGGCCAACATTGCGGCAGAGAATGAGTTTCCAGCCCCAAATGCCTACTGCGCAAGTACTCTGAGCGAAACCGTGAGCGCGCTTGAATTCAGGTGATCCGGCTCGGTCCGCGGCACCTGTCTATGCGCTCTATTTCCACTGTTGCGTCAGGCCTTTGATTCTTGATGGACATATAACGCATCTGCACCCGATTGTATTTAGGTTTTCGCAGTTATGTAGAGGCAGGTTTGGCAGTTGATGAAGCTCGTATTCGTGGGCAGCTTGCAGGCATGCTGAGCACGGGCCGTCGCTTGAGTTCAGAATCCTGGCTGTCTCGACTAGCCCGCTCTTGAGCCATCCCGAGATATTCCGATGAGCGCCAATAGCGTTGAAGAAGTTCTGTGCTGCCGCTTTGAGCGACATTGGATGGTTCCAGGAAAAACCTGCATCCGGCATCAGTGCGCTCTCAGGTCTCGCGCCGAGACAAATGGCTGTGGCTAAACGCAATCGCAATTCGCGCAGTTCTTCGTCGGTGCAGAAGGAAAAAATAGGCAGGGGAGTGTGCAGAAATTCACGCAGGTCATTCTCGTCCGTGTCATGAATATGCGTGACTCTCGCAGGCGGAAAAATCCTACAATGAAGCTCGATGGCGCGATGCAATTCACCGGTTTCAATTGCTCGCCTGATAGATTGAGCGGCCTCCGTAGTGAACTTGTGCATGCATAGGAGTGTAGCCGAGCCCGAAGCAGAATTCCGCTCGCATGTCGGTTGCACGAAATGCGGCTTCTGTGTGAGAGTTGTCCCAGAATTCGTGGAGACCCACGAAAGGAGACACCATGGCAAGAACAATAGAGTCGGTCATCCACAATGGAGTGCTGCTCGGAAACGGACTAAAGGCTGAGTGCAGGGTGCGAGTCGAGGAAATGAGTTTTTGCAATCTTCAGGGTTTCAAGTTCGACCTGCAATACGGCAAGCATGAAATCGTCACCTGGGGCGAGGACCTGCCGGATGGTTTCTATCAATTGACCGTCCATGGGGTTGTCTTATGGCTCGGCCTCCACGATGGCCGCTGGGCGCAGGCTACAGCTCCAAGGGTCGGCTAAAGGGACCGGAGCAAGATGCCCCAAACGTCTCGCGATTCGAGATCCGAGTTCGCGCTCTTGCAAGACTTTGTCTTGGTGATCCTCCCACGATATCCGTGAATCAAGCCCCAACGTAAGCTTCAACATCGCGCTCGATCGTCTTGCCCAATTCGAGTTTGGCCTTCGACAAATCATGCGTCTGCTGAAGATTCAGCCAGAACTCCGGGCTGTTGCCAAAGAAACGGGCCAGGCGAAGCGCGGTGTCCGACGTGATCGCCCGCTTCCCTTGGACGATTTCGCCGATGCGAGTTGCGGGCACGCGTAACTTCAAAGCCAAGGCATTCTGGGTGATGCCAAGAGGAATTAGAAACTCTTCCCGCAGCATTTCTCCGGGATGCGTGCTCACCCGCTGAAGATTCCATCCAGAAGCTGGTCTATTTATAGTCATACGTTCCGTTCCTTTCCGCCCTGCTAGTGGTAATCGGTGATTTCTACCTCGTGGGCGCCGTCATCTTTCCAAACGAAGCAAATCCGGTATTGATCGTTGATTCGAATGCTGTGCTGCCCGATTCGGTCCCGCTTCAGCGCTTCCAGCCGATTGCCCGGGGGGACGCGCAGGTTGCTCAGGTTGATGGCCGCGTCGATCTGGTCCAGCTTGCGCACAGCAACCGCTTTTATGCTTGCCCAGCGTTGACTGGAACCCGTCTCATAGAGATCCTTCGTGCCGGCGTCCTTGAAGCTCTGGATCATCTAAGGCAAGAGTATAACGTATGGCGTGATATGTAAAGCGTTATACAAGACGACGCACCGCCCGTTCCCCAGCCAGCGCCCCGTAACGGCGAGGGTTCCCCCTGTGCCCAATGCGGAAAAAAGCTCTCGACTCGCGGGCTATAGTGAAGGCTGGCGACTCTCACGACCTTGCTCAGTCGTGGCGACTCAAGGGAATACCAAAGACCGACCCCGCACTTGGGAGGATGAAGCGCAAGAGGAACCCCACTTCCCGCGCGTGCAGCAAGGTGTGCCTCCAGCCGGGCGCCCTTTGCCGGGCATGCCTCTGGAGATGCCGGACCCCGACGGCGACGATTCCTCGCGCCCGGATTGGAGCCGCGCGCGTGGGGCGCGGAACCCTTGGTGGCGTCCCCAAAGTACGTGGGGGCGTGTGGGGCTGGGAATGGCTTTTCTGATCGTTATGGGCGGGCTGGCCACATCCGCTTATCTGCTAAAGACCTACCTGGGCCGCGATTCGCGCTTCCGCATTGCGGGGGCGAGCAATATTGAAGCCACGGGACTGACCGAGGTGAGCCGCGCGGAGATGCTGCCGGTATTCGGCGAAGACATTGGCCGCAACATCTTCTTTGTTCCGCTGGGCGAACGGCGCAAGCAACTGGAAGAGATTCCCTGGGTGGAACGGGCGACGGTGATGCGGCTGCTTCCCGATCAGATTCGCGTTCTGGTGGTGGAGCGGCGGCCGGTAGCGTTTGTCCGCCAGGGGCAACAGATTGGCCTGGTGGATGCGAATGGAGTGTTGCTGACCATGCCGGCGGCCATGATGGCCCAGCACAACTATTCGTTTCCGGTGGTTACCGGAATGGATGCCCACGATCCGGCCGCATCGCGGAAGGCGCGGATGGCGGTTTACGAGCGCCTGCTGGCGGAGCTCGACTCAAGCAGCCAGCATCTTTCCGAACAGATTTCGGAGATCGACCTGAGCGATCCCGAGGATGCGCGGGTTCGGATGCCCGAACAGGGCGCGGACATTCTGGCGCATTTTGGAGAGGACCGGTTCCTGGGGCGCTACCAGCGCTACAAGGAGCACATTGCGGAGTGGAAGCAGCAGTATCCAAAGCTGGTCGCGGTGGACCTGCGGTACGACCAGCAGGTGGTGCTGGAGATGGCTCCCGGAACCAACGCCGTGCAGGCGCTGGTTGGGGATCAGAGTGCGCCGAACACCGACGGCGTGAACGTCCCGGCGGGAGATGGCTCCGCGGAGTTGGCGCTGAATGGGCCCGCCAAGCCGAAGCCGGGCATCGCTGGAGGTGAAGTGCCCGGCGAAGCGGCGCAATCAAAGCTCGCCGCCAATAAGAGCGACGGGAAGGCAAGTGCGAAGCTTGCCGAGGACGGCGATTCCAGGCCGAAGACTTCCGGAACAAGGGATAAGCCGTTTGGGGATAAGGCAGCACGGGACACAGCCGCGAGGGGAAAGAGCGGGAAGGAAAGAATGGCAAGCGAGAGAGCGGCGGGAGGCAAGCATGCGCGCATTTCGCCCAGGCACGGCGCGCTGAGCGTGAGCAAGAAGAAGCCTGCTTCCACAAGCCGTCAGGCTGCGGCTTCCAGCAAAGGCGAGTAAATGCGATGAGCCAGAGACAGGACAACTCGATCGCAGTGCTGGACATCGGCAGCGCGTGGACCCGCGTGCTGGTGGCGGACCTGAACGAGGGCGCGATGCGCTATCGAGGTCACGGGGTGGTGGAGTCGGCGGGGATGCGGAAAGGGCTGATCGCCGAGCTTGCTCCCGCAGCCAAGGCGGTAAAGGCGGCAAGCGAACGGGCCGAGCGGGTTGCGCATGTCAATATCGACAACTGCGTGGTAGGGGTTGGCGGGCCGCACATCCGGGGACTGAACACCAGCCATCCCGATGGCATTTATCTGGGTGCGCGGCTGCGCGAGATTACCCGCGAGGATGTGCGCAATGCAGTGGAGCTGACGCGAGCCATCGAACGGCCCTCCGACCGCGAGTTTCTGCACCTGCTTCCCAGGCAATTCATCCTCGACGGGCAAGAGGGCATCTTCGACCCCGTGGGCATGGTGGGTACGGTGCTCAAGGTGGATTTGCACATTGCCACCTGCTCCGGCAGCGCGCTGCAAAGCACAGTTACCTGCGCCAATCGGGCGGGACTCGAGGTCTCCGAGGCGGTGCTGGAGTCGATTGCCTCCGCCGAGTCCACGCTATCGGCCGACGAGCGGGAACTGGGTGTTTGCCTGGTGGATATCGGAGCGCACTCCAGCGAGCTGGTTGTGTTTTTTGAAGGCGCAGTCGCACACACAGCGTCTGTCCCAATTGGCGGGCATCACTTCACTAACGACCTTGCAATGGGCCTGCAGATGCCGATTCTGCAGGCTGAGGAGCTGAAGCGCCATTATGGCAACGCCGTGGTGACGGCCGTTCCCCAGCTTGCGGAGATCGAGATCAACAACCCCCAGCCGCGCCGGCTGGCGTTGCGCAAGATCGCGGAGATCCTGGAGCCCAGGGCTCGCGAGCTGCTCTACTACGTAAAGGAAAGCCTGCGCCAGGGCGCGGTGCTTGAGGCGCTGGGAGCCGGGTGCGTGCTTACCGGCGGCGGGGCCATGCTGCCGGGAATGCTGGACGTAACCGAGAGCCAGTTGCGGGTGACGGCGCGGACGGGCATGCCGGTGCGTCTATCGCATATGCCCGGCGAACTGGTTCATCCTGGGTTCTCCGCCGCGATCGGGATGTTGTTGTATGCCTACCGCACCCGCGTGACACGCGCGGCGGAAAGCAACAATTTGCGCGCCAAACTGCGCGCTATTTTCGCAGCCAGTTTTTAGGTTCAAGCGTTTGGTTCAGGAATTCAATTCAGGGAAAAGGAGGCCGAAACCCAAATGGAACAGCAGAGGAATGAAGCCGGGGAATTGCGCATTCAATATCACGACGAGCCCGTTCATGGAGCCCGCATCAAGGTGATTGGCGTGGGCGGTGGCGGGGGTAACGCTGTCAATCGGATGATCCAGGCCCGCATGGAGGGCGTGGAGTTTATCGCCGCCAACACCGATGTGCAGGCGCTCAAGCTTTCGCAGGCGCCGGTCAAACTGCAGCTTGGCGTGCGGCTTACGATGGGACTGGGCGCGGGCGCCAACCCCGATGTGGGGCGGCGAGCGGCTCTGGAAGACTCGGAGAAGATCATCGAGGCGCTTGAAGGTGCGGATATGGTCTTTGTCACGGCCGGCCTCGGCGGCGGCACCGGCACCGGCGCTGCGCCGGTGATTGCCTCGCTGGCCAGCGAAATGGGCATATTGACCGTCGCCGTGATTACCTGCCCCTTTGGTTTCGAGGGCAAGCGGCGGCAACAGCAGGCGGAGCGCGGCCTAAAGGAGCTGCTCGATAGTGTGGACACGATGATCGTGATCCCCAACGAGAAGCTGCTGGCTGTGGCCAAGGACGCGGGATTCTTCGAGAGCTTCCGCATTGCCGACGATGTGCTGCGGCAGGGCGTGCAGGGCATCTCCGATATCATCACCATCCCCGGCATCATCAATCGCGACTTTGCCGATGTGAAAACCACCATGGCCGGGATGGGCCATGCGGTGATGGGGACGGCTGTTCGGGCGGGCGAGAATCGGGCGATCGAGGCGGCACAGGCGGCCATGGCTTCGCCGCTGCTCGAGGCGGGCGCGATCGATGGGGCGCGCGGAATCCTGATCAACATTACCGGATCCAGCTCGCTGAAGCTCTCCGAGGTGAATGCTGCGTCGTCGCTGATACAGACTTCGGCACACGAGGACGCCAACATCATCTTCGGCGCCGTGCTGGACGAGAAGATGGGCGACGATGTCAAAATCACCGTTATCGCCACCGGTTTCCGCGACCAGATGCCGGAACGGCGCGCGCGCATGTTGACCGTGGAGGAGGCTCCGGTTGTTTCGGTTCCCCTGGCTTCGGTTCCCTTGGTGGCGCCAAACACCTGGATGCCGGAGCCCGCACCAGCGCCCGAGCCCGAGCAGCCACGCTTCCTGAGCCAGGACGAAGACGGGGAAGAGGAGCGGATGGAAGCCGACGAGGAGCCGTTTTTCACGTCTTTCGAGCCGGTTGCAACCAGCGTTTTTGCCGCCTCCAGAGCAAGCATCGCGGTCCAGCCGGTGGCCTCCGCCGGGCGTTTCGATGCAGAGGATTATGAGCCTGTGTCGCAACTCGTCCGTCCGCAGTTCGCGGAGTTGGCTGAAGACCCGGCCTACACGCCGCTACCCAGGGACTATGCTCCGGACTTTGGAAACAGTATGCACACCGGGCTTGCGGTGGACGAGAAACCGGCCCAGACGGCTTCCGCGCTTTTCGACGAGGCGGATGAGGCAGCGCAGAAAGATTTGGACTATCCGGCGTTTTTGCGCAAGTTCAAGTACTAGCTCCAGCCGGCCCAAACAGGCTGTGGAGGGGCCGGCTGGGGAGTACAACCATTTAGGGATCGCGCGCCAACCCTGTATAGTGCAATATAGCTCTAGTATGCAGAAGGTTGGCTGGGGAATTGCAAGCACCCTTGTTGTCTTTCTAAGTGTTTGCAAAGGAATCAACAGACCGTTCGGAAAGTGATCTTGATCACATGTTCCGGCGGATTGTTGATTGTACAGTCGGTTATTGCCGTCGGGAGTTTGAAAGCGTCCCGGGCGATAGACGGAAAGTGCGCAGCCCATGGGCAGACGCGCGGTACGAAATCCATTGTTGAGAGGATGTTGCCTGGATGAAACCGTCATGCGTTTGGATGTTTGGATTGGCTTTAATCGTTTCCGGTGGCAGCGCCGGAGCGGCAGCCCTTGACGCACCGCATGCAATTCACCACGCCAGGGCGGCGGAATCGCATCTGTCCGAGCCGCATCGGGCCGCGGGTCGACGCGCGGCGTCTCATGCCTTCATTCCCGCATCCAATCCCACAGTCAGGCATGCCGAACCTTCCCACGCGGCTCAAGCCCATTCCGCCGCAAAAGCCGCGCCGGCCAGACATGAAGCTCATTTGACGGCTCGGGGCCGGTCGAGAGCGACAGCGCGCCGTGTGGCAATCGTCAGCGGCCGCCATCATTCCTACGAACGATTCACCGCCAGCTCGTTTGCCCAGGGGGACATCGGCGAGGGGGACGTAACGGCCGGGGAAGATCCGGTGGTTCGGCAGGCGGCCATTGACGCACTGGGCGACATGAACGGCACGGCTGTGGTTATCAACCCGGCCAACGGACGGATTCTGGCGATGGTGAACCAGAAGCTGGCGCTTTCTCCGGGAGCCGAACCCTGCTCGACCATCAAGATTACCGTGGCCATGGCGGCGCTTTCCGAGGGCCTGGTTACGCGCGATACGCAAGTGCAGCTCGCCGGCTTCCGCATGGATATGACCACGGCGCTGGCCAGAAGCAACAACCTCTACTTTGAGGAAATGGGCCGGGAACTGGGCTTTGAGCGCGTGCGCCACTACGCCACGCAGTTCGGCCTGGGAGAGCTGGCCGGCTACAACATCGCAGGGGAGCAATTGGGCGTTTACCCCGACCAGGAACTGCCCGCATCCGAAGGGGGCGTGGGCCGCATGTGCAGCTTTGGACAGGGTGTTTCGCTGACCCCGCTGCAACTGGGCGCGTATGTGGCTGCGCTTGCCAATGGCGGAACGCTCTACTATCTTCAGCACCCGACTACGAAGGATGAGGTCGCCGCCTTCGAGCCAAAGGTGAAGCGGACGCTGGATATCGCCAGATACGTTCCCGATATCGAGGACGGGATGGCTGGAGCGGTGGAATACGGGACCGCTCGCCGCCTTCGCGTTAGTTTCAACTCGCTTCCCATTTTCGGAAAGACCGGCACCTGCTCCAACAATGGCACTCGCCTGGGCTGGTTCGCCGCCTTCTCCGACTCGCCACAGGGCAGCTTGGTGACGGTTTTCTTCCTTGAAGGCGGCAGGGCGACCTTTGGGCCCGCAGCGGCAGGGTTGACCGGCCTCTTCTACAAGAATCTGTGGGACCGCAACTACTTTGCCGGCACGGGCGTGCAGGACGCGGCTTCGGTTCCAGCGGCTGCTTCGCAGCCGGTACGTCCGTAGAAACTTTGCAGTCCAGCGCTACATGGGATTCCTGAAGAATTTGCGCTCCGAAAGCGATGAAGCGAATCTGCGCTTGGATCATCCGATAGGGTAAGACCGTTTCGAATGTCTTGCCGTCCGATTGGCCGGCAGAAGAAAATGGACGGTCTGGCTAAACGCGGGCGCAGACGGGACCCACTTCAATGGAATTGCCGACTCATATCTTGCTGATGTATGGATACCTGTTGCTTTTCGCCTGGGTTCTGGTGGAGCAACTGGGAATTCCGCTGCCCGCCACGCCGGTTTTGCTGGCTGCCGGGGCTCTGACCGCCACCGGCGAAATCAGCTTTCCTTTGGCGCTCCTGGTTGGGCTGGGGGCCGCGCTGACGGCGGACAGCGCCTGGTATCTGATTGGCCGCAGGTACGGGCATCACGTGCTGCGCATCCTGTGCAAGCTGTCGATGGAGCCAACCATCTGTGTGCGGAAGACACAGGACTCCTTTGGCCGTCGCCGCGGCGTGACGCTGATGATCGCCAAGTTTGTGCCCGGCCTGGCCACGCTGGCTCCGCCGGTTGCGGGCGAAAATGGCATGCCGTTCGGCAGTTTTCTGTTCTTCGACGCCATTGGCGCCTCTCTCTGGCTGGGCACGTTGCTGGCGTTGGGCAGGTTCTTTGGCGACCTGCTCAGGCACGACCCCAGCCTTCTCGATTGGGCGGGCCGTTTCTCGGGCGCGCTGCTTGTGCTCGGCATTGTTGGATTCTTTGTGGGCCGGGTAGTTCGCCGCCGCATGGTGCTCAAGCAGTTGGCTGCCGCGCGCCTGGAGCCGGTGGAATTGAAGCGGCAACTGGATGCCGGCGAATTGGTCTACATCGTCGATCTGCGCCATCCGCTGGAGCTGCTGCCGGACCCGTTCACCCTGCCTGGCGCGCTCCATTTCTCTCCCGACACGCTGACCGCGCGCCACCTTGAGATTCCCCGCGACCGCGACATTGTTCTTTACTGCACTTGCCCCAGCGAGGCTACGGCGGCCAAAGTCGCTATGACGCTGCAAAAGCTGGGCATTGATCGCGTGCGTCCCCTGCGCGGGGGATACGATGAGTGGAAGCGGCTGGGATTTCCGCTTGAAGCGGTGAAGCGCGAACAGCCCGTCTTGGTCAAGCTGCTCGCGGAGTAAAGTCGCTGTCCCTTTTTGTGGACTGCCTGCGATTCGGCCGGAGTTAGGATCTAGTCGAATATGAGAAAGCTTTTGTCACTCCTGCTTGTTTTGGCGGCGGCTGGCTGTGCTCAAGCACAGCAGATTCCCACAGCTCAAGAGCTTGTCACGCGCATCGAAGCCTATGCCGAGCAGTACCGGAAAAATCTGCCGTCGTTCGAGGTGGATGAGTCGGCGGTCACGCAACAGCTCAAGGGCGACAGCGTCAAGTGGGAGGTACGGCTGGAGTCCACCATGCACGAGTTGCGCGACGAAAAGAACGAGGGCAATTTCATCGAGAACAGAACCGTACGGCTGGTAGATGGCCAACCGGCCCCGCAGCGATTCAAGCTCCCCTACTTCATCAATGGCGTCTTTGGCAATGCTTTGGGATTCCATGGAGGCTCGGAATCGTGGTCTTGCTACGAGAGCCGCGTCCACCCCGGCGCCAGCCCCACCACCGCGCTCTTCGAGTTCTGGGTCAAGCCCGGGCCGCTGCCGCCGGTTTGCAAGGATATCTTTGAGAACTACCGCAAATCGGTGCTGGTCGATATCGCCACAGGCAGAGTTCTTCACTTGACGCGCAGCATGTCGGAGCGAGCGGCGGAGAAGCACCACGAGGTTGTTTTTGTCGAGGTGGATTTCGCGCCGCAAAAGCTTGGCGAGGAGACCTTCTGGCTGCCGGTGAGTTTCGTTTCGCACAACGAAAAGGGCGACCGGCGCATGGAGGGCCGCTTCTCGAACTTCCACCGTTACGCGGCATCGGTGAAGGTGATCGAGAGCAATCCGCTGCCCGAGGTTACCCCGTAACGCTGGCCGGGTTGTGGCGGCTGAGCTGCGCAGAGCTTTCGCGTGCGCGTCAAGCCGCGCCGACCGGTATGATGAGGACGGTCTCAGGGGGTTGACAGTGGCCTACGACGATTTGCGCGAATGGATTCGAACACTGGAAAAGAATGGCGAATTGCGCCGGATCGGCGAAGAGGTTTCGCCGGAGCTGGAGATCACGGAGATCACCGACCGCGTTTCGAAAATTGGCGCATCCGGAAGGGCGGCCGCGAAAGGCAGCGCAGGGAAGTACGCGCACGGTGGCCCGGCGCTACTGTTTGAGAATGTGAAGGGCCATCCCGGGCACAAGGTTCTTATCAACCAGTTCGGCAGCGAGCGGCGCATGGCCATGGCTCTGGGCGTCGATCGGCTGGAGGAGATTGCCGAGCGGATCAAGGGGCTGATGAACATGAAGGCCCCCGAGGGCCTGTTCGACAAGCTGAAAATGCTGCCGCAGCTCGGCGCGATTACCAGCGCTTTCCCCAAGACTGTGAGCGCCAAAGAGGCGCGCTGCAAGGAAACGATTCTCAAGGATGGCTTCGACCTGAACCAGTTCCCGATTCTGAAGTGCTGGCCGCTCGATGGGGGGCGATTCATCACGCTGCCCTGCGTGCACACGCGGGACCCGCGCAACGGCAAGCGCAACATCGGAATGTACCGCATGCAGGTCTACGACGGCCAGACTACCGGAATGCACTGGCAGCGGCAGAAGGTGGCGGCGGAGCACTATCGCGAGGCTCTGCGCGCGGCGGCGTCCTCGGCTGCCGACGCCGATCCGCGGACTGCGCGCGTGAGCGCCATGGCGGAGTCGGCCGGCGGAGCTGTCAGCATTCCAGACGGGCCGATTGGCGGACTGCCGCAGGTGGCGATGGGCAATTTGAAGGGGTCGCGGCTGGAGATTGCCGTGGCCATCGGCACCGATCCGGCAATCACGTTCGCAGCCATTGTGCCCGCGCCGCCTGAGGTTGAGGAGTTCATGATCGCCGGATTTTTGCGCGGCAAGTCCGTCGAGATCGTCAAGTGCGAAACGGTCGATCTGGAAGTCCCCGCGCACGCCGAGATTGTGCTGGAAGGCTACGTGGAGCTGGGCGAGCTGCGCAGCGAGGGGCCTTTCGGCGACCACACCGGATTCTATACGCTTACCGACCTGTATCCGGTGTTTCATTTGACCTGCATCACGCATCGCAAGGATCCCATCTATGCCGCGACCATTGTGGGCAAGCCGCCCATGGAGGATGCGTGGATGGGCAAGGCCGTGGAGCGCATCTTTCTGCCCGCCATGAAGATGACGATACCCGAAATTGTGGACATTCATCTGCCCGTCGAGGGGGTGTTTCATAACTTGATGCTGGTTTCGATCCGGAAGAGTTATCCGGGGCAGGCGCGCAAGGTGATGAGCGCAATCTGGGGGTTGGGACAGGCCATGTTTACCAAGTGCATTATTGTGGTGGACGAGGATTGCGACGTGCAGGATGTGGGCGAGGTGGTGCTGAGGGTGACCAACAACATTGACCCCGAGCGCGACATTCAGTTCACGCTGGGGCCTGTGGACTCGCTGGATCACGCCTCGCGGCTGCCCAACTACGGATCGAAGATGGGCATTGACGCTACGCGGAAGTGGAAGGCGGAAGGCTTTGAGCGGCCCTGGCCGGCGATGATTGAGATGGACCGCGGGACCAAGGCCCGCGTGGATGCGCTGTGGGAGAAGCTGGGGCTTTGAGCGGGATGTAGCGAAGCGCCGTTGGCTGAGCCAAGTGTCCGCGGTTTGCCGGGGATTGCCGGATAGGTTTTTCCCTCTTCTCTGTCCCTTGTAGTCTATGGCTCTAAGAGCTACAATATCGCTATGAAGGCAAACCCTCCCGGCAAGCTGCGGGTCTTTGCGTCCAAGCCTTTCAAGCGCTTTGCGCGCCGTTTCAGCATCAGCGACGAAGCGCTATGGGAGACCGTAAACGGGGCCTGGGATGCGGACCTGGGTGGTGGACTTTTCAAGTTTCGACTTGCCCGGCAAGGAGAGGGTTCCAGTGGAGGAGCCAGGGCTTTGATCGCCATGCGGGTCGGCCAGCGTGCCGTCCTTATGTTTGGCTTCGAAAAGAAGGATCAGGCGAACATCGGGCCCAATGAACTGCGTGCCTATCGCAAGGCCGCGGGAATCTATCTCGGCCTGAGCGAAGACGAGATCGCGGCGATTGTGAAACAGAAGCTACTCTCTGAGATAGCTCCAGCAAAGAAGGGATCGTAATATGGCAAAAGCATACAAGAGCGAAGCACTCGCGGCGCTGCACGAAAGCATGTCTGACCTGCGCCAGGCTGGCGCGATTGACTCGAAGACCATGCGCGAATTCGACCGCGCCTGTCTCACCCCGGTCATGGAACTCTCTCCTGCTGCCATTCGCCGCATCCGCGCCAGAGCGGCAGTGAGCCAGGCCGTCTTCGCGGCTCATCTGAATGTGACCACTGGGGTCGTCAGCAAGTGGGAGCGTGGCGAAAAGCAGCCGCGTGGACCAGCCGCCAAACTGCTAACCCTAGCCGCCAAAAACGGCATCGCAGCCATCGCTTAAAGATCCGTGCATTCCCAGGTCTCAGAGTCGAGACCTGGGGCATCCGGCAAAAATGCCCATGCGCTGATGGTGGCGGGTGGCCCTGGTCTCAAGCCGCGCATTATCAAGATCAAGTTGAGGGTGCCCCCGGTCGCTCGCACTTGGGGACCGGGGAGACTGCGGACCTCAATTGGCAGGAGGAAGCCCGCGGTTTAGCAGGATCGGCCCCGACAAACGCCCCTGGGTCAACGGAAGGGATTGGTGCCTTCGAAACTGTCCAGAAACTGCGACTGCCAGGACTGTTTTGATACGGCGCGGCGTTCGCAGCCCGATGATATCAGTGCTAGCACTTTCCTCGTTTTGTAAAGGTTTACACGCACAAAAGCGTACGCGAAAACGCATCAAAAACGCTCTAAATCGCTCTTAAACGGCCTTATTTTGCGCTATTTTGCACGTTTTGTCACGCGTTTGAGTGCGCGTATTTGCGAATACCAAGCGGTTGTTTTGCCATCGCAGAGTACGCATTTTACCGTACCCGCGGCGGCGCGCCAGATGCACGGCTTTTGCCTTGAAAGGGCCGAAAACTACGACGGGCTGCCGCCCCTGAGCGACGAAATCTCCGTTGTTTTGGGCGATTCGGCGGGCGCGACCGGCGGGGGTTGCGGGGTCGTCGAGGTTGGGTTCTCGGGGACGGGAGCAGGCAGATTGTTGGCCGGTTCAGCGCTGTTCCCAGGCAAAATGCGTGTCTCCGAGCCGAAGCGGCGATACTTCTCAAAGACGGCATCATTCAAAAATGTCTTTGCCGGCCCCTTGTAACTCTCCGGCGCATGTATCCCCAGCGGAGGTTTTGTGGTGTGCGCCAACAAGACAGAGACGCTGCGCACGGGGCAAATGTAGCTCTTTCCTCCTATGTCCACAGGGCCGTATTCAACCATCAGGCCGTTTCTGGAGACAACTTCATCTGGCAGCATATCCGATTCCAGCGTGATGCGAAGAATTGCGCCGCTCGCCGGATCGAATGCAAATTCGCCATGATACGCGGCAACTTCGGCGAACGAATGCCAGTCCTCTGGCTTGGCGGCTTCGTTGTCCTTCCCGATCGAAACGCAGCAAAACCCTACCGAGTAATGCGATTTTTCCTTGGGCACCGTGTAGTGGAAGACCGCCGCCGCGTCCTTCGCTTCCTGTTCCCAGCGGCTCCATGTGATCTGGCCCTTGAGGGCATCTCCCACCACTGTGCTCAGAATCGGCCCAAACACCCCTTCGGTGAACAGTCCCCGCTCCTGCGATTCGCCTCCGTTGCTCTTTGCCGGTATCTTCTCCAAAATCTCGTGGCCGTCCCGGTAAGTGACCAGTACATTGGACCTGCCTACGACGTGCAATGGCAGATAGATCAAGGTGGTCATTCCAACTTCGCCTTGAATATCCTGTAGCGGGCGATCCTCAAAGCGGGTGGTATCGCGCGTGGCCATGAAATTGGGCAACTGGCGAAGGGTGGTATTCACGTAATTCACGACCGAAGCGAGCATCTGGTGCAGCGCGGCCGGGTCCGGCCTGGGGTTGGCGGGAATCTCCGCTGCCGGAGGAGCGAGGAAAACGGATGCGTCGGCCAGGGCAACCAGCGCCTGCTGGGACTTTTCGCCCGGCAAACGGGCCTTCAGGCGCGCCAGCCTGGCCGCGCTCAGGCGTTCGGTCAGCACCATCCCGGACAGTTGCCGCGCAACGTCGGCATCCGCGGAATGCGCGCTCTCGGAAGTTGCCAGCGCTTCCTGCAACGCTTCTACTGTAATGCTGGTTGATTGCTGAGAATCGGCAGGAAGAACCAGGGCAGCAACGAACGCCAGCAGGATCATTCGGCGCATGGCACCGCCTCTTTCATTCTCCGGGAACGAGTATAGATCAGAAGGATGATATGGCGAATAACCTTCTCTGGATTCATGAGGGTGCGGAACTCGCCTCTCCGGCGAATCGAGGTTCTCGGTCTCCCGCCCATCGCCAGGAAACACCAGGAAAAAGCGACGGATGGGGCACCCGCGTTGTGGGCAGGTCTAAGGGTGGGCCATCTGCTGGCGTCCCTCTGATATATCTAGACTCATGCGCGGCGTCTTTCGCAGGCACTTTTTTGTCTTGATCCTGGCTGTTGCGGCGGGTGCGGGTCCCTTGCTGGCTCAGCAGCAGCCGCCGGAGGTTTTTCACTGGATCGACTTCCACGCTGCCGATGGGCCGGACCGCGACATCGTGGTGTGGGTTACCCACTCGCTGGAGGCGGAGAAGTGGACGGCCATTCGCGAGATTGGCGTGGAGTATGACGCGGCGCTTGTGGTGACCACGCTGCGGGCCACTCCGCAATCTCCGGTGGACGCGGACAGCTTTACAGTGTGGAACGTGTCGCTGACCACGCACGGCCTTGCACCCCTGATGAAGGGAGTGAACCTGCGCTGGCAGGATTGGATGCACTTTGCCGAGAGCGGGCCGATGGAGCCTACGGTTCTGTATGACAATTGCGCGGGATGCGCCGCGGACACGTACTTCACGGCATTCCACTACGATGCGGGGCAGCACATGTGGACGGGCCGCTGGATGCGGGGCAGCCAGGCGGTGCCGGTGTGGGGGGCGCGCGCTCCGGATGGGGTGACCTGGAGCCAGGTGTACGCCCGGCTGACGGATGCCAAAGGGACGGATTCGATTGGCACATGGAGCCACTTCGACTATGGGACGGAAAAGCCGCCGCAGGATTTTGTTTACCGCTACGATGTCGATCCCTTCAGCCACCTGGAACGGACCCAGTTGCTGATTGGCAAAGAGGCAGAGGCGATGAAAGACCGGCTTTGCCGCGCCCAGGGCGTGGGTACCGGGCTGGCGCGCGGACAGGACTCGGGGCTGTGCAAGCCGGCCGCCAGCGCGCCGGCCAAGGCGGGCCGGAGGCCGGTGACAACTCCGCCGGCCAATAACCGCGGGCAATCTCAACCGCCGCCGGCGCGGCATTGAGACTGGCTTGACGAGAGGGATGCCGACGGCTGCGGAAAACGAGTGTGTCCCAGAGCGCATCCAAGTGTTCTGGAGAGTGAAATGAACCGTTTCCCAAGATTTGGAACTTTGCCCATGCTGGGGCTGGCCGCGCTGCTTTCGACGGCGGGGTGCCACAGCAATCCCAACGCGAGCACGGCAGACAACGGCACAGCGGCCCAGTCAACCGCGCAGGACCAGTCGTCCGACCCGGCGGCTGCTAACCTGGCTCCGGTATCGGCAGCGACTACCACGGCTTCGACTTCGTCGGCGGATACTTCCAGCGGTGGCACGTCGTCCGCTGGCGCTTTGACTTCCGATGCGGGAGTGAATTATCAGCAGGCGTCGGCGCAGTATTCCGACGATGACGACGCGAGCAACCAAGAGCCGCCCGCGGCTACCGCTCCCGACCCGCCGCCGGCATTGCCGGAGTACGACCAGCCGGCGGATCCGGGCGATGGTTATATCTGGACACCGGGGTACTGGAACTATGCTTCGGCGGGCTACTACTGGGTGCCGGGCGCGTGGGTTCAGGCTCCTTACCAGGAAGCGCTTTGGACTCCCAGCTACTGGGGCTATGCGAACAATCGCTATGTGTTCTTTCGCGGCTATTGGGGCCGGCACATCGGATTCTATGGCGGCGTGAATTACGGGTTCGGCTACGGGGGCGTGGGGTACCAGGGCGGGTATTGGAACTCGGGACACTTTTTCTACAACCGCTCGGTGAACAACATCAATGTGACCGTGGTACACAACGTTTATGTGCATCCTGTGGTTGTGAGCAACGTTCGAATCAGCTTCCACGGCGGACCGGGGGGCATACGGGTGCGGCCGCAACCGGCTGAGTTGGTGGCGTGGCATGAGCCTCATGCGGCGCCAATGACCGCGCAGTTGCAGATTGAACGCGCCGCGAGCACCAACAAGGCTCAGTTTGCCGCAGTGAATCATGGGCGGCCGGCGAGCTTTTTTGAGGCCAAGGCGGTGGTTGCGGATCACAACGTGAGGCCGGTTGCGCCTCCGCCGGCTCGAATGCAGCCTGCCGCACAACACGGTCCGGCTGCCATGACGCATCCAAACCCGGTTGCGCCGGCACGGCCTGGGGTGCCGGCTGCGCCGGCAAGGCCCGGGGTTGAGCATCCCGCTCCCGGGCGACCGGCTCCGGCGGAAAGGCCAGCTCCGGCACGGCCAGAGGCTCAGCACCCCGCACCCGCACGGCCAACTCCGACGGAAAGGCCTGCTCCCGCTCGACCGGAGCCGCCTCGGGCTGCTGAACGTCCCGCTCCCGCACGGCCGGCTCCAGCGGAAAGGCCCGCTCCCGCAAGGCCGGCGCCGGAGCGGCCTGCGGCCCATCCCCAGCCCAAGCCGCAGAAGCCGGAGGACGAACGCCCTCGGTAGAGGCATGACAGGCCGACAGGGCAGGGTGCGTAGTTTAGTCCGCCTTCAGCACGCGGATGGCGACTAGGTTGCGCACCCAGCGGGCGGGACGTTTTTCGCCGGTGGCGATTAGCTTGAGGGGTCCGTCGTCGGCGATGGGTTTGCCGTCCTGCGTGTCGGCAACCAGTATCGTTGCATCGTGGACGTCGGGTGTAACTTCGCCGAGAGAATAGACCACCTGGTATCCGTCGGACCCCACGGCGACGAGATAGAGCAGGAACTCCTCGCCGTGCGGCTTGTCGGGAACGTCCAGCGGGGTAAGCAGGTCGATGAGCGGCACGCCGGAGTAGGTCTGGTTTGCTTTGGCGTGTTCGTTGTATACGGTGACGGATTTATGCGGCAGAGCGGCGAGCTTGGCGGGGGGCCACTCTGAGATCTGGTCTCCGAAGAAGATATTGAGGGGGCCGGCGGGAACGGACGGTTTGGCGTGGTTCATTTCCATGCCGGGCATGGGGGTGGTTTGGGGGGGCGGTTTGGGGCTGAGCCTGCGGGGCCTGGGCCAGCAGGGGCACGGCGCTCAACGCAAACAGCGAAATGGCAGCCAGATGATTCCAACGCACAAGTGAATCCCTCCCGGAATTCATCGTATACTGGCGACATGTCGATTGTTCGCAACGTGGCCGCCATCGCCAAGGGAATGAGCATAACCTTCGGGGAGATGCTGCAGCCCTCGCAGGTTGAGAACTACCCGGACGGGCCGGGGGAGTTGCGCGGAGCGGTGTTTGAGCAGCGGTTTCGCGGCGCGCACGTGCTGCAGCGCGACGAGGACGGCCTCGAGAAGTGCGTGGCGTGCTTTTTGTGCGCGGCGGCCTGCCCTGCAAACTGCATCTTTATTGAAGCCGCGGAGAATACCGCCGAGCAGCGCATCTCCTCTTCCGAGCGCTACGCCAAGGTTTACAACATCGACTACAACCGGTGCATTTTCTGCGGCTATTGCGTGGAGGCCTGCCCGACAGACGCCATCACGCATGGGCACGGGTTTGAGCTGGCCACGCTGAATGCCACCAACCTGGTGATGCGGAAGGAAGATATGCTGCTGCCGGTTGGGGCGATTGCGGCGGCGAAGTAGGATTCGGCCAGATTCCAGGACCACATCTTGGTGTAGAGTTCTTTGCATGGAAGCCTACGCTCCAACATCGCGCCGAAGAATTCTCAGATGGATTCTATTGTCAACAGTTGGCGCAGTTTTGTCGGCAGGACTTCTGTTTATGCTCGCATTTGCGGACGCGCTCGGATTCTTTCACGATCCACCGCTTCGGCTGGAGCAAAATAAATCAACCTTGACAGCTCACGTTGAACGATTGGGCGAGTACTACTGTCCCGTCGGTCGTATCAGGATTCAGGAATCCGATAGCGGCACAGTCGTCTATGAGGCCATTGGAAAGCATGGAGCGCCAGAAGTCTTCAATTTTCGGCTGGATGCGGGCGCAAACGCAACCCGCCTGATGGGAGATGAAAGCGACTCCTATTTTGTCGTCACACCCAGCGGGGAGGGTACGTTCACGCTAAAGCCAGGGGTTCGCTACCGATTAACAGTCTGGGGCGATTCATGGACATTTAGAAAGGCAATCTTCGTGCTTTGAGATCTGCGGGACTCGGACGACTATCGTCCCCGTCTCGCCAGATGCTGCTGGTCCAACGCTTGCCGCAGCAGAGTTTTGATGACCGCTTGCCGGCTGATGTTCAGTTGCCTTGCAGCCTCATCGAGTTCCTGGAGCATGGGCAGCGCAAAGTCCACATTGACGCGTTGAATCGGCGGCATTATTTTGCCCTTCCCGGTGAAGTAGCGCGAGATGTCCTCCCCGCTATCGGCGAGTTCAGCGATCTCGTCGGCCGTCGGTGGCTTGGGGGATTCAAGTGTTTTCGGCATACAAGTCCTCTTCTTCACGAGTGGATTTCCAAAGCGTAACTAAGTGGTAGAGCTCGCTCTAGGCGAATTCAATGGTGCGGATTCGCTCTCAACCGGAGGCTCGCGCGCTGGGTAGTTCGATGAACCGAAAAGGATGCCCAATGGTCGCTCGTTCCGCCCCTCCCGGGCGGACAACCTTGACATGGGCATGCTCCCCGGATTGCGCTGCGCTCCATCCGGGGCTACTTTCGGACCATCCCTCCGGGATGAAGGGCGTCTGTCTGCAAGACGAAGCGAAGACAGAAAAACCTCATCCAATTACCCGCTGTTGCGCGGATCGAACTTGAAGTGCATATGTATAACAGTTATACCATTTTGTTTCCGGTCGCAAGTGGAGTATTTCGGACACGAATAAATCATTTGATGAACAGCGGCATAATTTGACCGTTATATGCCTATAGTGCCAAAAATCGGTAAGATTATGCCGAAAGAAGGCAATTAAATTGTGCAGGTTCAAATTTGCCGAAAGGACGAATTGATCGTGCAGGAGACAGGATATGGACTACGACGAGGACAAGGTTGACGAGATGGTGCTGGCGCTTCTGTGGCTGACGCCTGCCGGCGATGGCCGCGCGTGGAAGGGGCATGACTGGGATGCCCTGGACCGGCTTCACGCCAAGGGATACATCTCCGATCCCAAAAGCAAGGCCAAGTCGGTTGTACTGAGTGAAGAGGGCGAGCGGCTATCGCACGAGCTGTTCGAGCGGCACTTCGGACGCAAGCAGTGATCCGGCCCGCCAGGGAAACAGAATTCGTTCATTCGATTGCACAGCGGATGAAACGATCTGCGGCACTGGCGCGGCGCTGCCCGGTGTATAGTCTTTCTTAAGCGGATGAGAAAGCTTCTCCAAATTGTCGGTGTTGCTCTGGTGGCGGTGCTTACCGCCCTTCCGGCGATTGCCGGACTCACCTGCGGCATGACGATTCCTTCTCGCGCGGCTTGCACTCCCGCAATCGACATGGCCATGGCCCAGATGGGCGTGAGCTGCCCTATGCATCGCCACGGCGCAGGCTCAGGCTGCCTGCAAGAGTGCTGCCGCAACGGCTGGCCCCCGGCGGTTGTGCGGTCCGCATCCAAGGCCAGGCCGAGGGTGGGTGAAACGCGCCTATTTATGGCGGAAGCCTTCCCGTCGCAGCTCCCAGCCACTGACTTCGCCATCCCGCCCGCTGAAGAAATTGGTGCGGCAAGTCCGCCTCGATATATTTTGTTGCGCGTGTTTCGCGTTTAGACTGCTCCCGACGTGCATTGCAAACGATGCAGCCCCAAGGTCCAAGCGACTTTGCGGCTCGTTTTGTAATCAGCATTTTCAACGTCAAAAGGAGACAATCCATGAAACGCACAATCACAGTTCTTTCGCTGGCGCTCGTCCTCGCTGTCACGGCATTTGCACAGACCACGCAAGGAAAGGCGGCAAAAGCATCTTGCGGCGCATGCTGCGGGGGCAACTGTAGTCCATCGTGCTGCCCGGCTGGGTGCGGGGACTGCTGCCAGAGCAAGTAAGCACAGCCTGCTCAACGCCGGTATCTGGGCGCAGTAAAGTAGCGCCGCAGGGGCTGGGTCGAGCATAGGCACGAACAACATGGGTCCGGATTGCTGGATGATCCGGACCCATGTTTCGCTGAAAGGGTGGCGCATGCCTTGCCCAAATTGCTCGGTGTTCGATTGGGCAGGGGCTCAATTCTCTGCGCGGAGTGGTTGATCGTATATCCTTAAGGATAGGCCGGTTCCCCACTCAGGTCGGCTCCATACGAAAACATATGATCAAACGACATACACATCCCCTGCAGAAGATTCTTGAGAGCCGCATCGCCATCATCGATGGGGCGATGGGCACTACCATTCGCACCTACGGTATGACGGAGGCGGACATTCGCGGGGAGCGTTTCAGGAACTCGACCAAGGACCTGAAGAACAACGGCGATCTTTTTTCGCTGACGCAGCCGCAGATGATCTGCGACATTCATCGCCGGTTTCTTGAGGCGGGGGCAGACATTATCGAGACCAACACTTTTGGCGCGACGAGCATCACGCAGAGCGAATTCTTTGTGGACGATCCGCGCGAGAAGGGCGGGCGCAAGGATCCGGCTTTCTACCAGAAGGTGATCGAGGACGAGTTTCTGAACGGCCTGGCCTGGGAGATCAATGAGCAATCGGCCCGGCAGTGCAGGGAATGGGCCGATCGCGTTGGGAACGAGACGGGGCGGCAGCGGTTTGTGGCTGGAGCGATTGGCCCGCTTACCGTGTCTTTGTCGAACTCGCCCGATGCCGACGATGCGGGGTTCCGCGTGGTGACGTTTGACCAGGTAAAGACGGCGTATGCTCACGAGGTTCGCGCGCTGATCGCCGGCGGCGTGGACCTGCTGCTGGTGGAGACAATCTTCGACTCGCTGAACGCCAAGGCGGCACTGGTTGCCATTCGCGACGTGTTCGATGAGGACGGCCTTGCGGCGAACGGAAAGGAACTGCCAGTGATGATTTCGGCCGCGGTGGGACGCGGCGGAGAGACGATGATCTCAGCGCAGACGATTGAGGCATTTTGGAACGCGGTGCGGCATGTGAAGCCGCTGTCGATCGGGCTGAATTGTTCTCTCGGTCCCGACCTGATGTATCCGTTTTTGTCCGAGCTGTCAGAGAAGGCGGACGCGGCGATATCGTGCTACCCGAATGCAGGGTTGCCGAATCCACTGTCGGAGACCGGCTTCGATTTGGGTCCAGCGGACATGGCTCGCTATCTGGGCGACTTTGCGCGCGCTGGGCTGATCAACATTGCAGGCGGCTGCTGCGGCAATACACCGGAGCACATTGCGGCTATCGCCAAAGCGCTTGAGGGAATGCCGCCGCGCAGTTTCGGTGAATTCGAGGTAGCTGCGTGAGCGAGACTTCAGCGCCAAAGCCTCTTCGCCTATCGGGTTCGCAGCCATTTACGCAGCAGCCCGGCGTTTACATCATGATCGGCGAGCGGACCAATGTGGCCGGTTCGCCGAAGTTCGCCAAGCTTGTCAAGGAAGGCAAATTCGAGGAAGCGGTAAGCGTTGCCAGGCAGCAGGTGGAGAATGGCGCCAACGTCATCGACATCTGCATGGACGAGGGCATGATTGACGGCGTGGCTGCGATGACACGCTTCCTTCAACTGCTGGGCAGCGAACCCGAGGTCGCCAAGGTTCCATTCATGGTGGACTCGTCGAAGTGGGAAGTGATTGAGGCTGGCCTGAAGTGCATTCAGGGCAAAGGCATTGTGAATTCGATTTCGCTGAAGGAAGGCGAAGAGAAGTTTCGCCAGAACGCGGCAAAGGTGCTGAAGTATGGCGCAGCGGTGGTGGTGATGGCCTTTGACGAGCAGGGCCAGGCCGCGACTTATGAAGAGAAGATTCGCATCTGCGCGCGCGCCTACAAGATTCTTGTGGATGAGGTTGGTCTTGCGCCGGAAGACATCATCTTCGATCCCAACATTCTTACCGTGGCAACAGGCATGGAGGAGCACAACAACTATGCCGTTGACTTTATCAACGCGACGCGGTGGATCAAGGCCAACCTGCCTCATGCGAAGGTGAGCGGCGGCGTATCGAATATTTCATTCAGCTTTCGCGGCAATAACAAAGTGCGCGAGGCGATGCATTCGGCGTTTCTTTATCACGCCATAGCGGCGGGTATGGACATGGGCATTGTGAATGCCGGGATGCTGGAAGTGTATGAAGATATCGAGCCTGAGTTGAAGGTGCTGGTG
>Ga0302156_10000796_pt1 | contig 29033 bp, 23 predicted proteins | sample I_Bog_N3_2_FD_193503 | JGI IMG/M metagenome (GOLD analysis project Ga0302156, IMG submission 193503) | Peat permafrost microbial communities from Stordalen Mire near Abisko, Sweden - I_Bog_N3_2 | ecosystem: Environmental > Terrestrial > Soil > Wetlands > Peat | place: Sweden: Abisko, Stordalen... | reverse complement strand
CAGGGGCAAAACGAAACGAGCAAACGGCCGCAAAACAGGCCGCAAAGGGCGAAAAAAACGGCTCCGGGATGATATCGAGCTGGAATCAGAGGTTTTTCCGCAGCCTCTAAAGTCGTGCCCTGACACATAACCAGAGCTTTTAGACAAGTTCTCAGAAGATTTTGTAGCTGACGCCAACGCTGGCGCCGTAGGGCGAAATGCTGGAATTGCCCCACCATGGCATGTATTGGTATTCGAAATCCACTGGACGAAGAGTCAGACGCTTGGTCAGCTTCACGTCCATGCCGCCCCCGAAGGCGAAATCCGAAAAGTTGCCGTGGCCATAGCCGCTGAAGTACCCAAAGTCCATCCTTGAAAAGCCGAAGAGCGTCTTACCGTAGACGGTTGCCCTTCCGAAACGACGCAGCGGAAGTTTCGGGCCAATGAGATAGTTGTCCTGGTGAATACCGGCATATTGGTGCCAGCGCTGCCAGCGGCCCTCAGCCTCAACCTGCAGCCAGCGATTCAGTTTCAAGTCAACATAAGCGCCCGCGCCGAACAGCGCCTGGCTGCCTTGAGCGGCGGGGTAGCACGAGTCTGGGGTGCAAGGATACTGCCATTCCCCCGCAAAGTCAGGTTGGAAAGCCGAGGCCATCCCACCGACGCTGAGCGAAACCTGCCGGCCGGTGGCCGAGGGAACCACTTGTGCGGCGGCTGCAACCGCTCCGGCAGCAAGCAGAATCGGGAATAAAGCTTTGCCAATTCGTCTCATAAGCTGATCGCATTTTCAGTCTGGGCAATCTCTGCTGCCCGGTAGGTGTCGTCAGTCGAACGCGTTTTGGACTCCCGGCGCCGGAATGAGCCGGAATATCATCTGACTCATTCCGGCTCGGGATTCCGTGTAGCGCTTACTGCTGTGCTGTAGGCGGCGGAGCTGTTGGTTGCTGGGAAGCGGCGTCAGGGGTAGACTCTGCCGCAGGCGGAGTTGCCGCCGGGGCAGCGGTGCCGGAAGGTGCTGCGGTAGTGGGGGTTCCCGCAGCGGGAGCAGCGGCGGCGGGTTGCGCCGGCGTCAACCGCGACACATCATAGCGCTGCAGCTTGTAGTACACCGGCGTCACTTCCAGCGGCATCTTGTCGCGGGGGTTCATGTAGGCGTAGATCTTCGCGCTGAGCTGATGCACCCTGTCGTCCCACGGATCGGTCTTGAGCCAACTGCCCAACGGCAAGGCCGGGCGCTGGGTGAGATCGTCCCAATTCAGCCGGGGCGCCATCCGCATCAAATCTGCCATCCATGGCGTTCCGTCGGCCTGGAGCAGCGAGTCGCCCAAGGTAGGTGTGGTGAGGGCCTTCAGCGCCTTCTCCGAAGAGGCCAATTGCGCATAGTAGAGACCCGCCGAGGGGAGCTTGTCCTTGTACATGGAGTTCCCCAGATACTCCATGGCGCGCTTGGCCGCATCGGCATTGTCGTGGTCGGAGTGGTACATGTCGATCTTCTGGAAGGTCGCCTGGTCGGGGAACATCAGCCGGTCGTTGAAGGCGTAGCGAGTATCGATGTGGTGCCCCATCACAATATGAGCCACTTCCATGGCCACCACCGAGGCAATCGACTCTTCGTTGGGCAGTGTATCGATAAGCCCCTTGCTGATCAGGATGGTGTTGCCTACGGTCGTAGTCTCCAACTTATCCGTCAAAAGAATGCGCGTGTGCACAGGATCGGTGAAGGCCAGGTTATTGGGCACCTGCAGGTTGATGACAATCTGGTCCAGCACTGTATTCTCATAGCCGCCGGGAGTCAGCGGCGCCACCAGCCCGGCCTCCACCAGCCGGTCGATTACGTTGTTTTCCGCCTGCGTAACCCATGAGCGTGTGGCCTGCAGCGGACCCACATCCTGGGTGTCGTCGCTCTTGTCCTCCGCGTCTTCCACCTTCACGCTCACATTCTCGCTCTCCCGCGTAGGCAGCTTGAGCGAGTAGCCCCAGAAGTGCGTCTGGGCCTTTAGCCCGGAAGATTTGTCGTTTTCGGTCTGGTGGGTTTCCTCCACATAGATAGCTACCGGCAGCCAGATCCCCGGCTGCACGTTCATGCGCCAACTGTCGAAGTGAAAGTAGTATTTCTTGGACTCTTCATCACTGGCCCCGGCGTAGGTGCCGTTCAGGCGGACAATATTGCCGTCCACGTCTTCGACCCAGATACGCCCGTAGAACCGGCCCATAGTGGAATCCTTGGGCTGCACGTCGTAAACCCATGTGCGTACCGACCCCAGAAACTCCCGGCGCACAAAGCTGAATACATAGTGCTGGGAATCGAAGCTGGTGGGATCCAGAAACATCATCTCAGTGAATCCCAGCGGCCTGTAGATCACATGATTATCCAGCCCCAGCGCACGGGTCAGCCCTGCGATGGATGCAACCGAACTCTTGAAGAAGCCTCGCTTCTCTCTTTCGCGCGGATTGTAAGTCTGGTCAAAAAAGCCCTTGCCGAAGTCCACGCGGCTCAACATATACACGTCCGAAATCGGCACCTGAAAGAGCTTGTCATCTGGACGCGTATTTTGGATGTAGGTCTCCACCAGGGGCGTGCGCTCTTGAATGCTCTTGATCAGCACCTTTTCCCGGCCAATGGCTCTTTCCACCAGCGCTGCCTGCTCGGGCGTTAGCTGGTGAACTTGTGAGAACTTTGGCAGTTTCTTCGCGTGGGCCGATATGGCACTCAAGCTGACGAGCAGCAAGGCGAGGAAGATCTTACGAAACGTCATGTGAGGCTCCTAAGCTGTTTTCCCAAGTCTTCCTCTGGCCGCTTGCACCGTTCCGGCATAGGCGTCAGAGAGCAACCGTGGGTCCTGCATGCAAATCCGATGTTACGCCAACTGAAACGTAATAGTGATGTTAGTGGTCATGTCCACCGCCTGGCCGTTGCGCGTTGCCGGGCGCAGCACGCGTCCCTGCTGCACGGCGCTGCGAGCCTGCTCGTCCAATCCGTGACCGAGCCCTTGCAGCACACCCAGCACCTGTATCTGCCCGTTGGCAAAAAAAGTCACGCGCAGCACAACGTTGCCTTGAATCTTCAGGTGGCGGGCCTCATCCGTGTACGCCGGCTTGGGGATGGAAACCTCCGGCTGCGTGTTGGCTACCACTACCTTGGCGGCGACCGGAGTTCGTACTACCGTCGCGGTTGGAATTGCTACCGAGGCAACCTTGCCTGTAGCACCCGTGGGCGCAGTATTCATTGTGCCCGGAACCGGCGCCGAGGCCACTTTGCCCACCACTCCCGCATTCGATCCGAACTTGGTTCCGTTGCCAAAACCCGTCGAGCCCACCACTCCGTGCGGCGCTACCGCCGGACCGCGTATACCACCGTAAGGGTTGCCGATGGCTGCCACAGTGGCTGGCCGCGTAGCGTTCGGATTGGGTGTGACGCCAAAGGTCTGGCCAAAATGCACCGGCGCTGTCGACGGCTTCTGGCGATTGTCTTGCGCCGGCATGGCTGCCGCTGCCAGAGCGGACTTGGGCTGCGGCGACAGAATCACCGCCGGCTTGGCTTCCTTGATGGCCGGCATCGCCAACTTGGCTTCCATCTGCATCGGCTTCAGATCCGGCTTAGGCGCCGGCTTGGGCATTTGGATCTTCGGCGCCTCAAACTTCATCTCCAGGAGCTTCGGCGGTTCCTTGATCGGAGGCGGAGGAGGAGTCTTCACCTTTTCCGGCGGAGTTGGCGGTTTGGTTGGCAGAATTAATAGCGTCTCTTCATGCCTGTGTTGATCGATTGTCTTCCGCGCCGTCGCTCCAATATAGAGAAACACAGCCACCATCAGGCCGTTGATTGCCATACTGGTAAAAAAAGAGCCGACACTCCGCTCGGCTTCCGGGAGCAATCCGAAAGTGGCCCGTCCTGCACTGACCTGCCCTGAAGAAGGCTTCTCCGCCATAATCTCAATCCTCGCTTACGGCCATATTGCCCGCGCGCTTTGCCTTCCACAGTATCCGGGAAGAACCTGTTTTGAAAGATACGGCTTCGCCGAGCCCGGCTGCCATACCGGGTTCAAATCGCTCTCGCATATTTCGGATGGAGGAAGAGAAAATTTGTGATTCATCTCTCTCGCCCGTGGCTCTAGAAATAATAGCGCACCAGCCGCCAGACCCTGGCTCGCGAGCCTCGGCGCAATGCGGACTGCTGGATGCTGCAACTCTGGACATTCCCACACTCCAATGCACGCCCAGGGCATCCAACAAAGAAACAATCCCTCAACCTGAGGAAGGTATCCGCTACCGGCCCTCTGCCAGTATGCCCCTCGACTATACCGTAGCCACAGGCAGCGCAGATATGTGAAACGGCAAGCCGTCTTTCCGACGGTCTGATCGAGGCGGCCCAGGCCAACCCCGCCATGCCCACTGTATTAAACTTTAGGCTAAACCAAAGTTTTTGGGAAGTGACAGCCAGACTTTAGGCTAAACCATAGTTTTTCGGGAAGGAATGGCTTTTTTATGAAGATCCTGGTAACAGGCGGTGCGGGGTATATCGGTGGTACTGTCGCTGGCTTGCTGGCGAAAAATGGCCATCAAGCCGTTGTTTTTGACAACCTTAGCCATGGCCGCCGCGACCTGCTGCCGGCGGGCGTGGAATTCATCCAGGGAGAGCTGGCAGACCGGCCTGCGCTTGAGCATATTTTCTCCTCGGCGAAGGAGCAAGGAAAGCCCTTCGACGGCGTTCTCCACTTTGCCGCTCTCATTGAGGCAGGCGAGTCCATGCTCCATCCTGAGCAGTTTTTCCGCAACAACACCGCTTCCACCTTGTCCCTGTTTGAGGCGATGCTCGCTCACGGACCACGCCGGCTGGTCTTCTCTTCCACTGCCGCCGTCTATGGCGAGCCGGAAACGGTTCCGATCAAAGAGGATGCCCGCCTCCTGCCGACAAATGCCTATGGCGCTTCCAAGCTGCTGGTCGAACAGATGCTCGGCTGGTTCCATCGTATTCACGGCCTGCGGTACGCTTCCCTGCGTTACTTCAATGTGGCTGGCGCTCCGGAGGGTCCAGACGGCATCATTCGCGGAGAGGCCCACCAGCCAGAATCCCACATCATTCCCCTGGTGCTTGATGTTGCTCTCGGCCGGCGGAAATCGATCAAGATTTTCGGCGACGACTATCCCACCCCCGACGGCACCTGTGTCCGCGACTACATCCACGTCTCTGACCTGGCCGATGCCCATTTGCTTGCCTTGAGCGCCCTGGAAACTCCAGAAGCCGCCAAGGCCGGCCTGATCTTCAACCTCGGCAACGGACACGGCTTCAGCGTCCGCGAGGTCATCGAATCGGCCCGCCGCGTTACCGGCCACCCCATCCCCGTGGAGACCCAGCCTCGCCGCCCCGGCGACCCCGCAGTGCTGGTTGCCAGCAGCGAAAAAGCCATGCGCGAACTCGGCTGGAAGCCCCGCTACACCCAGCTCGACGACATTGTCCGGACGGCCTGGATCTGGCATCAGAAGAGATACGCGCAATAACATCTCAACGACAAGTGATAGGCCTTGTGGAGCTTCAGTTACTTGTGGAAAAATCGCGCTACGAGCCTTTTCGAGACCGGGAGCCGATATGCGTTTTGTGTTTGCTCTATTGCCTTGTTTGTTTCTGACCCTGCTTCTTCAAGCGCAGAGTCCAACATGCTCTGGTTGCCCTTCTGGGCGATCTGATCCGACACATCAAAGCCACGCCGTTTGCCTCTCTGACAAAGATTTGATAACCCACATCGCCACACAGAAACCCATCGGGCCGCCGGGAATGAACGAGCCTCACATGAACAGCCAAGGAACCGTCGTAGTCTGTTTGTGCTTCGCTCGGACAGGGAAGGCTACGGATATCAGGATTCTTTCGGGTCCCGGGATGATGCAACAGCCGGTCTTGGAATCCCTCAAGAGCTGGACCTTTCGCTCGGTCAAGCAAGGGGAACGGCGCTATGGCGGTTGCGGAACCCTGCGGATTCACGTCGAAATGGTCAACTCAAATGTGAATACGAGAATTGAGGAATGAGCCTCTACGTAGTTACATAAAGAACTACATTTGGAGTATACTCATTGTGAACGTGGAGTTCGAGTGGGATCCGGCGAAAGCACAAGCGAATATGCGCAAGCACAGAGTTCCCTTTCCGATGGCTTGCGAAGTTTTCAAAGACAATGGCAGGCTTGAGCGTCCGGAAATATCTCACGATTACGGAGAGGAACGGTGGATCGCCATTGGGCGCGTCGAGCGGGCGATTCTATTTGTGGTCTTTACACAACGTGGAGAGCGAATTCGCTTGATCTCCGCACGAAGGGCGACTCAAAATGAGCAGCGAAACTACTGGACTGGTAACTTATCGGCTTGATCCCGACAACCCTCCTGTCTTGACGACGGAAGAGCGGCAGGCATGGAAGGAACTCCAGGAAATGCGCGATGAAGACATCGACTTCAGCGATATTCCCGAGCAGACTGGCGGCGGCTGGCGGCGCGTCTCCGAGCTCGTCCCGGCAGAGAACAAGCAGCAGATCACGCTGCGGCTGGATGCCGACCTGATCGCATTCTTTCGCTCCACTGGCCGACGCTATCAGAGCCGCATCAATGCCGCGCTGCGCGAGTATGTGACCGCGCAGAAGAAGACCGCCTAGCCCTCTGATCGTATGAATTCGTCTTTTGGCATTTGCGGTATCCCACCCATTCGCCAGGAAAAAGGCGAATGGATGGGGCACGGAGTTGGTACAAAATCAATCGGTCAGAGACCAGCCCACAAACACCAGTTTCCGCACTTACTGTTGGGGCTTCTATTCGCACCCACCCCAGCCGTCATTTCCCGCCCCACTTGCCGTTTGTATGCTCTTCTCGGTAAAGTGTCTTCCAAGCGCAGTCTCCGTGGGAGTGCGCCTCGTGGTCTGCTCTGAGATGTTTTGATTCTTCTTTCCCAAAAGGATCTTGCATGTCTTCCCTGCCCGTTTCCGCCGTTGCCAGTTCTCCTGTCGTGCTCGCCAGCCAGGACATCGACTCCACGCTGCGCGAGAACCGTGTCTTTCCGCCACCGCCGGAGTTCAGCGCAAAGGCTCACATCCAGAGCCTGGAGCAGTACGAGGCTCTTTACAAGCAGTCCATTGACGACCCCGAGGCCTTCTGGGCCGGCGTCGCCAAAGACCTGCATTGGTTCAAGCCATGGGACAAGGTGCTGGAGTGGAATCTCCCGTCTGCTCAATGGTTTGTGGGCGGAAAGTTAAACCTATGCTATAACTGCGTGGATCGCCATGCACTGGGCGAGCGCAGCGACAAAACCGCGTTGATTTGGGAGGGTGAACCGGGCGAGGTGCGGCGGCTGACTTACGCCGAGCTGCATGTTGAAGTGCAGCGATTTGCCAATGCGCTCAAGGCGCTGGGCATCCGCAAGGGCGACCGCGTGGCCGTCTACATGGGCATGACTCCAGAGCTGGCCATTGCCCTGCTGGCTTGCGCGCGGATCGGCGCAGTTCATTCTGTGATCTTCGGCGGATTCGCCGCCAACGCCATCGCCGACCGCGTCAATGACTCCGGCTGCGTCGCCATTCTCACGCAGGACTCCAGCTACCGCCGCGGCAGCGAAATCCAGCTAAAGCGCACCGTAGACGAAGCCATGAACGCTTGCCACACGGTCAAGCACGTCGTTGTCCTTCGCCGCTCCGGCTCGCCTGTGAAGATGGTTGACGGCCGCGACCACTGGTGGCACGACCTGGTAGCCGCCGCCACTCCCGATTGCCCCGCCGAAGAGTTGGACTCCGAAGATCCGCTCTACATCCTGTACACTTCCGGCACCACCGGCAAGCCCAAGGGACTGGTTCACACCACCGGCGGCTATGCGGTGCAGACTTACATCACCTCGAAATACGTCTTCGACCTGCGCGATGAGGACATTTACTGGTGCACGGCGGACATCGGCTGGGTCACCGGGCACTCCTACGTGGTTTACGGCCCTTTGCAGAACGGCGCCACGGTGATGATGTACGAGGGCGCTCCCAACTGGCCCGATTTTTCCAGATTTTGGAAAATCATCGACGACCATCAGATCACCATCTTCTATACCGCGCCTACCGCCATTCGCGCCTTCATCAAGTGGGGCGACCAGTACGTCGAGAAGCACTCTCTGGCTTCGCTGCGTCTGCTCGGCACCGTCGGAGAGCCCATCAACCCCGAGGCGTGGATGTGGTATCGCGAGAAGATCGGCCACAACCGCTGCCCTATCGTCGATACGTGGTGGCAAACAGAAACCGGCGCCATTCTGATTGCGCCTATTCCCGGTGCCGTGCCCACCAAGCCCGGCTCGGCCACGCGGCCCTTCTTCGGAATTCAGCCTGAAGTGGTCAACAAAGAGGGCCAGCCGGTGCCCGCCGGCCACGGCGGCCTTCTCATCGTGCGCAAACCCTGGCCCTCCATGGCCCGCACCATCTACGGCGACCACGAGCGCTACAAGAAGACCTATTGGAGCGACATTGAAGGCTGCTACTTCACAGGCGATGGCGCGCGCCAGGACGCCGACGGCTATTTCTGGCTGATGGGCCGGGTCGATGACGTAATCAACGTCAGCGGCCATCGCCTCGGCACCATGGAGGTCGAGTCAGCGCTGGTCGCGCATCCTAAGGTGGCTGAGGCTGCCGTCGTGGGCCGTCCCGACGAGCTCAAGGGCCAGGCCATCTCCGCTTTCGTTTCGCTGGAAAGCGGCAATCAGCCCAGCGAAGAGTTGAAAGATGAGTTGCGCAAGTGGGTCTCGAAGGAGATTGGTTCCCTTGCCCGCCCAGACGATATCCGCTTCACTGAAGCCCTGCCCAAAACCCGCAGCGGGAAGATCATGCGGCGGCTGCTGCGCGAATTGGCTACCCACGGCGAGATTAAGGGTGATACGACGACCCTGGAAGACTTCACCGTCATTGCCAAACTGCGCGAGGCTGAGGAAGGATAAATAACGATCATGGCGGCTCAAGCAGGCTGTGGGGCGGATGAGTTGGCTCGCGAGGCCGTGGATCGCCATCTAACGGAAGAGGCTCGCTTCCGTGCCGCGGTTCAGGCTGGGCGGGATGCTGCTTCGCGCAGCGAATTCATGTCCACATCCGAAGTTTGGGCGGCGGTTGAACGCGCGTTGGAAGTCTGAGAGTATCTTCCCTGTTCCTGTGATGCCGGCTTTGTGGTATCCCACCCTAGCCGCAAAAACAAGAACGCGGCGAGGGTGGGGCACCCATCGAGAAGAGCCAACATATTCAAAATTGATTCTTCGACAACCGCTTCAAATCCGCCAGTCGTCAGCGCGCCAGTTCTTGATGCGCTCTTTGATCTCCTTGCGGCTGAGGTTGCCCTCCAGCGCCTGCTTGGCCAGTTCCACCACCTCGTCATCTGCTGCGAAGCGTAAGGCTATTAACTGGTCCTCTGTGAGGCGATAGATTTGCGCGTGCCACGCCGCGGGAGCCAAAGCCTGCAAACGTAGGCGCTCCTCCAGCCGGATCACGCGGTCCTGCACCTTCAACGGATAAGTGCGCAGCTTGAAGAACGGGATGAACACGGCCACCGAAAGCACCACAAACCACGCTGAAGTGACGGGAGTATCGACCCAGTGGCGCACCAAGTGCACGATGGAAAATATCAGGTTGGCAACCAGAATAAAAAGCGTAAAAAAGTGGAACTGCGGATCGATCCGCCCGTGGTTCCTGAAATTCTGCGGAGAAGATTTACTCATGCGCAACCTTGGTTTCTGTCAGGCCGGAGTCGGCTGGCGCGGTTGCGTTCACTTCCGCAGTTCCACTAGCAGCGGCGCTGGGGACCTGCGCACCCGCGCTATCGGGATTTTGCACGGCTCCGGCCTGCGCTGTCAACGCCAATAAATTATCCGGCGCCAGCATCTGCAGATGTTCAGGGATGAGATGGTGGCGGCCGCGCACGAGGTAATCCGCGAACAATCCTCCGGCGAGGTACGGATTCAACAGGGCGATGGGGATGGCATAGCTGGTCGTGGACAGCGACTCGGCTATGCTCTTGTTCCTGCGGCTCAGGCGGCGATAGCCGGGAATCTGCGGAATCTCGAAGATGGTCAGATGCGTCTCAGGATGCTGGGCGGCATAGCGCTCCAGCTTGTAGGCAAGCTGCTTGGGAGTGGTCATGCCCGCGTCAGGAAAGATGTCCCGCTTGAAGGTGCCCGGAAAGTAGAAATTAAGCGTGAAGCGCGCAAAATCCGAACAGTTGCTGAACAGCAGGTTGAAGTGCGAGCGATTCTTGCGATCGTTCATGTACGCGATAAAATCGTCATCCTGCTCTGCGCTGGTCTCAAAGCGAAAAGCGTAGATGCGCCGCTCATAAGACACGCCCACCAGTTGCATCCATCCGTCACTCATAATGCTGCCGGCCGGCAGATTTTCTCCCAACCCGAGCAAGTGAGCTTCACAATAGCGGCTGCGTAGCCGATGCACCCCCGCGCGGTCAGCACGCGCAGGGACCTGAGAAGCGTCTTCGACCGAATAGAGGTACGGAACCAGCGGGATCGCCACCCAATCATACCCATCGATCCCCTTGTAGCGGGCAATAACGGCGCCCAGCTCGCCGGCCTCGCAGCGGCGCAGCTTGACGGGAGTCTCGGCGCAGATGCGCTCGAAATAAATGGCATTGTGCCCCGTCGGGTTCACTGAGCCAAAAAATCCGTATGGCTCCTCCATCAACAGAGCTGCCTGCGCACGGCTCAGCGCAGGGAAGAAGGCCAGAACCGCCATGGCCATGAGAGCGAATGCAGATGTGCGCAGTCTTCGCGTCGAGAGCATTGGTCCTCCTTGGTCAAAATTCTGAACTGCTTTTCTGTTTGCCCCGCTTCAGGGAAATCAAGTGCAAGCGAGCAGTGACGCAGTTAGTGCAATATGCCTGCCGGGCGAAGAGTTCCGAGGGGAAGCCGCCAAAGGGCAGGGTGAATTCTCTTGCTCATAATGACACGGATTGAAAAGAAAAGTTGCTGCAAAGGCTGTGAAAATGGAGTCCACTCTGGTCAAAAACCCATCATGACCGGCTCCATTTCCAACTGAATGCCAAACCGCTTCTCGACAGCAGCGGTAATTTGGCTGGCAAGCGCCAGAATTTCCGCGGCGCTGGCTCCCCCGCTCCCATCGTGCTCGCCCAGGTTGACGAGCGCCAGCGTGTGCCGTGTGGAGATTGCCGCAGCGCCCAGCCTGTATCCTTTGGCAAAGCCGGCTTGCTCAATAAGCCACGCTGCCGGAACCTTGACCCGTCCCTGGTTTTCCGCGCCCGGTCCGGCAGGAAAGCGCGGCGGCGCTGTATCGCTCGCCGCTGCAATTTGCCGGAGCTGTTCCTCATCAACCACGGGATTCTTGAAGAAGCTGCCCGCGCTGCGGCAATCGGAGTCGCCCTCGACAATCAACATTCCTTTTGCCTGGCGGACAAGCCGCACCTGAGCCGCTACATCGGCAAGGCTAGGCTGCTGGCCGTCAGTAAAAGCGCGTTGCAGGTCCGCGTAGCGTAGCGTCGGCGCGCCGCCGTGCGTAAGCCGATAGTCCACGCGCGTGACAATATACCGTCCGCGATCTGCCGAGTTGAATCGGCTGCGGCGATAGGCAAAGCCGCATTCAGAGGCGTCGAATTCTCTCGCCTTGTGCTCCTGCATGTCGAAGGCGCGCACGCGTTCAATCGCCGAGGCTACCTCCTGCCCGTAAGCGCCAACATTCTGCACCGGAGTTCCGCCCACAGTGCCGGGAATCCCGGCCAGGCACTCTACTCCAGCGCAATTATCCTGCACAGTGCGCTCGACAAAGTGGTCCCAGTCTTCGCCGGCCGCAACCTGATAAATCCTCTGCTCTGTCTGGCTCGGCGTCTGCGGCTCACCCGGCGCATTCGTCGATGTAATTCCGCGCAACGCCACGCGCAGCACCAGGCCGTCGAATCCCGCATCAGAGACCAGCAGATTGCTTCCCCCGCCCAGCACAAACAACGCCACTCTGCGTTCACCCGCCCAGGCCGCGGCCTCGGCAATCTCCTCTTCGCTTGCGGCTTCCACGAACCAGCGCGCCGGGCCACCTATTCCAAAGGTGGTGAAGGGCGCAAGCAGCTTGTTTTCTTCGATGAGCATCAGTTAAAGGCTACACCACAAGATGAATCGACGGATAGACTCTGCACATCTGCGAGCATTTGCAAATATTGTTTTGCATCAAGCAAAACGGCCTCCCCCGTGGGAGGCCGTCTCGCGATTCCGCCTGCTTCCAGGCGATCAATGGCCCCTAGAGTCCAAGGGCAGTTTCTGCACCCTGCTGTGGCGAATCGAATAGCCGAAGTAGATCACCAGCCCCACCAGCATCCAGCCGATCAACACCTCCCAGGTGATGCGCGGCAGCCGTGTCATGAGATAGAACGCCGAGATAATGCCCAGGATCGGCACCAGCGGCACGAACGGCGTTTTGAAGGGCCGGTGCAAATCGGGATGACGGACCCGCAGAACCCACACCCCGGCGCACACAATGGTGAAGGCCAGAAGCGTGCCGATATTTACGAGCTTGGCAAGCTGATCGATGGGCAGAAATCCGGGCAGGATGGCCACGACCACGCCTACCGCGATGGTAGAGATCCAGGGCGTACGGAATTTGGGATGGATCACGGATGCCCATTTGGGCAACAGGCCGTCCTTCGACATGGAGAAGAAGACACGTGACTGACCCAGAAGCATCACAAGCATCACGGTGCCCAGCCCAAAGACCGCGCCGATGTTGACCAGCAACTCTCCCCAGCCGACGCCGGTAACCTTGATGCCGAGCGCAACCGGAGCTGCGACGTTGAGCTCCTTATAGTTCTTCAGGCCGGTGAGGATAGTCGAAACCAGTATATAGAGGACTGTGCAAACGGCGAGCGAGCCGAGGATGCCGATGGGCATATCCTTCTGCGGATTCTTGGCCTCCTGTGCCGCCGTCGAAACAGCGTCAAACCCGATGTAAGCGAAGAAGACCGAGGCTGCGCCAAGCGCAATGCCGTTCAGCCCGAAGTGTCCGTGCCCATCCGAAGGCGGGATGAACGGATGCCAGTTATGAAAAGCTAATGAGGGGTGGAGCATCAGGAAATAGCCACCGATCACGATGAAAATGCCGACAATCGTCAGCTTCACCACCACGATCACCGTGTTCAGATTCGCTGATTCCTTGATGCCAATTACGAGCACGGTCGTGATGGCCGCAATCGCCAGCATAGCCACAAGGTTGAAGAGCCCGGTAGCGTGCTGAAGTCCCGCAGCGGAAATCCCAGAAGGCAACGAGGCCAGAGGCATCCACTGATCTTGGTAAAACACCAGGGGCGTGCCCGGCGTAGCCGTCAGTTGCGGCGGAATATGGATATGCAATTGCTGCAGCAGCATATTGAAATATCCTGACCAGCCGGAGGCCACAGTAGCCGCGCCGAAGCCGTATTCCAGTCCCAGGTCCCAGCCGATAATCCAGGCCACCAGTTCGCCAAGCGTGGCGTATCCGTAGGTGTAAGCCGAACCGGCGATAGGGATGATGGATGCAAACTCGGCATAGCAAAGGCCGGCGAAGGCGCACACAACACCCGCAAGCACAAAGCTCAACGACACCGCCGGGCCCGCAGCGGTGGCCGCCGCCGTGCCGGTGAGCACAAAAATGCCCGCGCCGATGATAGCGCCGATGCCAAGAGTGATAAGGTTCAGCGCGCCCAGCGAACGCCGGAGCGTGTGTTCGCCCTGTTCACCGGCCTCCATCGAGAGCAACGACATGGGTTTGATGCGCAGCAGGTTATACATGGATGAGGGACTTCCTCCTCAGCGGTAGTTACCGGATTAAGTTTGGCTCGCTGCGGGCTGATTTACCGTGCGCCGCGACCAGAAAAAATATACAGGAATGCCGAGCAAAACCAACACCAGACCCGGCCAAGTGTACTGAGGCTTGTACCGCAATAATACGACACAGATCCACCCTGCCAGGAAGATGTAAAGCGCCGGCAGCACCGGATAGCCTAGCGCCTTGTAAGGCCGGGGAACATCTGGCTTCTTAAAGCGAAGCACGAACAGCCCCACGATGGTGAGAATGTAAAACACCAGCACCGCGAAGATGATGTAGTCCAGCAGCTGGCTGTAAGAGCCCGAGACGCACAATACGATGGTCCAGGCAGCCTGCACCAGCAATCCCGCGGCTGGCGTTTTGTAGCGCGGATGCAGCTTGCCCACCGACTTAAAAAAAAGCCCATCCCGGCTCATCGCATAGTAGACGCGCGCTCCAGCCAGCGACATCCCGTTTGCGCAGCCGAAAGTTGAAATCAAAATCGCCCCGGCCATCAGCCACGCGCCGTACGTGTGGAAGATTTGCTCCAGCGCCGCCGTGGCCACGCGATCCTGCGTCGCATGGTCAATGCCGCGCGCAATCACTGTCGCGCCGTTCAGGTCGCCGTGCATGGGCAACACCAGCAGATAGCCCAGCGATACGAGAAAGTAAATTGTCAGCACAAATCCCGTGCCCAGAATCAGCGACAGAGGAATATTTCGTTTGGGATTCTTCACCTCGCCAGCCGTAAAGGTGATGTTGTTCCATGCGTCGGAAGAAAACAGCGAACCGACCTGCACCACAGCCAGAATCACCACCGCGTTCACCAGCACCATCGGCCCGCCGACGCCCACCTGAACCAGGTGCATCGAGCTCCAGCCGGAGTTCTTCCAGAACTGGCTCCAGCCCGCGCCGAAGTTTGCATTCCACGCCGCGGCATTGCGTCCCACAGTGAAGGTCAACAGAATCAGGCCGCCCAGCGACAGCGCCTTGGCCGTTGTGAAGACGTTCTGAATCAGCGCGCCAAGCTTCACGCCAAAGACGTTCACGACAGCCAGAAAGATCACGATAACAATCCCGGACAGATTGGCCGTGTTGACGCCGATCTCCATGTTGCCCAGCACCATCGGCCCCACCCGGAGCGCGGGCACATGCGCGATGTGCCAGAGCCAATTGTCGCTGGATACGGCGGGGAAAAATACGCCGAGAAACTTGCCGAATGCCACCGCGACGGCGGCGATGGTCCCCGTCTGAATCACTAGGAAAAGCGTCCAGCCGTAAAGAAATCCCCACAGAGGCCCTAGCGACTCGCGCAGATAAACATACTGCCCGCCGGCCTTGGGCATCATGGCGGCCAGTTCGCCGTAGCTCAGCGCGGCGGTTATGGTCAGAATCGCCGTCACCACCCACGCGCCCAGAAAAAGCGCCGGAGAGTTGGTGCCGCGCGCGATGTCCGCACCGACAATGAAAATGCCGGAGCCGATCATCGATCCAACCACCAGCGCGGTCGAAGAAAACAGGCCAAGGCTCTGCACCAGCCGGGGAGCGCTGGCTGAAGCTTCGGACTCAGGAATGGGATTGGGCTCGGAGGTCGTCACTGGCTCGATTCTTACCTGAATTGGGCGCCGCTGTCTCAAGTTTTCTTTGACCCGATGATTTTACCCGTTCTTGCCCTTGGCGCGTCGCAACTCATCCCGCCTTGCGGCCCTTCCTCTCATTTCAGTTCCGCCATCCATTTGCGAAACTCGGCTGCCGGGTCCGGTTGGCGAAATAGTCCACCGGCAACGGCCAAAACCGTGGCTCCAGCAGCCAACACGGCGGCAGCCCTGGGCGGCGTGATGCCGCCGATAGCCACCAGCACGGGGCCGGGCCCGGCGAGCTCGCGCAGATGCCGCACGCCATCGATGCCAATGGGCGGCGCGATGACTTCTTTTGTCCGCGTCGGATAAACCACGCCAATGGAAAAATAGTCTGCCGGAGTTTGCAGGATGCCGGGGACAAGAGCCGCACCGCCGCCGAAAGTGCCGATGATGCGATCCGGTCCCAGCAGCTTGCGAGCTTCTGCCGGGGAAACGTCCCCCGCGTCCACATGAACGCCATCAAAACCAATTTTCTCAACCAGATCGGCCCGGTCATCGAGAATCAGCTTCACCTGTCCCGCGGGCATTGCGCGGCGCAGAATTTCCGCGTCGGCCAGCAGCTCGCTCTCCGCGCCGATCTTGTTCCGGTATTCGAGCAGCGCGACGCCAGCCTCAGCCAGCTCACTGCCCAGCTTGTGCAGAAACTCGGCGCGTCCGGTGGGCGGAATGAAAGAGCTATCGAGGATGGGATAAATTCGGGGCCATTGATTGAAAGAAGGCATTTGTCGGGTCACCATAGACTTTCTCGGAAGAGCGTGAGTTTATTGAAGGAAGTAAAGACGAACCTCCGCCCACTGAGGTTCATCCTTTTCGCGACTCAGCCTCGGCCAGCCATCCTCGGCGCAATTTCTCCGCAGGGATGTTCGAAAGGTAAGGCTTGATGTCGAGAATCGGGGTGCCGTCGAGCATGTCCACGCCACGAACGCGGAGTTCTCCGCTTTCGCGGGCCAGCAGCTCGACGATTGTGAGGCCGATCGGGTTGGGGCGGCGCGGAGATCGGGTGGTAAACAGGCCGTGAGGACGATCATCGGAGGGCGGAGTAACCATCAAATCGAAGCCGTCCGAACGATCAAAAGTCCAGAGCACGATAAGGTGCGAGTAGCCCTCAATGTCAGTGAGGCCGAGTTGAAATGCGGGCAGGATATCAAGCACGCCCTCTTCCTCATGCCTGGCGCCAAGCCCCTTCGGAATTGCTTCTGTGTTTTTGAATAAACTGCGGACAAACCCAATCGGCTGCGGTGTGAACATAGGCGCCAATGCCTCTACAGTCATCCTAAACCCGCGCCGGTGCGGAGAAGCGGGAACAGGAACCCTGGCTTGCCTAGAGCCTGGCCTCCGCTAACGGTTTCCTGTTCCCTGTTCCCTATTTCGACATCTCGTCCGCCGACGGCCCATAGGTTCCCGGAATCGGCTTGCCGAGCAGGCGCAGATAAACGCCCAATTGCGCGCGGTGATGAATTAGGTGGTTCATCACCATGTCGCGAAAGACCTGGCCGCGCGGCTCGTCGATCCACTTCTGCCCGCCGAAGATAAATTGCCAGTGTTCGTCCCACTTGGCGGGCGAGACCGCAACCAGCGCCTTGCGCACCTCGACCAGTTCGCGCTCAAATTTTTCCAGCAGCGCTGCCTTGCTCGCCGGCACATACGGGTCCCACTTGTGATCAGCCGGAAACTCCAGCTTGTCCAAAGTCAGCGAATGCAGCGCCCAATCCCCGGTCATATCGGTAATATGCCCGGCCAACCTGCCCAGAGTCATGGATTTGGGGTGGGGTTTGTAGTTGAAATCAACGTCCGCGGGAATCGCCTCCAGCATCTTCCGCGTCTTGGCGGTCTCACGGTCGTATTCGGCAATCAGCTCTTTTTGAAAATCCATCGAAGCAACCTCCCAAGTTGCGAAACCAGCATACCTGATTCCAAAGCAAAAAGCGAAGAAAAAGCGATAATCTTTTCGGGGCCGTGAACCACCCTGCCGCCCTACCGGAAGCGCGTGGAAGCAAATGCCGACGAGAAGGCCTCCTGCCAGCCATTGCCTGGCAGCGGCGGCGAACCCTGGGGCGGCACGTTGACCGGGAGAGTTAGTGGGCCTGGCTCGGGATAGTCCATATGCAAGTAGCTTCCGTGCCCGAAGTTCCAGTCGTCAGGAAGCTCGAACGGAGCCTGGAAATTCGACGGCCAGGGCGACGCCGGACCACAATGCCCCAGGGCCGCGCGCCACCACGGATGACCTTCAGCGATGATGCCGGCAAAAAGGTTACCCAGCGGAAAAGCCGCCGCCAGCACCTCATCCTTCATTGACGAGAGAACGGAGATGGCTCCGACGTTTGCCGCGGTCGTCTGAAACTCCGTCGCTAGGCAGTTATCGTCGATGGCCGGAGCCATGAGCAGGAGGCGGCGAACCGGCAAGCTCAGATGGGATATGGTGGACAACACCACGCGTGCGCCCAGGCTGTGCGAGGCAAAGGAAATGCTGGCTGCCTGGCGGAAGTTGGCGTTGATGAATTCAGCGACCAGGATGCCGGCCTGGTTGGCCACCAGCGCCTCTTCGGGATAGTCGAGCCCGTGCGCCCACACCGAGTCTCCCGGCCACAGCAAGCCCACAAAAGCGGAGGATTGCGGCAGTTGCAAGAGGCTCGCCCAGTTCGACAGGCAGGCAATGCCGTCGGCGCGATTCACGTTGAAGCCGTGGGTCGCGATCAGGACGTTTTGGCCACGGATCGAGGCGAGCAGAGCGTTCTGGGTCAGGCCGGTGTAGTTGCCGATATTCGTGCCTTGATTGACGGCGGGGGTGCGGACCAATTCCCCGCCGACGGCTGCCAAGCGCAAATCGATGAATTGTGTCATGACGGCCTACTTTTTCACCAGTTGCATGGTGTTCACAGCAGTTGCCAGTGCAGTGGAAATATCCTTGGCGATGGGCGCCAGTGGCGTGGCCAGCAAGCCGACGAGCAGAGCCAAAAACATATCCGGCTTCCACCAAAAGCCATCCCAGGAGCCAACCAAGCTCCATCCCCCAACGAATGCCAGCGCCACTGCGAGCAGCGCGGCCAAAGCTCGCGTCCAGTTGCGGTAAACCTGATCCGCGTGCTGATAAGCCTCATCGAGAAGCGCCGTCACAATCAGGTCGAAGCGCGAATAGGCATCCGTCTGTTGTTGCGTAAGCGCGGTCCCGGAGACAATGCTTGTGGCCACTGCGGTCAGTTGCACCGGATCGACGTTCGTCGTGACCGCCAGCGCCGGTGCATTCGCCCCGCTCAAATGCAGCTTGATCAGCGACTTCGCAATTGCCTTCTGGCTGGCCAGATCGGTCCCATTCATCCAGTTGGCAAGCAGAGATTCCAGAATATTTTTCTGTGGCAGCGCATTCACAGGCTGACGTGCTTCAGGCTCATCGGGCGTCAGGCTCAATACTGTCTTTTGAATCCCGCTGAATCCTGTTCGATTGATCCAGGGAACCACCGGCTTGATGGCCTCCAGCAAGCCAAAAGCCGCAGTGCCCAAGCCACCGATAGCGGTAATAATCTGCGGAAGTTGCGTCGGAATCATGATTTTCCCCCTTCTTGCCCGCAACGTAACAGCTGAAATGCAGGCCAGTAAAGAAAAATCTACGCCACTCACGGAATTTTATACGCAAATCGCAGATCTTCGGCGCGCTTTCCAAGACACGAAAACAGGCTGGACTCTTTGCCGGGAATCCAGACTTCGGCCTTCGTTGTGCGCAGCGGGCGGTTTATTCCTTCGCTTTGGCGGCCAAAAAGTCTTCCATGAACTTGGTGTCGAACTGGCCGGCGCGGAAGCCGGCGTCGGCGAAGATCGCCTGGTGCAGCGGAATTGAAGTATCAATGCCCTGCACGATGAACTGTGAGAGCGCGCGCTCCATCTTAGCAACGGCTTCTGCGCGGTCGCGCCCATGCACAATCAGTTTGGCAATCAGTGAGTCGTAGTAGGGCGGGACCACGCTCTCGGCGTACTGCGCCGTGTCCACGCGCACACCGTTGCCGCCGGGCACGTTGAAGGCCGTAATCCTGCCCGCCGAAGGCGTGAACCGCACCGGGTGCTCGGCGTTGATGCGGCACTCCATCGCGTGTCCGCGAATCTCCAGCTTTGCCGGCAAAATTGCGTCCAGCCGCTCTCCGCTGGCAATCAGCAATTGCGCCTTCACCATGTCAACGCCGGTGATGGCCTCCGTGATGGGGTGCTCCACCTGGATGCGGGTGTTCATCTCAATGAAGTGGAGCTGCCGTTGGTCGTCCATAAGAAACTCAACAGTCCCGGCGTTCTGGTAGCCGATGTCGCTAAGGCAGCGGCAGAGTGTTCGGCCAATCTCCTCGCGCATCTTCGGCGTCACCTGCAAACTCGGCGCCTCTTCGATGAGCTTTTGATGACGCCGCTGGATGGAGCACTCGCGCTCAAAGAGCGAGACCACGTTGCCGTGCTCGTCGGCCAGCATCTGGAACTCAATGTGGCGCGGATTCTCGACGAACTTTTCCATGTATAGCTCGCCGTTGCCGAAAGCGTTGGCCGCCTCGGTCGAGGCCGCGTGGAAGAGATTGGGCAATTCACCCGCCGAGCGCACGATTCTCATCCCGCGCCCGCCGCCCCCAGCTTTGGCCTTGAGGATGACCGGATAACCCACACTCGCGGCCCACTCCAGCGCCTCTTCGGTGGTGGCAACCACGCCGTCGGAGCCCGGAAGAATGGGCACCCCGGCCCGCTTCATCGTCTGACGCGCCTTGTCCTTCTCGCCCATGAGCCGCGTAACCTCAGGCGGCGGGCCAATGAACTTTATGTTCGAGTCGCGGCAGACCTCGGCGAAGTTGGCGTTCTCGCTCAACAGCCCGTAGCCGGGATGAATCGCGTCCACGTCGGCGATCTCGGCTGCGGAGATGACCGCGGGCACGTTGAGATAGCTGTCAGCCGCGCGCGGAGGACCGATGCAGATGGCCTCGTCGGCAAAGCGCACGTGCAGCGAATTGCGGTCGGCCTCGCTATAGACCGCGACCGTGCGAATGCCGAGTTCCCGGCACGCGTTCAAAACACGCAGCGCAATTTCACCGCGATTGGCTATCAGTACCTTACGAAGCATTCGTGACCCTTATTGAAGCGGAGTTATCCCAGCCGGATGGAAAAGAGGGGCTGCCCAAACTCGATGGGCTGGCCGTTGGCAACCAGGCACTTGACGATCTCGCCCTCGGCATCGGACTCGATCTCGTTCATCAGCTTCATGGCCTCGACAATGCCAATCACCTGCCCTTTGGTCACGTGATCGCCAGGCGCGACAAACTGCGCGGAGCCGGGCGAAGGCGAACCGTAAAAGGTGCCGACAATGGGCGACGTGACCGTGTGCAGGCCGGCGCCCGGCTCCGCGGCATCCTGCGCGATTGCCGCCGGAAGACCTGCCGCGACCGCAGCCTGCGGAGCGGTATGCGGAGCCGAGCCGATCAGGCGCGCCAGTTCCGCCATCCCAGGCGACGAAGCCTCTGCCTGGCTGAATTTGAGCCGAAGCTTCAGGTCGCCCCGGTCCAAATCGAACTCGGCAATCTGATGTTCCTTCAGAAACTCAACCAGTTGTTTCAAATCTGCAATGTCTTGTGGTTTCATTCGTTCCTTGACTCTCCCCCGTGTAGGCGGGATGGGCTAATTCATCATTCCGGTTCAACGTTCCGGTACAACGTTCAAGGTTCAATCTTCCGGTCAGAGTTCGATCAGGGCCTTGGGCGCCGGGGTAAGCACCTGACCTCCGCTTTGCGTTACAGCCACCATGTCTTCGATGCGTATGCCGAACTGACCCGCCAGATAGACTCCCGGCTCGATGGTAATGACCATACCGGAAAGCAGTCTGGTTGTCTGTCCTGCGCCGATGCGTGGCGGCTCGTGAATCTCCAGGCCAAGACCATGGCCGGTGGAGTGGGAAAACGCCTCTGCCAATCCCGCCCTGCGCAACACGCTGCGGGCAGCCTCGTCTACCTCCGCACAGCTTACGCCCGGCATTACCGCGGCGACCCCGGCCTCCTGGGCCTCCAATACCGCCTCATAAGCTCTGCGCTCGTCGGCCTTTGGCCTGCCCAGATGAACGGTCCGGGTCATATCCGAGCAATACCCATTGAGAATAACACCGAAGTCGAGGGTCACAAAGCCTTTGCGCGGCAATGGCGCGGCGGTTGCGTGACCGTGCGGCAGGGCCGAGCGGGCGCCGGCGGCAACAATGGTCTCAAACGACATTCCCTCTGCGCCCAACAGCCGGGCCTGATGCTCCAGTTCCGCGGCGACTTCAAATTCCTTGAGGCCCGGCCGGATGAAGCCCAGCATGTGCTCGAAGAGCTTGCAGCCCGCGAGCGCAGCTTCCCTCATCAGCGCCAGTTCGTTCTCGTCCTTGACCATGCGGAGAGGCTCGACCAGCGGTGCGGCCAGCGCGGAGAGAAAGCTGCGGCGAAGCCGGGCCGGCAACGCGGCCCGATAGCGATCCAGATTGGCGACGGTGGTTTGAGTCGAATCGAATCCGGCAAACTCGACGCCGGGCTGCGCGGCCAGCCATTGCGTGGCAGCCACGGACGGAGAACTGGCGACGATTTCGATTTGTGCGACGGAAACCTCTTCTGCGGCCTGTGTCTTGTAGCGCCCATCGGTAAAGAGGCGCGCGCTGCGGCGTGTGACGGCCAGAGCGGCGCTCGATCCGGTGAATCCAGTGAGGTAGCGAAGATCGGGAAGATAGGTAACCAGCAGGCCATGAAGCCCGGCCTTGGTCAAACGGCGGCGTAAAAGTCCAATGCGACGAGAGTGGTCCACAAAAAAAGAATAACAGGGGCAAGCGATCAGGGATCAGGGGTCAGAAAGCAGAAAAACTTTGGCGATGAGCACACTCAGCCACGGCCATTGATCTCAAGACCTGAAAATATCTTTGTCGCCAGATCGTAAGTCACGTGCCAGAAACAGCTGCCCCCATCCGCCGTGAATAATAGACGACTACGCCAATCAGGCGACGGCGGCGTTTCGCAAAACGCATTGACGAATATCTTCTTCTTACCTGCGGCAACGCAGGCCACATATTGTCTAAAGTACTTTTCCGGGTGATCGACATGCTGCACAGGCTTCCATCCCTTGGCAGGCACGTCCGCGATGTGCGGCAGATTTGCTTCCAAGCTATCAATATCCGCCTTAGTCGGTTGCCAACTGACCTTGCAACCGATCTGGGCCGCTTCACTCGATGGGAGTAGTACCTACCGCTGCTCTTGCTGGCCCACTATACTTTGGCAAAGAACGAGAAGAAGGGTTGCGATCATCAACTCTCGTGTTCGCATAGGAATTCTCACTATTCCCTGTTCCCTATTCCCTATTCCCTGCCTTTAGAACGCAGGCCTCACAGGCTTCTTCTGCTGCGGGTCCGCTTCGGCGTCGGCGGCGTGAAGATCGCTCTGGCGATCCATCCAATCGTCCATGCGAGAGCGCTTGAAGCGCCAGCGGTTGCCGAGCTTGAAGGCGGGCACGAAACCCTCCGAGGCGTACTTGTAGAGCGTGTCGGACGAGATGCCGAGATACTCCGAGGCCTGGCGGATGTCCATGACCTCGCGCAACTCAGAGACCAGCAGATTGGAGCGGACAGCGGCGCTGCGCATGATTGTCCCCCGAAGGCGGAACTTTCCCGGAAGAGATTCCGGCACGGCTGCCGGTAATCTTGTATATAACGCGGTTTCAACCGGCATTTCAAGGGTTTTCCGGCATTTGCGGGAAATTCATCGGAGTTTTGAACCCCGATTTGGAGGCGTTGCCGGGCAATTCCGGAGAAGATACTCCGCTGGTTGGGCCTCGACCCCAGACGGCCACAAGTCCTTGGGTTGTTATGACGGATGGTGCGCCACGGCACTAATTCTTGTCGTCGCTCCCGCGCAGTGTGGGTCTATCGTCGTTGCTGGCCGGGTCGCCCTGCCCCGCGCCAGTCTTCCTCAGCGGCGGCTTGTTGCTGTTCCTGGAGTCGATGAGCCGCCGCTTGCTTTCGATACGCTCCAGCCTCGCCTTTACGCCGTCAAATTCCGAGGTGTTCACCGTGTACTCTTCTCTCGGCGGCAGAATGTGAGCAATCTCTTCCTGCGTGCGCAGAATGCGGTCGGGGGTCTGCGGATGGTCAGAGAATGCCTTGGAGACCGTGCCGGGCTTACGCTTTTCCAGAGCCTGAATCTTCTCGAAGAATGTGATAAAGGCTTGCGGATCGTAGCCGGCGCGATACATGTATTGCACGCCCAGGTAGTCGGCCTGCGCCTCGAACTCGCGGGAAAACTTCATGAACTCTACCGGCACGCTCAGCGCAGCTGCCTCATACACTCCGTAACCCGTCCAGCCGCCGATCATTATCAGTGGAAGCGCACCGAACTGCGCGTAACTCATGCGCGTCATTTGCCGCACCGCGTGATGAGCGCAGACGTGAGCCGTCTCGTGAGCCATCACAGCCGCCAGTTCAGCCTCTTCGTCTGCGTTCACAATCAGCCCGGAGTTGACGAAAAAGAATCCGCCCGGCAGCGCAAATGCGTTAATCTCGTCCGAATCGATCACCTTGATGGTGAACGGCACTTTGCAATCGGAGTTCCTCACAATATTCTGGCCGATGCGGTTTACGTATTCGGTCACTACCGGATCAGTGATGAATCTGGTGCTCTTCTCGATCTCCATGGCGTACATCCTGCCCATCTTGATCTCGGTATCTTTTGAGTACCAGTTGCTCATCCCCCGGCCGCCGATGTCGCGATTGCCCACGGCGTTCACATCGTCGATGGAGCCTGTCTTCGCGCTGGTCCACTGGCTACCCGGCTCAATCACTTTGTCGGGATTGACGTTGACAGCGGGGGTTTCGCCGCTGGCCGGTGCGGTTCCGGGCGCGGTTTTGGAAGAACCAGGCGATGAAGGCACTGCGGCGAGAACGTCACCTCCCACAGCCGCCGTTCCCGGAGCTGGTTCCGTTGTGGGAGCATTCGGCGAAGGAGCCTTCGCCGGGGTGGTGGACTGCGCCCAGGCAATCGCGACGAGGGCAAGCACCAATCCCGCCAGCAACGCCACCCGCGAAGCTCTGCGAACCATCCTCACTGCCTCACCTCCGGCACAAATCTATTCTCGCAGCTTAGGTCTCGGCAATGCCCGGCCTCATAGCCATGCGGAATGGACATCTTCACAGCATTGTTGGGCGCAATTTTCTGCCCGTTCGGCGCCACAGGGAATAAATTTTAGACCTGATCGCCGGTTCCAAACCCCGAACGTATCTCCAAGCTAGCGGATAAATTAGGCTTCGGCGCCTCTGTCGCTAGGCATAAGCCACCCTCGACGGCAAGCCCGCGGATGAGCAATATTGAACAGATTATTGCTTTCAAGCTGCTCACACTTGCGGGCATTAGATTGCTGCCAGCTCAAGGAGCCGCGATATGTGTCTTTATTGGATAAAGCGAGCTTGCTGCGAGTCCCCCTCCGTTGTTCAACGGTGTGTTTTTGGCGTTCAAGGAGGCTAGCCCATGCGGTTACAAAGGCTTTGGTTCCTGATTCTGCTTGTTCTTGCACGCCCGGCCTATGCCGACTCTGTTTCGCTCGGATCCGCAGCCAATTTTGGGGTCCTAGGCGCTTCTGAGCAAACCAATACCGGCCCGACGATTATCAATGGAGATTTGGGAGTCTATCCAGGCTCTTCGATCACTAACACTGCGGGCATGACGATCAACGGGGTTTTTTATGCTGGGAATACGACCGTTCCTAACAACGCGGGCGCAATGACGGCTGAAGCCGATGCTACCGCTGCGTACATTACCGCAGCAGGCTTGACGAGCACTCAGAACTTGACGGGCGAGAACCTTGGCGGGCTGACATTGACGCCGGGGGTCTATTCTTTCTCCTCCTCTGCCGGGTTGGCGACGGGGGATGCGCTTACCCTCAATTTTGAGGGTCTGGACAATGCCGCGATTGTATTCCAGATAGGCAGCACACTGATAACGGGAAGCGGCTCGAGTGTCGTCATCGAGAACCCCGGTTCAAATGATGAAGTGATCTGGCAGGTCGGCAGCTCGGCAACCCTGGGTACGACCACGGCATTTGAAGGAAATATCATCGCACTGGACAGCATCACTCTGGACACCGGTGCAAACATTGGCTGCGGCAGTGCATTAGCTCTGAATGGCGCGGTGACGTTGGATAATAACACCATCGCCACCGGCTGCAATGGCCTTTCCGGGTCCACCCCTCCTCCGCCAACCAACTCCACTCCGGAGCCCGGGAGCCTGCCCCTTCTCGGCTCGGGGCTGGTCGCCCTGGCTGAATTGGTGCGGCGCAAGTTGCACAGATAGGCGCTTCCCCTTGGCGTGGCCGGGTCTCCTGATCCGGCCACGTTTCCTTCGCTTAAGTTTGTAAGAGCTTATTCGTAAATAGGAGACGTCTGGCGGCATGGAGGCCGCGAGTACAGCCAGTCTCGAGACCGGCCTACACTGCTTTCTCAATTTGCGGATAGGCTCTAAATCCCTCAAAATTCAGCTCCAGGCGTCAATCTGCGCGTTTTTCTTGGCGCTCGCACCGCTCTGCATTAAAGTGGGAAGCACAGAGCAACGAGGGGAGAGACGCCTTGCGCCGAATCATTTTGGGGATCGCAGCCATTGCCGTATGCGGAGTGATGCAACTGGCCGCCCAGCAAGCGCCCCCGCGTCCACCGGCGGTTCCGCGTGGGCCGCACACTCCCAGACAAGCTCTCCCCACTCCTGCTTCGGGCGCGCCAGAGGCTGTCATCGACGCCACTGAGCTGGGTTCCCCGCTTCTGCTCGGCAAGGGCTGGCGGATTGGCGTCACGGCCGATCCGGCAGCGGCAGCCAGTGAGTTCGACGACTCCGGCTGGGCCATTCGCGACGCGCAGGCATCCTTCGCCGAGCTGCCCGATGTGGATCAATCCGCCGGCTCCCCTGCCAGTTCTTCCGCAAAGACGCGCGAGCCCTACGCCTGGTACCGGCTTCATCTGAAGCTCGCGCCGCACCACGGACCGCTCTCTCTGCTCATGGAATTGCCGGTCTCCCAGAACGCGACCTTCAGTTCGCAGACCTTTGACCTTGATGTCTTTGCCAACGGCCATCACATTCGTCCCGAGGGTCCGCACGGAGACGAACCGGCGCGATACCAGCAAATCTCCCGCATCTACAACCTCAACCTGCCGCCCAATGAAACCTCTCTCGTCCTTGTTGTGCGCAGCATTTACATCCCCATGGGCTACGGAGCCTATACCACTTTTTTTGCCAGCCGCACATTGCGCCTGGGCCACCGCGAAGACCTTGACCACTCCCTCGAACTTTGGTCCGTTCACAATCTCTTCGAGCGTCTTCCGCGCCTGGTCACTGCCATCCTGCTCGTGGCGCTGGCGCTCTTTCTGCTGGCTCTCTATTTCACCCAGAAAGGCCACGTCGAATATCTTTGGCTGGCTCTCCACGAGCTGTTTCTGGCGCCTATCTGGTTTGTCGAGCTGGCGGGCAGTTTTGCGCGGGTTGACCAGCTCTGGTACATGGCCGCCATCGTGCAGTTGTCGCTCATCTCTCTCTATCTCTACTTCGAGTTCCTGATCGCCTTTCTCGCATTGCGCCGCCGCTGGCACATTCTCCTCCTGCGCTTCTCGGCTCCTGTGCTGGCTCTCGTTGCGCCCTCCCTGTTGCTGATAGGACTCAACCGCTACATCTGGGTTTTATTGGTCGCCGTCATTCTCGTCAGCTTCCTCTGGATTCTGGGCTGGCTCCTGTTTGTCCTCACCACGCTTATCAGAGCCACGCTCAAGCGCAACTTCGAAGCCGGCCTGCTGTTGCTTCCACTGCTGTTGACCCTTGCAGGCTGGATCGTGCCCATGATTGCCGGCATCAGCGATTGGGAGGGCCGCGAGATCCCAGCACCGCTTACCCTCTACGCCGGCCCCATCCCCATCCACCTTGGCTCCTTTGCCGATGTGGCCGGCATCCTTGCCATCGTGCTCATCATCTTCGTTCGCTTCCTGCGCGTGCAGCGCGAGCAGGAGCACGCATCCAGCGAGCTTGCCGCCGCCCGCAGCGTGCAGGAGTTGATGATTCCCCAAGAAAAGCTTGCAACTCCCGGCTTTGAAGTGGACGCCGTTTACAACCCGGCCAACGAGGTCGGCGGCGACTTCTATCATGTGCAACCTGCGCCCGGCGGCGGACTGCTGGTGGTCATCGGCGATGTAGCCGGCAAAGGCTTGCAGGCGGCCATGAACGTCTCCATGCTCATGGGTGCGCTGCGCCGCACACCGGAAACGAGTCCGGCTAAAATTCTTCAATCCCTCAATCGCGTCCTCGTGGGCAGCGACAGCTTCACGACTTGCCAAGCCGTCTGGTTTGGCGCTGACGGCGCGCTGGTGCTCTCCAGCGCCGGCCATCTGCCGCCCTATCTCAACAGCCAGGAGATCACCCTGCCCGGTTCTCTACCTCTCGGCGTTCTGGCCGACGCGACCTATGAAGAGGTCCGGCTCTATCTGCACCCCGGCGACCGGCTCTTGCTCATGTCCGATGGAGTCGTCGAAGCCCGCCAGTCCTCCGGCGAGCTATTCGGCTTCGAACGCGTCTACAACCTGAGCAACCAATCCGCTTTTTACATCGCCGACGCCGCCAAAGAGTTCGGCCAGGAAGACGACATCACCGTCCTGACCGTCCGCCGGCTGGAGCCGGTTATAGCCGTCTAAACAGTTCGGTCCGGCTGGACATCCGGCTGCGGACGCGGTCCCGCGGCAAGAACAGGACGAGGGAGACGCCCCGTCCAGTTCGCCCACGCCCAGAAAACTGCCGTGGTCGAACTCAAGAGTCCCGCTACGGTTCCGATTACGCGCGGGTTGTAGTGCATGGAGGCGATGCCCGCGCCCATCATCGACACCATCATCATGCTCCACTCAAAAGTATCGATTGTAGCGAAGACGCGCCCTCGATAACGGTTGGGAACCGTACGCAGAAGATAGGAGTAGTTGAGAACCGCATTGACAGCCATGCCAATGCGCGAGACAAAAATGAAGAGCAGCGCCAGGACAAATCGCGGTTCACGGCTAAACAAGACATAAGCGGCGCCATGCGTCACCAGGTCGATCAACACGGTCAATTTGTAACCGTTATAGGAGAGCCGCTTGCCAAGCCAGTTTGCAAAGATTCCGCCGGAGAGCAGGCCCAGGCCGGCAAAGCCCCAGATCATTCCAATGCCTGAAGCTCCGCGATTGAAAACTACTTCGCCGAAGAGCGTGAAGAGAATCTGCGCTGCGCCGCCGCCCGTCGCCCAGCCGACCGAAAGCAGCGCGATGGCGAAAACCAGGGGCACCGAGCGCATGTAACGCAGGCCATCGAGATATTCGTGCCAGGGGCGTATTCCATCATCCTCCACCAGCACCTTGCGCTTAGCGCGAAAGCCGCTTGCATCCGGAGCGCGCAGGTGCCAGATGCACCAGGCGGAGAAGACAAACGAAAACGCATTTAATGCAAATGCCCATTTGTACCCGACGGCAATTATGGTGGCGCCCAGAAAGGTTCCCACGGTAAGCGTCAGCCAACGCGTGGTCTGCGTCAGCGAATTTGCGATATGGATCTCAGCGGGGCTTGCAATCGTGGGCAGGATTGCGGAACGTCCCGCTGTAAAGAAGGGCGAGGCAACCATGAG
>Ga0302156_10000790_pt1 | contig 29110 bp, 25 predicted proteins | sample I_Bog_N3_2_FD_193503 | JGI IMG/M metagenome (GOLD analysis project Ga0302156, IMG submission 193503) | Peat permafrost microbial communities from Stordalen Mire near Abisko, Sweden - I_Bog_N3_2 | ecosystem: Environmental > Terrestrial > Soil > Wetlands > Peat | place: Sweden: Abisko, Stordalen... | reverse complement strand
TGAGGGTCAGCTCCGCGCCATCGAATTCCGCACAGTGGAACAGATGGCGCAGAAGGATCGCGAACTGGTTGCCGACGCGCAGTCTTCGATCGCCGAACACGCCGGCCACGCGGACCTTGGTTTCAATCAGGGCGTGTGGAGCTACCGGCAAATGGTGTGCCCGGCGCTGCCGAACCACCTGTTTCTGCGCTTCATGCGCAACAATGGCGCCGGCGACGTGAGCATCTTCTCGGCATCGATCCCGCGCGAGGGCGAAGGACGGGTACGCATTGTGCCTATTCAGCAGCGCGGCTATTCGCTGTTTTCGCCCGCGCCCATCAACGCAATAACCATCTCTGCCTTCAACCACATCCGCGCGGAAGAGCACGCCAGCGCGACGGTGGATTGGCTGGGAACCGCGGCTTGCTATGCCGCGCTGGCCGGTGGCGATCCTGTGCTGCCGCTTCTCTCGGAGACTCCGGTAAGCGAGAAAAACGACCTGGCGATGCCCGCCGTGCTGGAGATTCCAGCCGAGGGCGGCGCGGTGATCCGGTTCACGGACCTGACGCCGGTTCCGCATCCGATGGAGTGGACCATGACCTTCGACGGCAAGGGAAAATTGCTGAAAGCTACGCATCTCGACGCCGATATCGCGGCCGAGAAGGGGCTGAACCCGACGCCGGTGGATTTAGCCGGGCGGCCCCTCACGCAGACATACCCCATTTCCCGGCCGTTGCCCGTTCAATAACGTTCCAGGCCGTTGATCAGCGCTAGACGGCAGGGGCAATAGCCCTATTCATTTTATTGGCTTTATCGGCACGGTCGAAAACCATGAAGAAGAGGCGAATATGGGTTCGTGCTTTCCCTGGTCCCCAAAGGCGAGGGACCAGGGGCACCCAGCGTTCGCGTTTTCAACCACTTGGGTGGGCCGAAGGCACATGGAGACACGACTGAAGTCGTGCCCTGTTACAAAGCCTGTCCTGGACGATTTTTTCCGCAACCAGTGAAGTCGTGCCCGGATACAAAGCCACCTCGATTATGGCCTGACTGGAGTCGTGCCAATTCAGGTCGCGAACCATGTACCTGGCGCAGCGAGGGTGCGGTTAAATACGTACGCTGGGACGCTTGCGGAGACGACTGTGCGTATGCATATATGCGTATGCAAACGTGGGACAAATAGTGCAAATAAGGGCATTTTTGTGCTGTTTTAGTGCGAAATAAGCGCAAAAACGTGCGTTTTCGATGCGTTTTTGGCGCTCAAAACAGCCTCGGGAGTGAGGAAACTGCTAGCAACGATATCATTCAGCGGGCAGCTCTCAGCTTTCATCTCTCAGCTTTCCGAGGCCGGCTCACTCGCCTAGCATCAGGTGCTGAATCGCCGACGCGCGGCCGGTGGACGGATCGCAGGCGACTAGCGTGGCGCACATCCTGGGGTCTCCCTTGGCGGCCTCGAACTTGCCGGGCATACCGGTCAGGAAGCGGTGCAGCACCAGTTCCTTTTCCACGCCGATGACGCTGTCGTAGGGGCCGCTCATGCCCACGTCTGTCTGGTAGGCGGTTCCGCCGGGAAGCACCCTTGCGTCGGCAGTGGGAACGTGCGTGTGGGTGCCCAGCACGGCGGTCACGCGGCCATCGAGATGCCAGCCCATGGCCACTTTCTCGCTGGTTGCCTCGGCATGAAAATCGACCAGGATGACCTTGGCTTTGATTCCTTTGAGCAGGTCGTTGACGGCGTGGAAGGGGTCGTTGGTGTGGTTCATGAAGACGCGGCCCATGAGGTTGATTACCGCGTAGTCCACGCCGCCCTGGGTGGTTCCTTCAAACACGCCGTAGCCGGGAAGGCCGGGAAGCAGATTGGCCGGCCGCAATACGCGGCGCGGGCGCTCCTGGCTGGCGGCGGGCACGGATTTCATGTAGTCGATGAGTTCTTTTTTATCCCAGACGTGGTTGCCGGTGGTTAGCACGTCGGCGCCGAGGTCGAAGATATCGTCGGCGATTTGGGGAGTGACGCCGAAGCCTCCGGCGGCGTTCTCGGCATTGACGACGACGAGGTCGACTTCGTGCGCTTCGCGCACATACCCAATGTGCGCCTGGACAATTTTGCGTCCCGCGCTGCCGAAGATGTCGCCGATGAACAATAGATTCAAGGTGGGTCGAGCTCCTTGGCAAGTGAAGAAAGGGAAGAGGGAACGGAGGCAAAATGACTGGCCGGCAGCTTACGGCTGCTTTCCGTTTGGTGAGGGGGTCGTATTGTGGCCTGCATGTTGTTCAGGCTGCTTTGTATTCGAAGTGGCCTTACCAAGCACGTAGCCGGCAATCGCCGCCAGGATTGTGGCAATCTCCCTTCCCTCCAGAACCTTGAGGATTCCCAGGCTCAGCACGGTGAAGATGATGACGATCACGGTGCTGAATTCCAGCAGAAAAGCCCAGCCGCCGCCCAAAAGGGAAATATCGATCGAACTCGGAATCTTGTCTTGAGCCCGTTTCAGCGCCAGGGCCTCATTCTCTTTGCATTTCCCGTCGTATCGGACATTCTCCTCGTCCTCCCATCTCTTGAAAGCGGCGTCCTGTTTCTCCCGCTCGGCTTTCTTCTCCAGCCGCGCTGTCTTTTCTGCTTCTGTTTCACCGGCAGGGATCCAATCGCTTTCCGGTCCAGCGGAATACTCATCCCGCTTCCACAAGCGCCTCGTCGAACCGTACCCCTGCGGCGGGGGGTGCGTTCCATCCAGCGGTCCGGCCAGCGCCTTATCCAGCAATTCGCGCTGAAGCCCGTTGAGCTCCTGTTGCTTGGCGGCCTCAATCAAAGAATCCCTGAGGTAGGCCGAATTCTGCAGACGGCGTCCGAAAAAGAACACCATGTAGATGCAGGCCAAGCAAGTTGCCAAAACAAAAACAACGAGAACACTCGGATCGATGATCATTTACCTATCTTCTTTCCTAAGAGGGCGCGCGATTGAACGGGGCCGGGGTGCATCGAGAATAGCCTATTCCTCGACTCCGCGCTCACCGATCTCCGATCTTTCGCCTCTTTCTCTCATCAGCGGGAAGAGAATCACATCGCGAATGGACTTGGAGCCGGTCAAGAGCATCACCAGGCGGTCGATGCCGATGCCTTCGCCGGCGGTGGGGGGCAATCCGTAGGCCAGGGCGCGGACGTAGTCCTCGTCCATCTGGTGGGCTTCGTCGTCGCCGCCTTCGCGCTCGGCAAGCTGCTGGGCAAAGCGCTTGTGCTGCTCGATGGGATCGTTCAACTCGCTGAAGGCGTTGCCCAGTTCAAAGCCGCCGCAATAAAACTCAAACCGCTCAACCCAATCTGGATTGTTGGGGTCCTGCTTGGACAGTGGGGAAACGGCCGTTGGGAATTCGTAGATGATCGTGGGTTGGATTAAGTGCTCTTCGGCGACAGATTCGAATATCCCAGCAATGACCTTGCCAACGGATTGCCCCGCCCTCAATTCAGTCGGGCTAGAACCGAAAATTTCGGTCACGCTCGTGCCAACATTATCGCGGACATTCGCAGCGATAGCCCTGTCAAGTAGGGATGCAAGCGATTCGGCGCTATGAAAGTCGCTCAATGCGGGGCGCGGCCCGAACAAGTCTTCCGGCCACCACTTGATAATCGCCTCGCGCATCGTCAGCCGCGTCCACTTGCCTAGATCAATCTCCACGCCGCCGAAGTTGGTGATCGTCGTCCCGTTCACTTCCTTCGCGACAAATGAAATCAGCTCTTCGGTCAGCGTCATCAGGTCGTGATAATTCGCGTAGGCTTGATAGAACTCCAGCATGGTGAACTCGGGGTTGTGCTGGGTGCTGACGCCTTCGTTGCGGAAGTTGCGGTTGATTTCGTAGACGCGGTCGAAGCCGCCGACGACCAGGCGCTTCAGATACAGCTCCGGCGCGATGCGCAGAAATAAATCCAGATCGAGCGCGTTGTGGTGCGTGGTGAAGGGTCGCGCCGCCGCGCCGCCGGCCACCTGCTGCATCATCGGCGTCTCCACTTCGATATACCCACGGCTGTCAAAAAACGTTCGCAGTGCGCGCAGCACTTTTGCGCGCTTGACGAAGACCTCGCGGGCATCGAGGTTGGTGAAGAGGTCCACATAACGCTGGCGATAGCGCAGTTCAACGTCGGCCAGTCCGTGAAATTTCTCCGGCAGCGCCAGCATCGCCTTCGTCAAAAAGGTCAGCGTCTCAACGTGAATCGTCAGCTCGCCGGTCCGCGTACGAAATAAGTAACCGGAGACGCCAATGTGGTCGCCCATGTCGAGCAATTTATAGAGCGCAAAGCCCTCTTCGCCGACGGCGTCGAGCCGCACGTAAATCTGCAATCGCTGGCCGCCCTGTTGCAGCGTGGCGAAGCCGGCTTTGCCTTGTGCGCGGATGGCCATGATGCGGCCTGCGACGGAGACGGTGACGCGATTGGCGTCGAGGGCCTCGGCTTGCGCTTCGCCCCACTGGGCGCGCACGGCGGGGACAGTGAACACTTTTTCGGTCTCCGAGGCAGGGAAGCGGTTGGGATAGGCCGCCTGGCCAAGCTTTTCTATCTCCTTGAGCTTTGCCTGGCGGAGCTCGAAGAGATTGCGCTCAAACTCTGAATCGAACACTGGGATTCCTTCTTGGTGAGGCCGTTGAGGCCCAATGGTAAGTATAGCGGCTGGGGCGCGACGGTTCGCCGCATGGAAGCTTTGCCCGCTGCCATTCCGCGGACCTTTCAAACCCCCTCGGGCCGCATCGACGCCCGCGGTGAGAAAATGGTTGAAAGGAGACGCGCAACAAAACCACATGCCAGCCAAGAAAAAATCCGCAAAACTGCTTCGATGCCCGACGTGCGCAATGCTGGTGCGCTTCAGCGACGAGGACTTTCCGTTCTGCAGCGACCGCTGCCGCAAAATCGACCTGGGCAAGTGGGCCATGGGCGTGTACAAGATCAGCTCGCCGGTGCTGGACCCGGAGGTGCTGGAAGACCTGGGAGCGTCCGGCGGCAGCGACAGCAAGGGCGGCGACTCGTATGACGAGTAGGCCGGTGGAAGCGGCGCCTCAAGCGGCGCGCAAGACCCTATGGGCTTGGACCGTTGCCACCTTCTTCGGCGCGGGCCTGGGGAAGCCGGGGCCGGGCACCTGGGGTTCCGTCGCCACCGTGCTGCTGTGGGCCGCCTACGCCGGGTTCGGCCATCCCACGCCGCGCGGGCTGCTTTACGGGCTTTTGCTCCTGATCGGCTTTGCTGTGTTTCTCGGCGTCCCGGCCGCGACTATCGTTGCCCGCGAGTCGGGCCGCAAAGACCCGCAATTGGTGGTCGTCGACGAGGTGGCCGGGCAGTCCATCGCGCTGCTGTTCAGCCCGGCCGACTGGCGTCACGGGCTGATCGCACTCGTGCTCTTCCGCATCTTCGACATCACCAAGCCATTTCCGGTCCGCCAGCTTGAAAGCCTTCCTGAAGGCTGGGGCATTGTCTTCGACGATGTGGCCGCAGGGCTGTATGCTTTGGTTATAGCGTCTCTGATTCGTATCTGGTTTTAGGTCTGAAAATGCCTCGTATTCGCGCCCAATCCGCCGCTGAGATTCACCCCGATCCCCGGATCGACGACATTGTGCCCGCAGCCGCTCTGCCCTACGGCGAAGTTGACCTTATCGGCGCGCATCTCGGTCCGCTGGCTTTCGGGCCGCCGGCCGTTCTGGTCGAAGGCCAGCCGGCCCACGTCCTGATGAGCCGCGGAAGCCGGCTGAGCTTCCGGGTACCCGATCAGGCCACCACCGGCCTGGTCGAAGTTCGCAGCCCATCCGGGGCCAGCAATGCCGTCCCGCTGCGCGTGGCGCATCAGCTCAGCGCGGGCCTGCATCCGGTGACCAGCCCGGCCATCAGCCGCTCCGGCATGGTCTACGCCACCATTTCCGGCCCGCGCGGCAAGATGACTCCTGTCTCCGTGGTCCGCGTAAGCCCGGACGGCCGTGGAACGCCCTTCGTTACCGGCATTCTGAACGCCACTGGGCTGGCCTTCAATCCCGACGGGGACCTTTTCGTCACTTCGCGGGCCGAGGGCAATGTTTACCGCGTCGATGCCGCCGGCGAATCGACTGTGTACGCCGAGGGCATGGGCGTGGCCACTGGCGCGGCTTTCGATGCCGACGGCAACCTGTTTGTGGGCGACCGCAGCGGAACCATCTTCAAGATCGATACACAGCGCCGCATCTTTGTCCACGCTACGCTTGAGCCCAGCGTGGCCGCTTACCACCTGGCGGTGAACGCACAGGGCACGCTTTTTGTAACTGCGCCTGCGCTGACCTCGAACGATACCATCTGGGCCATTGAGCCTAACGGAGACACGCGCGCGTGGTATCGGGGTCTTGGGCGTCCGCAGGGGCTGGCGCTCTCAAAGGATGGAGATGTCTACCTGGCCGCGAGTCTGAATGGGCGCTGCGGGCTGGTTCGCGTGACCACGGCGGGGGATGCTTCGCTGGTGCTTTCCGGGCCCAACCTGGTGGGGGTAGCGTTTTCTCCGCTGGGCACGACAATTCTTGCCACGAAGGAAGCGGTCTTCGACGTGGATTTGGGCGTTGAAGGGCTGACGCTGTTTTAGCATTCGCAAGCTGACCTCTGTTCATTCATTCACTTCTTCACTTCTTTACTTTTTCACTGTCCTAAGCATGAAATCTGAAATCATCGCCGTCGGCTCCGAGATGCTCACCCCCTGGCGTCAGGACACCAACTCCCTCTACTTGACCGAGAAACTCAATGAGCTTGGTGTCACGGTCAACTTCAAAACCATCGTGGGAGATCGTCGCAAAGACCTCGTTAGCGCGATTCGCACCGCGCTTGCACGCACCGACATTCTTATCGTGATGGGCGGGCTTGGGCCGACGGAAGATGACCTTACGCGCGAAGCCGTCGCCGAGGCTCTTTCGATCGCGCTGCGCCGCGACAACGACCAGCTTGCCGCTCTGCACACGCGCGCCGCGGCCATGCGCTTCTCCATGCCGGAGAACAACCTGAAACAGGCCGACGTGCTTGCAGGCGCGGCCATCCTGCCCAACGCCAACGGCAGCGCGCCGGGGCAGTGGCTCGACGTGCCGTTTGCCGCGTATCGCAAGCTGATTATGCTGCTGCCTGGGCCGCCGAGCGAGTGCAAGCCGCTGTTCGACGACGTTTGCCTGCCCCGGCTGCGAGCCATTGTGCCCGTGCGGCATATTGCAAAGAGAACGCTGCGCGCCGCGATGATTGCCGAGTCGCAGGCCGACAAGCTGCTGGCGCCCATCTACACGCCTTACAAGGACGTGGAGACCACCATCCTGGCCCACGGCGGAGACATCCAGCTGACGCTGCTGTGCTCGAAAGCCAATGCCGCGCAGGCGCAGGCTCGCGTGGATGAGCTGGCCGGGCGGATGGAAGAGGCGCTGGAAGACTGGCTCTACTCGTCCGGCGCTGAGGCTTCCGATTCGCTGGAGCAGATTGTGCTCTACTATCTCGGCTTGCGGCAGGCCACGCTGGCGGTTGCGGAAAGCTGCACCGGCGGCATGGTGGCGCAGCGCATCACGGCCGTGCCGGGGAGTTCGCGCAGTTTTCTGGGCGGGGCGGTTGTTTACTCCGACAAGCTCAAGACTGCTTTCGCCAGCGTGGCGCCGGAACTGATCGCCCAGCACGGGGCGGTGAGCGCACAGGTGGCGGAGGCGCTGGCGACCGGGATTCGTTTCCGGACTGGCGCTACGCTGGGGCTGGGAATAACGGGCATAGCTGGGCCTGCCGGGGGGACGGAGAGCAAGCCGGTGGGGCTGGTCTACATCGCTGTTAGCGATGCGACGAAGACGGAGTGCATCGAGAAGACCTTCCGCGGGAGCCGGGAAAGAGTGCGGCAATTTGCTGCGCAGCAGGCGCTGGACATGCTGCGAAGACGGCTGCGGTAGTCGGCATCCTGCCTCAACCTGCTTGCTGGACTCTGCGACACTTTACCGGCTATTTAACAGGATCCACGACATCTTGCTTGACACTTGCACAATATTGTACAAATATGAGTTGTTGTACTAGAATGTGCAATCGTGGGGGTGCATCATCGACCCGAGTTTATTCTCAGTCATCACCGCCGACGTCATCGGCTCCCGCAAGATCGGGTCATTCAGCGAGCAGCGCGATTTCAAACTCGATTTGGTCTCGAAAGTGCACCTTGAAAAGCATTTGATCCTCTCGCCGTATGCGGTCACGGCCTGGGACGAGTTCCAGGTCATTCTGAGCAGTCCAGAACATACTCCTCGTGTCATTTTCGACCTGCGCCGCCTTTTCGTGCCTTTCGCGCTCCGGATCGCTGTCGGGATGGGCAATGCCAGTGGAACTGACAGGCAGCCCATCAATCTTTACGCCGGCGGACAGGCATTCGAGCGAGCTAGAATCGCGGCTGATCGCCTAAAATCGGAATCGCCTAAATACCGTGTTTTCACCAGCTTTGAATCCGGGAACGAGAAGTTTGACACCATCGCAAATACGATCTACCACCTTCAGGATTCTCTTCTCGAAAGAAGAACCAGAAAGCAATGGGCGACGATCAACCTGCAACTGGAAACGGGAAGCCAGGAGCTCACTTCCCAACGACTGGGGGTGGACATCTCAACGGTTTCACGGAATCTCAAACGAGGTTACTATTGGCATTTTGTTGAAACTATTGAGGTTATGCAGCGCATTTTTCAAATGTGCTTCTGAATTGTACGTTTTCGTGCAAATCGAGAAATGTGGACATTCTCATGCAAACAAGCCTTACAATCTTCATGGCACTGCTCCTGGCTCATCTGCTCGGGGACTTTCCGTTGCAGTCGAAATGGATATCAAGACACAAAGGCACAAGCCTTCGGGCGATGGTTCTCCATGGCGTGGCGCATTACCTCCTTTCCTGGGCCTGCCTGATTCTATTCACTCAAGTTCGCTGGCTATCCGTCTCCACCCAGGGGATTATCCTCGGATTTACCGTCATTCATCTGCTGACCGACAAACTCAAATACTGGTCAACTACACAAGAAATCTCGCTCGTTCAACGGAGCCCATTCGTATTCGGCAGCCGAAAGACGCTCATGCCCGACGACTGGAAGACATTCCTGCTCGACCAATCGCTTCACGTGATCTTCCTCGCAGCCGCCGCCTCCATTCTCAACCCAGGCCATTTGGGTGAACTAATGGAAGGTCTCCAGCCATCCCCAATAGCCAAACAACACATCCTCGAAGTAGCAATGGTCTACATCGCCGTCGTCTTCGGCGGAGGCTACTTGATTCGATACCTCACCAAGGGCTTAGCGAAGGACGCACCGTCGAACTCCCCGGCTCAATTGGAGAATGCGGGCCTCTACATCGGATGGCTCGAACGGCTCCTAGTAGTGACAGCGATTGCGGTACAAACTCCCGCCTTGGTCGGCCTTATCCTTACGGGCAAATCGATTGCACGTTTCCCGGAATTCAAGGAGCCGCGATTTGTTGAATACTTCCTTATAGGAACGCTCCTAAGCATCTCAATAGCTGTGCTTGGCGGAATCGTATTACATCAGTTGTTGTACGGGACGATTTCACTGAAATGACCAACCTGCCTCGGCCCCATGTGTCAGGAAAGCTGGGCGCACAGGGTTTCCGATCATCCCAAATCAGGTAGCCTGCGACACCCGCCTAACGCGGATCAACTTCTCCCGCATGGGTGTCTGCGCGGTTCCATAAGCCGCACTCATTCGCATCAGCGTATCCATCTTCACGCCGAATGCCTTCTCGACGCGGAGCAATCGCATGAAACAAGAAATGCGAAGCGTCCCGGCCTTGAAAGGGCACGGTTTAGGCCGTGCAAATGGTTCCAGTTCCAATCTTGTTGGGTTTTAACCCTGAGGGAAGTTTTCGCACGAGAAAGCCTTCCCTCAGCGGCTAAAGCCGGACTGCGTTGAGCCTCGTGAGCGGCACGGCTGAAGCCGTGCCCTTTCAAAACTATTGCTCTTTATGGTTCGTTCCGTTCATGCGATTGCCCTGCCTTCTCGACGCGGAGCGTGCTGCGAGCTTCGGAAAGCATGATACACTTCCGCCAAAGGTCGCCTGATGCCAACATGCTCCGGTACCGCAACGATCGTACGCAAGGGGAATGATCCCATCTCCTCGACTTTGCAATGCCCTGTGGCTGCAGGTTGTCCGCCTGATGCCGGACCTGGAGGAAAGCGGAGTTGCGTCCAAGTGATATCCAAAATCGAGGCCGGATCGAAGAATAAGGATCACCTCGAAACCCAGATTCTATTCTGCGCTTGCCTCACCGAGGAAGAGGCCATAAACGCAGCAAGAAATCCGGGCGGCATCTCCTTCCCGAGTGATTGCGCCCTGCAACTGAAGAATGTTTACAGGATAACGGACGGGGTGCGCACGTTAATCCGCGCCGATGTGTACTGCGGCGGCGGTTGCCCAAAGGACGGCGAGAAATGCCCTGAAAAGCCCACCCCGACGGTCACGGACAACAAGAACGGCACCACCACCGAGGTATACAACTGCAACTGCGCGGCAAAGGCCCAGTAGGATTTCAAGCGTCGATTGACGCACCGGGTCATGAGATCACACCAGCGAGGTTTCCGCATGGCAAATTGTTCGGCAATGGCCACCGTCGTTAGCGTCGAAAAAGGGAGAATTACAAGGGCGTATATCAATTGCCCCGAGAAAGCCGACGATGAATGTAAATGCAGCTGGGTGGTCGTCACCGAAACCCTGGGAAATTTGCAGTACGAGCATAAATACTGCTCCTGTGACGCCGAAACCGGGGGCTACAGCGCGGCAGGGAATTACCCGTCCCCGCCGGCATACTGCCATCTGGAGATGACGGTGGTCTGGGAAGTTCGCAAGGAGTATGTACTTGATAAGATGATACAAGTGAGAATCATCGATGTTCAGGTTTTCTGTGTCGGAAAATGTGTTGACGGCCAAAAATGTCCTGATAAACCGAAAGTCGATACGTCAACTAAAGACGGCATAACAGAAGATATCTACACATGCCCTTGCGGTTAGGGTAAGTGAGCGGCCGATTGCCGGCTGGCCCCCGCTGGCCGACAGCAACAATAGGGGAGCCTCACCGGAATGGTTTTTGCCAAGCGGCTTCGCGAGTTAGTTATTCGCGGGGAAATCACCTGTAGCGTTCGCATCTGGACGAGCCCGCATGTCAAGGTGGGCAACCGATACCGCATGGGCGATGGGGAAATCGAGATTGAGTCGATTACGCCAATCGGGCTTCCCGATATCACGCCGGAACTTGCGCGCGAGTCGGGGTTCCTGGGCGTGCTCGACCTGCTGAAGATTGCCAAGCACGGGAAAGGCGACAACGTCTACCTGATCCGGTTTCACTACATTCCGGCGCGCGGCGGGCGCAAGCCTAAGTCGACGAAATCGAGACAGGCCAGCTAAATCATCTTTTCCCGTTCCTCACGCATGGCGAGCTTTATCAAGCAGGGCTATCACCTTGTCCCACGGCACCGGCTCCTGGTGCATGGCGTAGACCTTATCGACGGTGAGTTTTTCACGCGCAACAGCATGCACAACCTCGTTCATCAACTCTGGGTCGTAGAGGCTGCCATCATCGTTCAACGCCAGTGTGTCGCTGGCGTAAAGCAGGTGGTGCTGCGGAAAATAGACCATGTATTGCCGCTCGGTGGAAGCGCCGCGCAGCGGGTATAGCTCCATGCGGTTTGCGCCGCTGCCGATCTCCATCTTTGCGGCTACAATCCGCCATTTTGGTTTTCGCTTCCCGTTCGTGCTTTGGAGCGCGTCAGGATGCAGCGTGTGCGCGGCGTTCATCATTCTGTCGAGCAGCGGCCGGTTCAGATCGAGAATGACGACCGGCAATCCCTCTGCAACAGCAACGCGAACGCCACCGGTGTGCGGCCATGAGTCCGAGGTTGAAAGCACCGCCTCAAGCGGCGTCGTTGGGTAGCGCCTCCTGGCTTCATCGATGACTCCCCTTGTGTATACCTCGGAGATGGGCGCTTCCAGAATCACCACTCCGTCGGGTTCTTTGACGATGGTGGAGTTCCACGACCCTGGAAACAGGTCGATGCCCGGCGCCAGCACCGTATCTGCCTTGCCGCGAAACGGCACCTTCCATCCCACCAGGGCTGAGCTTTGTTTTGCAGCCACGGCATCCATGGCAAAGGCCTTCTCGTCGATGGGCACATTCCATTCAACATTCAAAGCCTGCACGGAACTCCACAGCGCGCCGTTGCGCTCCACCACCAGGTTGGTGGGGTAGCTGATTCCCTGAACAAGCTTGTAGTTATCGAAGTATGTGCGCTGCCGCACGTCGCCCCAGAAATACCAGAAGTCGTGAAACTCCTGCGTTGTTTCGACTGCATCCGGAAGATGGTTGAACGGATTCAGAAGGACTTTGACCGGAACATTTCTCCAGGTAAACCGAACCACGGCGTGAGAGGTTTCGCGCACTGTTTCCGGGGGGGCAAAGTGCAAGTCCGCGGCATTGGCGGCCGTGAGAAGAATGCGCGCGGGGCCCAAAGCCAGGCTCTCGCGAGCTGCGTCCTGGCTGGCGAGTCCGCAAGGTGAGTCAGGGCTGCCGGAGTGGTGATAGACGCCTCCATCGGGGCCAACAACGATCGTCGACTCGGACTCGGCCTGGTTCAGGTCGGACTCGGGCCAGGTCGCCTTTGCCTCAGCCAACATGCGGCCGCCGGCAAGATCGAGCGTAACCACGTCGCGTTGGTACGATGCGATAAATGGCGCCTGCCGATACGATTGCTCCATTAGCAGAGTGTGACTTACCGTTTGCAGGCGCACGCTTTTCAGCTTCTCCAGTTGCTCACGGCCGCCCATGGCCTCCATTGACCTTGCCACACACTGCTGGGCAGTTGCCTTCTCGCATCCGGGTTGGGCCGCGAGCTTTGGATTCCGCTCAGCGCAGGCTGCAACAGACAGGCCGGCAATGAGGATCGAAAACATCCAGACTTTTCGCATTGAATCGCCTCCAAGTGTTATGCAGAGAAGATCGGGGATAACTTCAAGACGCTCTCGACGGGAAAACGTTGCGCACACAAGGGAAATGCGAGGCGCGAGTTGTGGGCGTTGTGCGACTGAGGGCAAGGCCAACGCTCGAGGGGTTGCCGCATCGCCTCCCAATCCGGCAAAAAACCACGCAAAACGTCTTTCTGCACTAAACTTAGATTGCGCATGAAGATCGCACGGCGAGCAGCGGCAAAGTTACACGGGTGCTACGTCCCCGCGTGGCTCGCGATGCTCTTGGCGCTGGTGATCCGAGCCGTTCCGCTGGCAGCGCAGGCTACTCCAGCCCCGCCCGCCGCCGCAGCCAGCCAGGCGCCGGCTGCGACGGCGGCGGCCGTTGCAAACAGCGCCGCCCCGGCGAGAATCCACGGCGTTGTATCCCTTGACGGACCGTGGCGCTTTCAAATTGGCGACGACCCCAGGTGGGCCGATCCGAAGTTCGACGACTCCGCCTGGCAGACCGTGACGCTGGGCCAGCCGTTGGCCGACCAGGGAATCGACGCCTACGCCGGGTACGCCTGGTACCGGCTGCGCCTGCAACCGCGGCAGTTGTCGCAGTTCACCAATCTTCCCGGCAGCCCGCAGCTCGATCTGCTTGTAACCGGCGACTGGATCGGGCAGTTTGCCGCATACGTTAACGGCGCGGAAGCTGGCCACACGCGCGGCATGACCGATGAGCCGGCGATGTATCAATCGCCGCCATTCGTTGTGCATCTTTCAGCGCCGCAAGCCGACGGCAGCATCGTCGTCGCCATCCAAACCTGGGCCGGGGCCGGCGTCTCGATCGGCGGCGGACTACTGCGCAAGGTGGAGTTGGGCGCGCAAGACGATATTGCGGACCGGCAGACCCAGGCCGCGGACCGGCAATGGGACAGGCACATCCTCTCCGGCATGATCTTGAGCTTCCTTTTTCTTTGCGTGGCGGCGCTGGGCTTTACGCTTTACCTGGCGCAGCGCAATCACTCGGAATACCTGTGGCTGGCATTGCTATGCCTCTCAGTCGCCGTAATGGGCGCCTTCGAAATCGCCTTCGCCCTGGCGGTTCTCTCCTGGGCAATCTTCAGCGTCGTGAGCCTGTGGACGGGCCGCATTTTCATGGCTGTGGCGCTGGAGTTCGTTCTACGCTTTACCGGGGGCGAATCTCGCAAATTCGTGCGCGGCGTACAGATTTTCCTGATGCTGCTGCCGGTGCTTTCCCTGATTCATCTCGATCTGGTTTATAAATATCTTTCGGTCTCCGCGCAGGTGGTTTTCACCGCGCTGGTCTCGGTTATGCTTTTCCGCGCGTGGCGTCAGGGCCGCAAGGAAGCCGGCGTCATGCTGCTGCCGTTCCTGCTGGCTGCGACTGGCGATTCGATCGACACGCTTCTCGATTTCGCCGCCGGAGAGCATTGGATTCCGGATCGATTCGCGTCGCATCGCTTCCTGCTTGGGCCCGTTGAATTCAGCACCAGCACTGTGGCCTTCACGGTGTTTCTTGGCAGCCTGATGGCGGTGATTCTTTATCGATTTGTTACCGTGAGCCAGGAGGAGCAGCGCTCCGCGGCGGAGATTGAAGCCGCACGCAGTGTGCAGGCTTTGCTGATTCCCACGCAGTTGCCGTCGAACCGCCATTTCATGCTTGAGAGCGCCTACCTGCCCGTGAACGGCGTTGGCGGAGATTTCTTCCAGGTTCTGCCCATTCAAGACGAATCCATTTTGATTGTTGTGGGCGACGTGAGCGGCAAGGGTTTGCAGGCAGCCATGAATGCAAGCACTCTGGTGGGCGCGCTGCGCAACGAACTGTCGCACGATCCGGCGACGATTCTGAACCATCTGAACCAGGTGATGCTTGGCTCGGCTTCAGGGATGGGCGCGGGCAAAGCCGCGAATGCGGTGGCGAGCTTCGCCACTTGCCTGTGCGCGCGAATCTACACCGATGGCAAAATGACAATTGCGAATGCCGGCCATCTGAGCCCCTACCGCGATGGGCGCGAAATGCAGTTGGCGCCTAACCTGCCGCTGGGGCTGGTTCCCAACATCGAATATGAGCAGGCCCCGTTTCAGTTGAGCCAGGGCGATAGGCTCATCTTTCTCTCCGACGGGGTGGTTGAGGCTACCAATCATCAGGGGGAGCTGTTTGGGTTCGAACGCACGCAGCAGGTGAGCAACGAGCCGGCGCGGTACATTGCCCAAACCGCCAAGCGATTCGGTCAAACCGACGACATCACCGTCGTGAGCCTGTATTTCGCAGCTAGCGGGAGCCAGGGTTCCCGCGGCCAGCAGTAGCGCAATCGCTCAAGAGTGGGGCTGGCCTCTTTGGTCGCTCGGGTAGTGTTGAAGCTTGACGCGCGGGGGGCTTGTTGCATACCGGAGATCGAGAGGAGCGTTCTGTGGACGAAAAAAAGAAAACGACATCGATGGGCCCGCCAACGCCGGAGTTGCCGGTGGCCGATGTGGAACGCGCACAACAGCACTACAGGGATGCGCTCGGCTTTGAGATTGGGTGGCTTTACCCAGGCAATGGGATTGGGTCCGTGTCACGCGACAAAGCGGTGATCTTCTTCAGGAAGCGGGAGGCGCCGTTCGAGCCTGCCATCCACTGGGTGTTCGCTGAAGATATCGATGCGTTGTACCAGGAACTTCAGTTGTTGGGTGCGAACATCGTGGATCCTCTGGAAACAAAGCCCTGGGAAATACGGCAGTTCACTGTAGAGGATCTGGATGGGAATCTGTTCTATTTCCATGGCTAATACCTACTGGCATAAATCCACGTAAGAACGCTTAGGCGCACAATAAAATCAATAGTCCACGTTCAACTGTTACTCGCAAGTGGGTTATTCAGGACGGCGACAGGATTTGGCGCGAGATTTGCGACGTGGAGAAAAATGATCGCGGAACTTAACAATCGCAAAGGCGCTGCGCCCATTTGCGGACGGACTCCGGACGGATGGGTTGGCCATCGGCCTCGGCGGCTAACTGGACCGCGAGGTTGCCAATGGTGGAGCTTTCCGTTTGTCCTGTTTCGACTGGCAAGCCGGTACGCTGCGCGGTCAGCTCGGTGAGCAGCTTGTTGCGGCTTGCTCCCCCCAGGATGTGGATGCGCTGAAGCTTGCGACCGAGCATCGTTTCCAGGTTGCCGAGGGCCGAGGCATAGCGGCTGGCAAGGCTCTCAAAGATGACCCGCGCAAAGACTGGTTCGTTGCCGGCCAGGTCTGGAATAGGTTTCAGGCGACGCCGCCACAGCTCATGGTTGATGCGCTCTGGCATATCGGAATCGAGCAGCAGGGGCTCTGCGTCCACGTCGATAATGCCGGGAAAGCCAGCGCCGGCAGCCTGCGCGACAAGGTCCTCAATGTCCCAGGGGCGGCCATCGAGGGCCCATGCATCCATGCACTGCTTCAGCAGCCACATGCCGTTGACAAGCGTGTGGAAGCAGAGGTCTCCCGTAGCCGCGCCGAGGTTGGTGTAGCGCGCGTCGAAGGCTTCGCGGGTGGTGACCGGCTCCGATGTCAACGTTCCAACCAGAGACCAGGTTCCGGAACAGATGTAAAGCGTGGATGCGAGGCTGGTGGGGATGCCCGCGATGGCGGAGGCGGTGTCGTGGCAGGCCGGCGCAATGAGCTGGGTTTCGCGAAAGGCGTCAAGCTCAGTCAGCGGACCTTGCATCCGTCCGAGAATGGTTCCGGCGGGGACGATGGGCGGAGCGGCTTCGATGGGAAGATTGAGGAGCCGGAACAGGTCGCGGTCCCAGTCGCGGGTCTGAAGGTTGACGAGGCCAGTGTGCGTGGCGTGGGTGTACTCGGCCACGCGCGGGGCGCCCAGCCAGTGGAGGACAAACTCCGGCAGGGTGACCCAGGGAGCGAGCGGGGAAATGCCGATCTTGGGGTCGGCAAGCAACTGATAGACCGTGTTGATGCGCAGAGGAAGCACGCCGGTGCGCTGGTAAAGCTCGAAGGGCGGCGCAAGCAGGTCGGCGGCCTGCTTGCTGGAGTTGGTACGCTCATCGCGGTAGCAGAACGGGTCGCGGACCGGGTGACCGTCAGGCGAGAGACGAACATAGTCCACGCCCCAGCTATCGACGGCGATGGAGGCTATGCCTTCAGGCGCGGCTTGCGCGGCTTGGCGGAGACCTTCTTCAAGGCCGGCAAGGATGGAGTCGAGCGGCCAGTGAAGGGAAGCGCCGAGGCGGACCGGACCGTTTGGAATGCGATGGACAACCTCGATGGAGGGTTTGCCATCCGTCCAGCGGAGCAGAGAGACTCGACAGCTTTCAGCGCCTAAATCGACGGCAATTCGAGCACGATCTTCCATGGCCCTGAGGAGGCTCCATTCCGAATCAACGCAAGGGGTCGTTCAAGCATAGCGCGAAAAGACCGCACTCAGCGCAAAAATGCCTCGGTGAGACCGCCGTCCACGGGAATCATGTGACCCGAGGTACAGCGCGCGCGAGGACTGGCCAGGAAAAGGATCGCCTCCGCGCAGTCGGCCGGGTCGATGGGCTGGTGCGTCAATGTGCGCTGAGCATAAAACTCGGCGAGTAGATTGCGCAACTCGTTATCGCTGAGTGAGTCGTCGAAAGGAATATTGTACTTGGTCAGGGATGCGCGAACGCGCTCGCGCGGAAACATGGTGGAACCCTTCACGACGGTCGCAGGGCTGATGCCGTTGACCCGGATGCGCGGGGCGAGGCCGACGGCGAGTTCTTTGATGAGGTGCGAGAGGGCGGCCTTGCTCACGTCGTAGGCCTCGCTGCCGCGCTTGGCAACCACGGCATTGGCGGAACTGGTAAGCACGATGGATGCGTCGAGGGCCTGTTCGCGGAAGGTTTTGGCGGCTTCATCGGCCAGCAGGTAGTTGGCGGTGACGTTGACGTCGAGGGTGGTGGCCCACATGGCGTCAGGAATGACGCCGTCTGGCGAAGAGGGAAACAAAGCCGCTGTATTGATGAGGATGTCGACGCCGCCAAAGGCCGCGACGGTTGCCTGGATGGCTTTCAAAATGGATTCGCGGCTGCGGATGTCGACCGGGGTGACGGCAGTGAACTCCTTCGAGGTGACAGAGGTTAGCTCGACCCCGACGCGCTGGGCGGCTTGTTCGTCGCGGTCGGCTACCACCACGTGAGCGCCGCGGGCGGCGGCCAGCAGAGCGACTTCGCGGCCGATCCCGCTGCCTCCGCCAACAACCAGCGCAATGCGGCGGCTGAGTTCCTTTTCCGGCGGCTGGCGGCGGATTTTAGCTTCTTCCATGGCCCAATATTCAATGCGGAAGGCCTCAATAGCAGGAAGCGCAACGTAGTTGGTAAAGACCTTGAAGCTGGCGGGATCGTTGGCCGGGCCGCACTGGGGGGGCTTCTCGCCCTTTTCTCCTTCGGACAAGAGCGTAGCTCCTTCCATGACATGAATAGCGTTGGTATAGAACTCGCCGGTAATGCGGGCTTCTGTTTTGTTCTTGCCAAAGCTGAACATGCCCAGGCCCTGAATCAGCACGATGGTGGGGCTGGCGTCGCGAAGCGCGGGGGAATCGGGTGTGGCGAAGGTGCGATAGTAGTCGGCGTATTGCTGGCGGTATTCGTCGAGCGAGGCGACGATCTGCTTGCGAAGGGCGAGCAGATCGTCGCCTTGCGGCCAGGGGACGAACAGCGGGCGGATCTTGGTGCGGATGAAGTGGTCGGGGCAGCTTGTGCCGAGGAAAGAGAGATCCTCTCCATGAACCGAATTGACGAATTGGAGGACGTCGGGGGCGTCGGTGAAGCTTAAAATCCACCTGTTCTTCGTGCTGACGCGACCGCGAAGATAAGGGGCGATGTTCACGGCGATGCCGCGGCGGTCCTCACGGGCGGGGACAAGTTCGCCGCCGAATCGGCTCGTGCCGCTGGCAATTCCGTGGCGCTGAATAAACTGGCCGATCTGGTCGACGACAGTGAGGGTGTTCAGGTAGCACTCGCGCTGGGTTTGGCCCCACGTAAACAGGCCGTGGCCGCCAAGGACGATGCCGTCGCAGCCGGGATTGTCGCGGACTGCGCTGCGCATCATGAGGCCCAGCTCAAAGCCGGGGCGCTGCCAGGGAATCCATACCAGGGAGTGGTTGAACTCGCGGTTGAACTCGTTCATTTTATCGAGACCGTTGGCGGAGGCGGCGAGCGCGATGCCCCAGTCGGGATGAAGGTGATCGACATGCGGGAAGGGAAGAAAGCCGTGCAGCGGAGTGTCGATGGAGGCGGCCACGGGATTGTTGCGGAAGGCGGCGATGGCGTACATGGGGACCATGTCGTCTTCGGTGTCGACGCCCTTGTAGCTCCGCTCCAATGAGAGCAGCTTTTGCTGGTAAAGGGTCGCGAACCCCGCGCGCTTGATGCTTCCCAGATCGCCGCCGGAGCCTTTCACCCAGAGCACTTCGACCGGCTCGCCGGTGAGGGGGTCTGTTTCAACGACTTTCGAACTGGTGTTTCCGCCGGCGAAATTGGTGATGCGAAGGTCGGATCCGAGCAGGTTGGAGCGATAGCGCAGCAGTTCTGGCTCGTCGAGCGATGCGGCCAGACTGGTGTCCCAGCGGTCTTCAAGGAACTTGAGGGTCGGAGATGCGACGGATGCGAAAGCCATATATACCACTCTACGAGGAATGAACGGAACCTGGTAAAGATTGTACAGGGAAAAGCAATAGGGAATCTATTTCACAGCGGAATCCATCCGTGGGTACCCACGACTTTGAAACACCGGCGTGGGGGCCTCAGCCGCCCTCGTTCAAAGGTGGATTCAAACGTTGCCAATTCCAAACCGACGGATTCCCTACTTCAGCAGGATCTTGATGAAGGTCGTGGATTCGAGCTTTACGTCCTTCATCAGTCCGTGAACCTCGCTGGCTCCATTGGCGTCGAGTTCCTGGTCGAGACTCAGTCCCTTAATCTGACTCCCATAATAAACGCGTTGATCCCCTTGACTGCCTGAACCAGCGGGCGTTCGCGAGCCGTGGCTGGACAAGGAATCCGGACCACCGCGAGACAAAAGTCCTTCGTCCGCTGTGTCTTTCTGGTAGTCGGGGTCGACACTGATGGCAACGATTTGTCCCTGGAATGGATGCAATTCGCCTTTGACCTCGATGCGATCGAACTTGATGGCCAGCGTGGAGGTTCCGCCTCCATCCTGCTTGGATTCAGCCAGAACCAGCTTGCCGATAATCCTCGATCCGATGGAAACTTCGACGCCGTCCTTCAATACCGACGGAGCAATTGTCTTTGCCACAACCACATCGCCCGCGTAGGCCGACTTGGAATTCACGCTGACCGCGAACTTTGCCTGAAGGATCGTGGGAGGTGTGGGAGCCTGGGAAAATGAGCGGGCGGCAAAAGAGATAGCGAGGACGGCCGCGACGGCCATCAATTTCCTGCGAAATCGATACATGGATTCTCCGGTCGGTCGTACCCCTAGGATACCGCTTCCTCCGCCCCCAGAGATTCCGGCGTCACAGCTTTGTGGCGTACATAGTTGTAAGGGGGTACGGTGTAGCCGCGGAGGAGCGCGATTCCAAGCTGGATGAGACGTGGGCCGTAGGTTTCCACTTCATGCGAGATGGATCCGATCAAGGCGCTCTTGCCGGAGCGCATTTCTTCAATGACCTCGGGGATGCAATCCTGCCCAACGATGGCAAAGTCCTGCTCGCGGCTGAATTGACGGGCGGCGTCGAGCACGCCAAGCGCGCTGGAGTCGGTGGCCGCGGCGACAAGGATGTGTTCGCCCTTGCGAAGGATGCGGAGAAACTCCGCGACGGCCAGTTGGCTGGGTTTGCGCATGCCGCGGCCTTCCAACTGGATAAAGTGTTCCGGCGGGATTCCGGGGAACCGGGCGCGGATGCCGTCGAATGCGCCGGTGATGCGGCTATGGACGAAGCTGCCGGCCTCGGAGAATCCTATGCCCAGAACCCAGTCGGCTTTGCCTTTCCACTTGCGGAGGGCGTGGTTTGCCAGCAACGAGCCGGCTTCAAAGCCGACCTCGAAGTTGTCGACGCCGAAGTAGGTGGAGTTGGGGTGCGGCACGTCGATGGCGACCAACGGAATATCGGCCTTCCTGAAGATATGCGCCACCCGCGGAGCCGCCCGCTCCTCAACTTGGAACTCGATTGCCAAATCCACACGCTTGGCCACAAACTCTTCGGCGTTCTGGATTGCGACGTCGGGGTCATAGCGGTTGTCGAGTACAAGTAACTCGACGCCGGATGCTGCCGCCGCGGCGATAACGCTCTGCGCCACGGCAACGGAGAACGGCATTTCGGCGCTCTGTGCGGCAAACCCGAATCGCAGACGCCGCGGGCGCGAAACCAGCCTGTATTGGCCGTTCTGCCCCTGCGCGACGTAGCCGCGGTGGACCAGCGTTTTGAGGATGCGATAGACGCTGGTCTTGGAGATCCGCGTCTTCTGGTAAACGTCCTCCAGGGTGACGGGAGAATTATTCTGCTCCAGCAGCTCGAGCACGTCGAGCGCCTTGGAGAGAATGGGAATCAGATAGAGGCGTTTGATCTTGGAACTTGGCAAGCGTATATCTCCGAGCGGGCGGATCCTTGAAAAGATGATGACAAACCAGAATAGCTCGTCTCATGCGTAGCTATTAACAGTGGATTGCCGGCTGCCCCGTTCCAAGGCGATTCGCTCAACGTAACCGCTCGATCGCAGAGCGGCAAGGGGATCGGGAGGCAGGCCGCGGGCGACCCTCCAGGCGGCAATCAGGGGCCGCACATCGGTCCAGAATGCCCCTCGAAAGAGTTCTTCCGCCGCCACCAGGTCGCAGGTTTGCTGATGATGCGCGAGCTCGTCTCGATCGATGAGGGCGGCCTTGAGCCAGAGTTCCTGCGCGGTGGCCACGGTTTGCACGGTGGCTTCGATCTTGCCTTTCAGGTTGTGGCTCTGGTCGATCATAAAGGCGACATCCTCCGCGAGGCCCTCCCTTGCGCCCAAGTGGATCTCATGGAAGATGCGGAAGATCTGGTAGGGATCGATGGAGCCGAGGGTCAGGTCGTCGTCGGCATAGCGCCTATCGTTGAAGTGGAAACCGCCCAGCAAGCCGGTATGCATCAGCCAGGCCACAATCTGCTCAACGTTTTGCGCGGCGTAGTGATGGCCCGTGTCGACAAGGACGCGCGCCTGCGGTCCAGCCAAGCGAGCCAGATGCGAGGACATGCCCCAGTCGGCAATATCGGTGTGATAAAACGCCGGCTCAAAGGGCTTGTACTCAATCAGTAGGCGCTGCCCTGGAGCCAGCACATTATGCGCGGTTGAGAGCGCTTCTTCAAGCCAGCCAATGCGCTTGCGGATGTTTTGGGTGCCGGGGTAGTTGGAGCCGTCGGCCAGCCAGAGGGAGATATCCCGGGAGCCAAGCTGCTTTGCGATTTCGATGGAGTCCAGAAGGTGGTCAAGGGCTTGCTTGCGGACCTCGGGCGCGGGATTGCACAGGGAACCGAATTTGTATTGCTGGTCTTGAAAAAGATTCGGATTGATGGAACCGGCGCGAACCCCAAACCGCCGCTCAAGAGCGGCCACAACGGGCACATCGCCAAGTCCGTTTGGCAAATCCCACAACACGTGCAGCGCTACCGTTGGGGTAACTCCGGTGAGGTGGTTCACTTCGGCGGCGTCGGCGAATTTCTCCTCGATGGTGGAAGCGGCCGCGGCCTGAACAAATTTGCCGAAGCGAGTGCCGGTGTTGGCGAACCCCCACGAGGGAATCTCGATTTGGAATGCGTCGAGAATCCGTGCTGCCTGGTCGAAAGTTGCTGAATCGGAGACGCTCATAAGCGGTTTTCCTCGCAGGGACTTGTTGGCCCTGAATTGAACTTCGCACTACATCGGAAATCAAGAATGCATTGCGAATTACACGTCATGAAAAATCAAACCACGTCGCGCACCAGAATTACATGAAGGAAGCGCGGCCCGTGTACGCCTTGGATGCGTGTCATTTCAATGTCGGCCGTAGCGCTGGGCCCGGAGATCCAGGTAACCAGATTGGGCGGCACGTGGCAGCGGTCGAAATATTCAGGCAAAGTCTCCACCACCTGGCTAGCGCGGAGAATGCAAAGGTGCCAGTCCGGCAGCAGCGTAAGCACCCGCCTGCCCTCCGTAACAGAGTGATGGAGCGCAATGGTTCCCGAGTTGGCCACGCCGCAAAAGGCGGCCGTGACCACACCTTCCACTGCCTCGATTTCCTCGATGCGCAGGCCGTCATCGACCTTCCAGTTGAAACCGCCGGCGAGCCATTCCGCGGCAAGTCCCAGCGGGGCGGCAAAGGTCTGCTTGGCGCTGGCAGCCAGTTGAGCGGCAATCGAGGCCGGCAAGACTTCCGGCAAGCACTCAACGACTTCCGCTCCGTATTCTCGAAGGCGTTCGATCATCAACTGGATTCGGACTTCGGCCGTGAGCTGGCCGCGCAAAATGAAAGTCCGAGGCAGGGCGGCGTAGGCGGTCTCGGGGTTGTAGTCTGGGTCGGCCGAGGAGTGGGTCGACTGGCGAACGCGATCGAGAATCCGCTGGCGGGAAGTGGGAGGCGCGCTCATTTTGCCTCCTTGTTCGATTCGACGGAAACTGGCGTCCGAGCCGCCCACCAGCTGCGAAAGGTCTGCGAGGGCAAGCCGCGCAGGTCGCGGGTCTGGGTCCATTTTGCGCCCAGGCCGGGCAGAGAGTGAATCCATCCGTCGCCGGCGGTGAACAAGCGCAGGCCGATGCGGGCTAAACGCTGCGCTGCGCGGAATCGCCAGGCCTTGGCAAACAGGAAGTTTGCGATCTTCATCCCCAGGTACATGGGGTCGAGGAAGCGGTTGAAGCGGCCCCGCTCCTGATCGGTCACCTTGGCGCGCAGGTCGATAAGCACCTCGGGAATATTGATTTTGACCGGGCACACCTCGTAACAAGCGCCGCACAGCGATGAGGCGTAGGGCAGCGACTTGGCGTGCTGCATCCGCATCAATTGCGGCGTCAGAATCGCTCCGATGGGCCCCGGATAGACCGACCCGTAGGCGTGGCCTCCTGTCTGGCGATAGACGGGACAGGCGTTCATGCAGGCGGCGCACCGGATGCACTTCAGGGTCTGGCGCTCGATGGGCCGGGAGAGGATGGAGGATCGCTGGTTGTCGAGCAGCACAACGTGGAAGCGCTGCGGACCGTCTCCGGGCGTGATGCCGGTCCAAAGCGAGGTGTAGGGATTCATCCGTTCGCCGGTGGCCGAGCGGGCGAGAACCTGGAGCATGACTGCGAGGTCTTGAAAGCGCGGCAGCACTTTTTCAATTCCGGCCAGCGTAATCAGGGTGCGGGGCAGGGTGAGGCACATGCGGCCATTGCCTTCGGACTCGATCACGGCCACCGAGCCGGTTTCGGCGATGAGGAAGTTTGCGCCGCCGATAGCCGCGGGCACGGTAAGGAATTTCCGACGCAGATAGGTGCGCGCCGCAGCGGTAAGCGCCTGCGGGTCGTCGGAGAGGTTCTCGAGGCCCATGCGCCGCGCAAAAATCTCGCGCACCTGGCTGCGGTTCACGTGCAGAGCGGGAACGACGATGTGCGATGGCTCGTCGTTTCCAAGCTGGAGGATCAGCTCGGCCAGATCGGTCTCGAATACGCGGATGCCGGCAGCTTCAAGCGAGGGATTTAGCTGGATCTCGGCCGAAGTCATGGTCTTGATCTTGATGACCTCGGTCGCGCTTTCCTGGCGAAGCAAGTCCAGGATAATCTGGCGCGCCTCAGCGGCATCGGCGGCCCAGTGAACCGTGCCCCCGGCCGCGGTGCAGCGCGTTTCAAACTGTTCCAGGTAGTAGGCCAGGTTATCCAGCGCATGGGCGCGGATGGCCGATGCGGCCTGTCGAAGCTGCTGCCAGTCGGTCTTCTCGGCCACCAGCAGGCTGCGCTTGGCTTGGATCACATCGATGGCATGGGCCACGTTCCTGCGCAGTTGGGGATTGCGCAGAACCGGCAGCGCAGCCTGGGGGAACGGCAACGCCAGGGTGGGGTCGAGCTGGGGATGAGCAGCGGCTGTTTGGCTCATGCCAGCGCCTCTGCGATTGGGGCTTCCGTGCTGGCCAGTATCTCGGCCAGATGGATTGTCTTCATCCCGGCGTACTGGCGGTGCATGGCCCCGCCAAGATGCATCAGGCAACTGTTGTCGAGCGCGGTGCAATATTCCGCGCCGGTTTGGACAATGTCCTGCAGCTTGACGGCCAGCATCGCGGAGGAGACCTCTGCATTCTTTATTGAAAAAGTTCCGCCAAAGCCGCAGCAGCGGTCGGTGTTGGCGAGTGGCGCCTGGCTGAGCCCGCGAACCTTGGCCAGCAGGCGGTAGGGCCGGTCGCCCAGGTTGAGCGCGCGCAGGCCGTGGCAACTGGCGTGGTAGACCACTCGATGAGGAAAGCTGGCGCCCACGTCTTCCACGCCCAGACGGTCGATGAGGAACTCGCTCAACTCGAATACTCTGGGCAGCAGCGCGGCAAGCTCCTTGCGCAGCGCTTCGTTGCCGAGCTCCTCAAACAGGCCGGGATATTGATCGCGGATCATGGCCACGCACGACGACGAAGGGATCACGACGGCCTCGGTGTCGTGGTAGAGGCGGACGAAGCGCTTAGCCTGGGAGTAGGCTTCTCCTCGGAATCCGGTGTTGGCGTGCATCTGCCCGCAGCAGGTTTGCTGGGGCCGGAATTCGATGTCGACGCCAAGCCGCTCAAGCAGGCGCACCACGGCCCGGCCAGTCTCCGGGAAGAGTGTGTCGTTGTAGCAGGTAATGAACAGCGAAGCGCGCATGCGTGGACTCTATTGTTGCAGACTGGCGAACCGGAAAACGAATAATATTCGATAGAGACAGGAATTGTCTATTGCATTTGCGGGGTTTATTGAAGCGGAAAAAGAGCTGGAGCCAGCATGAGCCGGCCACGGTTGGAATCCATGCGGTTCTGGAGGCCTCCAACGATTTTGGGAAGGATGAGTAGCTGGCTCTTTGGCTTTCCATCCCCGTTCTTCTCCATGGATTACGCCCAAATCCGCGGCGCGAATGGAAGTCTTTGCCTGTCGACCGGAGAGATTGGCGATAATGGCGAAGTATGGCAAGAAGGCAAACCACGGAGCAGATGATCCAGCGAGGCTTGAAGTCCTCGCTGATTGGCATCGCGTTCAATTTTGTGCTCGCGTTGCTTAAATGCACAACCGGGTTCATTGGACATTCTTTTGCCTTGATTGCGGACGGCATTGAGTCCTTGTCCGATGTGGTCAGTTCGAGCGTGGTCTACATCGGCTTGCGCCTTTCCATTAAACCACCCGATGAGGATCATCCTTATGGCCATGGAAAAGCCGAGCCCGTAGCCGCCATTATCGTGAGCCTCGCGCTGATAGTGGCCGCTATCGTAATCGGGGTCGAGAGCATCGTGCGTATTCAAACCCCTCATCATTTGCCCGAGGCATATACTCTGTGGGTCCTGTTAGCCGTGGTTGGAATAAAAGCAATGCTGTCCCGCTATGTCTCTTCCGTCGGCGAAGGCATCGACAGCACCGCGGTTCGGATAGACGCCTGGCATCACCTGAGCGATGCCATTACGTCGGCCTTTGTGTTTGTCGGAATCTCAGTGGCTTTGTGGACCAGAAATGCCGCGGCGGACGACTGGGCTGCGCTCTGTGCATCGCCAATCATCATGTTCAATGCGGCGCGGCAGCTTCGCGCGCCCTTTGCCGAGTTGCTCGATACCGCGCCTGCCCCTCAGTTGGAGCAGGAGGTTCGCTCCGTTGCCTCCTCTGTTGCAGGAGTCATCGGCCTTGAGAAATGCCACGTCCGCAAAGTCGGTTTTCGCTATTACGTTGACCTGCATATCGTGGTCGAAGGAACTCTGTCGGTGCGTGAGGGGCATAACATCGCGCACGATGTGGAGGATGCCGTACTGCTGCAGGTGCCACAGATCGCGGAAGTCCTCGTCCATGTTGAACCGGAAGAAGAGCTTCTGACCCCTTCTCTCAAGAGATGACGATGAGCGGATTGCCGGCCGGAACCTCATCCCGGCAAATAGGGGGACATGATCTTGCAATTACCGATTGGCGCCACGGTTATGCGTATCGTCTGGCGGATGCTCCCACGGAGCCGAGGGCGCACCCTGTTCCTGCTCTGTGCGCAGAGTTACAAAACCTTTACATTGTGGGGACAACAAGCACGTGAAATAGCTCTACGTTAATGGAGAATTCAGATTTTCGCATCGGGCGGCAATGGCGCTAAGACGAAGATGGGTGAATCAAAAAGCCATCGGCGTCGCACCAGCGGGGGCTCGTCGCCGCATGCGGCGTGGAGTTCGCAACTTTTTCGACATACGCCGGCACCCAATCCACGGAGGCTACAGATGGACTCAGGCTCACAGTTGGAAGACCTATCTTCCGTGACCGCGGCCGTTGTTTGCGATAGCGCGGCCCACCTTTGTATCGAGCGAGGCGGTTCTATGGGTACGATGAGCACCAAGCGTCAGGCAATGATCCTGGCTTATTGTGCGACTCTGGCCATAAGCGTGGCCGGATGCGGCGGTGGCAGTAAAAGCTCCAACCCAGCGACCCCGCCGACCGCCGGGTTGTCGGCCAAGCCGTTGACGATCAATCTTGGGCAGACTGTGGCGCTGGCGTGGTCCTCGACAGACGCAAGCTCGTGCACGGAGAGCACTTCGTCCGCAGGCGGGGGCAACTTCACTGGTATGGGGCCTGCGAGCGGGTCACAAAGCGTTGCCCCAACGGCCGCCGGCGTCTTTAGCTACACGCTGAGTTGTAGCGGTGCCGGTGGAAGCAGCATGCCCAGCATCGTGTCAGTGACCGTCAATCCATCGATCCTCAGCACGCTGCACACCTTCACCATGATCGGCTCGACGATCGACCCGATCGAAGGCGGCGGCAATCCCTATGGCCTAGCGATCGCCCCGATCAGCGCCGGGCTGATCAATGCCGGTGATCTCATTATCTGCAACTTCAACGACGGCGCAACCAACACCCAGGGTGACGGCACGACCATTGTCGGCCTGCATCCCGCAGCCGGCTCGTCGCCGCGTCGAATTGCACAAAGCTCGAGCCTGGAGGGGTGTAACGCGCTCACCATGCTGCCCGACGACAGTATCTCCGCAGCAGCTTTTGTCGCCAACCTGAACCCTCTGGTTGCGCCGACCGGCGTGGTCAACAACCCGTTCTCGGCCGACACGTTTCAGGGCCCCTGGGGCGAAGCATTCGCCCCAGCGGCCAACGGCAACCCGGCAGCCTTGTACGTATCCGACGCCTCCGGGGGCACGATCGACCGGATCAGCCTGGATGGGGACGTCCAGACCGCGTTCACCGAGATCGCGAAGGGCTTTTGCGTGAGCGGCGTGCCCGGCGCGGTGTTCGCGCCTTCGGGCCTGACCTACGACCCTTCGATCGATACCCTGTATGTCGTTGATACCAGTTCCTACAGCGTGGTGGCCTTCGCCAACGTCACGGACATCGGGCAGGACGGGGTCGTTGTGGAAGGGAATTGCCCATCGCCGGTCGCCACGCCCAGTCCGGTTCCCACTTTTTCCGGTCCGTCGACATCGTCGGCGCGGGTCATCGCAGCCGGTGGAGCGTTCAATGCGCCGATCAGCGCGGCGCTGCTGTCGGATGGCGACCTTATCGTCGGCAACGGCGACATTAACAATCCCCCGATGCCCAACCTGCTCTTCGAAGTTTCTCCGGCGATCGGCTTCGTTGGCAATCCGGAGCAACTCGATACCAGTGGCACCCCCGGTGCGCTTTTCGGACTCGCGACGGTGGTGGATGGCAACGGCCACCAGATCATTTACTTTAATGACGACAATACGAATTCGGTGGTGTCGCTGACGGAGTAAGAGCGGTCGTGGAGCGTCAAGCCTGCCCGGCTAAGGTGCCTTCGCGCAACTTTTTTCCTCCGCCCGGTGCTCACGTACGGCGGGTGACCCGGTCCCGGTGAGATCTCCTGACCATGCTGAGGCTCCCCCGGCCCCTCGCCTTTGGGGACCGGGGAGGGTGGCTCGTACCGTGATTCCGGGGCTTCCGCATCCCGTTACGCAGCGTGGCAACCGGCGCCAGGACATCTTCTTTGAGGATGGCGACCACGAAATCTACCTCGATCTACTGGCCGAGCAGAAGTTGAAGTGGAACCTGCTGGGACGCAAGATCGCATGTCGCGCTCCGG
>Ga0302156_10000789_pt1 | contig 29127 bp, 25 predicted proteins | sample I_Bog_N3_2_FD_193503 | JGI IMG/M metagenome (GOLD analysis project Ga0302156, IMG submission 193503) | Peat permafrost microbial communities from Stordalen Mire near Abisko, Sweden - I_Bog_N3_2 | ecosystem: Environmental > Terrestrial > Soil > Wetlands > Peat | place: Sweden: Abisko, Stordalen... | reverse complement strand
GTGGACAATCGCTTGTCCGGCAACAACACCACGACGTATGCCTACGATCCGGCAAGCAATCTCTCCACGGCGACTTATCCGAACGGCGTGCAGAGCGTGATGACTTACGACGCTCTCAATCGCATCACCGGGTTGGCTGCTTCGTCTTCGACCGCTGAGGTTTCGGGGTACACCTATCAGCGCGGCAACACCGGCAACCTTACCAGCGCCACGGAACTCAACGGCCGCACCGTCAACTGGTCTTTCGATGGCATCTACAGGCTGACAAACGAAGCCATCGGCAGCGATCCCGATCAAGTCAACGGGAGCGTGGGCTACCAGCTTGACCCGGTCGGCAATCGGACTTCGGCAACGTCGTCGCTCGCGGGAATCAACTCCGGCTCCTTCGGCTACAACGCGGACGATGAAGTGAATACGGAGACCTACGACGCCAACGGCAACACACTCTTCACCGGCGGCAAGAAGTTCACCTACGACGCCGAGAACCACCTCACGGGCATGAACGTCAGCGGGACAGTAGTCAGCATCGTTTACGACGCCTTCGGAAATCGCGTGGCTAAAACGGTGAACGGAGTCACGACTAAATATCTTGTCGAGGACGACGTAAACCCGACCGGCTATCCGCAGGTTCTCGACGAACTCCCCAACGGCGTTGTGACGCGCACCTACACCTACGGACTGCAAAGGATCAGCGAAGACCAGATCGTCTCGAACGCCTGGGCACCCAGCTTCTACGGCTACGACGGCGGCGGCAACGTGCGTCAGTTGACTAACTCCGCCGGAGCCGTGACCGACACGTATGAGTACGACGCCTTCGGTAACGAGGTCAATCACACCGGCACAACACCGAACAACTACCTCTACCGCGGCGAACAGTTCGACTCCGACCTCGGCCTCTACTACCTCCGCGCCAGATACTACAACCCCACCACCGGCCGGTTCATGTCCCGCGATCCCTATGAACCGAAGCTCCGAGGTCCGGACGGAACACCGGTCGATCTGAGAACGCTGCACAGGTATCTTTACGCGGGCGCTGATCCAATCAACATAATCGACCCGAGTGGTCAGCTGCTGTCGGAATACGTTATTAAGATCACGGCCTCCGTTGTGGCGACAACTCTGGTTGTGGAGTCGATTATTGCAACATGGCTTGCGGCCGAAAGAGAAGACGTTCACGTGGAGCAGTTGTGTCCTTCCTGTTCTCCATATCCCGTAAAGGGCTCGTTCCCACCCATCGACTGGCTCACGGAATATTTGAAGTTTCTGGAGAATGAAGAGAGTGAGTAGGCAGCATCAACAACTGACGACGATTCTCTTCTCAACGGCCTCTGAAACACGGGGGTGATGCGCGGACCAAGGCGACAGGATGGTGCAACCGCAAGACAGTCAAAGGAGGCATGGGGTGGACGGACTTAGAAGGATCATCGGCTGGACATTCGCATTGACATCACTGCTCTCCACGTACATAGCATTCAACCTGGTCGCGCATGCTATTCATCGATACCGAATGGCCATTCCCTTCCGTGCGGAAATTGTCAGCTTGATCTTCTTCCTCCTGGCAATCATCTTCGGAGTATCGTGGTGGGCAGTCGTAAAGAGGAAACCTGGATCCCGTGGATGGGGAGCTGCTTCATGCGCAATTTACGTGCTCCTTCCATTGGTAGAAATCGTTCGCTTCTCTCAACCAATATTGGGACACCGCGGGCTTCTAATGTCAGCCGGCGCAGTGGGACTTTTTGCATTTTTGAGCAAACCCAGTCAGCCAATTGGCGCCTTGAGCATCGAAGCGAACAGAGAGTTGGAATCAAACGGATTCCCTCTCTGGATCAAAGGCTTATTTATAGCTCTCATCGCCATACCCAGCATCAGTGCATATATCTGGTGGGTTCTTTGGTGCGAAAGGAAAGGTATTCCGTCGAATCAAAACATAGCGCACCGGACGTTGCTTCTGGCATTACTTCTCATTCCTATGTTCAATCTGATCATAGCTGTACGAGAGCTAAGCAGTATCATGGCCGGTCTCGCACTCGGGATGAGACTGCGCACAGTCACCGTCGGTCCGCTCCAATGGCGGATATGCTCCGGCAAGTGGAAGTTTCAGTTCAGACCCAGAGAAGTTCTCGCGGGCGGGACTGGAGCTGGATTAGATTCTGCCAACAAGAATTCGCCACGTTTGTACCGGATATACGTTATCTTGGCAGGTCAGTTGGGGACCCTAGTATCGGGCCTGTTGGCACTTTGGACAGCGTTCAATTCAGCGGGCGACTCTCCAGTTCAGATCGGAGGTCTCCTCGCCTTTTTTGGTGCATTTTGCTTAGTAATATGCACGGGCAACCTGGTTCCTTCAGTGGAGTCGATTTATAAGACATTTTCGGATAGCCCATCGGCCGATTTCCACTAAACGGATTTTCCGGCGGGTGGCCCCGGTCCCGGTGACGATTCCCATCCAGGATGAGGGTGCCCCCGGTCCCTCGCTTTTGGGGACCGGGGGAAATAAGGGGACATGATACCTATTCACATTGATTCTAGCTGCAAAGCGACGGGGATCATGTCCCCTATTTCCAATGCGGGACTTGGGGCACCGAGGCTCATCGGTGAATGCAGAATAACCGATAACCTTTGGCGTTATTCTGCGCGCAGGGCTCGCATGGGATCGATGCTGGCGGCGCGGCGCGCGGGGATGGCGCTGGCAATCAATGCAACCAGGGTTACGCCAATTACAGCGACAAGATAACTCACCGCATCCAGCGGCTTGATGCCATAGAGTGACGACGCAAGCGCGCAGCCTACCAGCACGGCCAAGGGAATGCCGATGATCACGCCTGTTGCGGTGAGCAGCAGACTGTCTTTCAGGATCATCCATACTACCTGGCCGCGTCGCGCGCCAACGGCCATGCGCACACCGATCTCCGCTGTGCGCGTGTTTACGCGATAGGCAAGCGTTCCATAGAGGCCGGTTGCCACAAGCACCACTGCGAGGAAACCGAAGAACCCGGCGAGCCGCGCGAAGAGCAGCTGTTGGGAGATGGTGGTATCGAATTGTGCGCGCTGCGTCATGGGCCGAATCAAGGGCAGATTTGGATTTATCTGCTGCAAGGTTTTGCGCGCCAAGGGCAAGATCGCGAGCGGATCGCCGTGAACACGCATCTCCACTTGCATGGGGCCGGTCATGGGTATTTGTGCATACATGTACCAGGCCATGGGAATTGGCGTTTCGTCGATGCTGCGATATTTGTGGTCTTTCACAACGCCGACGATGGTCATCGTGAATGGAAAGTTGTCCGGGCCGATGGTATGTCCCAGCGGATTCACATTGGGCAGAAAGCGCCTGGCAAATTTCTCATTGATGATGCCTGCATGGGGCGACGACGCGGTGTCGGAATCGGCAAAGTCGCGACCGGCAAGCACCGGCACACCGAGCGTGGTGAAAAAGCCGGGCCCCGCCACATTACTGCGGACTGTTCTGGACGCGCCGTCCGCCACATCCGGAAGCCTGCCGTCGACCACCATGTTGCTATTGTCAGACCAGCCAGATCCGAGGCGCTCTTCCATGATCGTGACCGATTCAACGCCCGGCAGAGCGCGCAATTTGTGCATCAGATTCTGGTAAAACGAGACACCTTCAGGAATCGCCGTGATGTTCGGCTTCACGCCGAAGACGACCAGGCCTTCGACACGCATGCCCAAGGGAGTGTTCTCCAGATTACGAAGCGTGCGAATGAGCAAGCCTCCGCCAACCAGCAACACTACGCAGAGTGCCATTTGCAAAATGACGATGAGCTTGCCGGTGCGCGATTTGCCTGCGTCGGCATTGGAGACGGCGGCGGAAGTCTTCAGCGCAAGCTCCGCCCCGCCGGCAAGCGCGACACGCAATGGAGCCAGGCCAAACAACAATGCGGCAATAACGAGTACGGCGAGCGTGAAGAGCAACACCGTCTTGTCCGGTGCAAGGCTGGATTCGATTTGAGCCCAGCGACCCAATAGCCGCGTCGCCATCTCGGCGAATCCCCATGCGAGCGCGCCGCCGGCTGTGACTAGCAGAAAGCTCTCAATGAGCAACTGGCGCAGCAGTTCGCTGCGGCCCGCGCCCAGCGCCAGGCGCAAGGAGAACTCACGTTGCCGCGTTGCGTTGCGAGCCATCAACAGCATCACCACGTTGGTAAGTGCAATCAGCAGCACCGACGCTACCATTGCCATCAATATGCGCAGCGGGTTGCCGTACATCGCGTCGTATCCGGGGAAATTTTTGGCATCAGCCAAGCTAAGGACCGGAGGCTTCTCGCCTTCCTTTGGCTTACCTAATCCAACGTAAGCCGCTGTTTGGAAGATGGGCTGCAATTGGGCTATTGCCTGTGTTCTGGATACACCGGGAGCGAGACGCCCAATCAGGCGCAGGCACCACCACGTGGGAGTTGTGAAGTACGTCTTGCCTTCTTCAAGTGGATTGCCATATGCGTTCAGCTCTGGGCGGCTCTGCATTGGAATCCAGAAATCGGTCGACCCGCCTGCCTCCACGCCTTCAAAGCCTTCCGCAGCAACTCCGACGATCGTCAAAGGCACGCTGTTTACATAAAACGTAGTGCCCAACACATCGGGATTGCGGCCGAAGCGGCGCGTCCAATAGTTGTAGCTGATGACGGCAACCGGTGCATGATTTGTTTCGTCCTGTTCGCTGAAGCCGCGGCCGCGTGGAAGGCTCACACCGAGACCCGAGAAGAACGTGCCGCTCACCATGTCGCCTTCCGCCTCTTCCGGTTGCGCTCCGTAGCGGACGGCTACCTTGCTGCCCGACAGGGGGACATAGGCGATCACGGGCGAAAGCCCACCTCTTTGTTGCCGAAGAGCGTCGTAGACGGGGTAAGAGAACGTCTCGGTATTGTCTATCGTGCCAGTGCCATTCGGTGGGTTCGTGGTTCTCAGGTAGACCAGGCGGTCTGGATCGGACACAGGCAGCGACTTGAGGAGCACGGCATTCATCACGCTGAAGACCGCCGTGTTGGCGCCGATGCCGAGGGCGAGCGTAAGAATCGCTGTGGCCGCGAAGCCGGGACTTTGCAGCAGCGAACGCAGGCCAAAGCGCAGATCGCGGAGCAGTTTGTCGAGGCCCTCCCAGCGGTCTTTCAGATAGAAGCGCTCCTGGGCCACGCGCACATTGCCGAATTCGCGGCGGGCCTTCCAGCGGGCTTCGTCTTCGCTCAGGCCTTCTGACTCGAGTTCGTCGGCTTCGAGTTCGAGATGCGCCTTGATTTCTTCGGCAAAATCCTGTGCACTGCGTCTGCGCTTGAACATCTCATGCCTCCTCGGCGCCTGGTTCCAGGCTCTTGTCCAGAATCAATCCCATGGCTCGCGAGAGCCGACGCCACTCGCTCTCTTTTTCGACGAGCTGTTCGCGGCCTTTAGCGGTCAACGAATAAAACCGCGCCTTGCGGTTGTTCTCGCTCACGCCCCACTTGGCAGAGATCCACTTCTTGTCTTCGAGGCGCTGCAGGGCCAGGTAGAGTGAGCCGTGGTCGACAAAAAACACTTCCTCCGATTGGCGTTGAATCAGGCGCGCTATGCCCTGCCCGTGGCAGGAGCCGAGGGCAAGGGTTTTGAGAATCAGCAGGTCGAGGGTGCCCTGCAGCAGAGCGATGCGGTCGTCATTGTTCTCTTGGGTAGCCATCCGACCCAAGTAGACACCCCCTTTGGGTCGGATGTCAACCTGAATGAGAGCAATGCCGCACGGAAGTCATGTTTCTCGATAAAACTGACCGTAGTCAAATAATACTTGACTCCGGTCAGTTTTCGGTTCAATATTTGACCATGGTCAAAAACGATCCAGCAACGGACAAGGGCGAGCAGACACGGAGGCACATTCTCGAATGTGCGCTGGAACTGTTTCGCGAAAAAGGCTTTGATGCGACAACCATGCAGGATGTGGCAACGCGCGCCGATGTGGCGAAGGGCGCAACGTATTACTACTTTGCAAGCAAGGAAGCGATTATCCAGGCGTATTACGAAGCGGTCCAGGCAGAGCAGGAGCGGATATGCGCCGAGGCTTTTGCCGGGAGCAAAGACCTGAAGGCGCGGCTGCGGGCTGCGATGCATACGAAGTTCGACCTGGCGAAAGAGGATCGAAAACTGCTGGGTGTGGTGTTCCGGTATACGGGCGAGCCTGAACACCCGCTGTCGTGCCTGGGGCGGGGAACGGCGGAGATTCGAGAGCGCGCGACGGATGTTTTTCGCGAGGCGATTGCCGGGGAAAAGCTGCCGAGGGATCTTGAGATTCTGCTGCCGGTTGCACTGTGGGCATTGCAGATGGGGTTGCTGGTGATGTTTCTCTATGACAGTTCAGAGGAGCAGTGTCGAACCCGCAGGCTTGCGGATGGCGCGCTCGATCTGACGTTGAAATTGCTGGTGTTGGCGAAGCTGCCGGTGCTGAAGCCAGTGAGGACAAAGGTTCTTGCGCTGCTGCGGGACGCGGAGCTCTTGCCTATCAATGGTTGAAGCAGAACAGGAGATTCCAATGGATGACGATGGCAAGAAGTTGAACAGATTTTCCCCGGCGCAATGGCAGTTGGTCGTGCTGCTTGTAGTATTCGCCGTTGGAGCCTTCGCGTATCGCGAGTTGATGCACGAACGCCTTGGGCACACAGCGGCGATGTTCGTGGGGATTCCGGTTCTGGTGGCGATTCTCCTTGCGCTAACACCGAAAGCCAAGACGGCAACGGGCGGCATTATGAAAGGAATCACGCTTGCACTGCTGATTGTGGCTCCTCTGCTGGGCGAGGGTTATCTTTGCATTCTGATGGCTTCGCCGCTGTTCTATCTGGCCGGGATCGTGGTGGGCGTGGTGATGGACGAGAAGCGCAAGAACAAGAATGTGAAGCTGAGTTGCCTGGCTCTGATCCTTCTGCCCATGTCTCTTGAAGGCGTAGTGCCGGGATTGTCGTTCAATCGCGCGCAGACGGTGGAGGTGAGCCGCGTGGTCGATGCGCCGGCAGATTCAGTTGAGCGTCAACTGGCACAGAGCCCGGAGATTGCGAGGGCATTGCCGCGTGCGCTCCGCATCGGGTTTCCGCGTCCTCTCAACGCATGGGGTCAGGGGCTGGGGATAGGTGCGATGCGAACGATTCACTTTGCAGGTGCGGAGGGAGATCCGCCGGGCGATCTGACGATGCGCGTGGCCGCTCGTGAGCCGGAATATGTGCGCTTTGAGACGGTAAGTGATAGCAGTAAATTGACGCAGTGGATTGCGTGGGACAGTTCCGAGGTGCAGTGGAAGCCGGTGGACGATCGACACACGATGGTGACATGGCGTGTGCATTTCGAGAGGCAGCTTGATCCGGCATGGTACTTTGCGCCGCTGGAACGCTCGGCGGTGCATGAGGCTGCAAAGTATTTGATCGAGGCGAATGCTACGCCGGATGCGATTGGAGAGCGGAGCAACTGAATGAGCGGCGACTGGATGAGCGATGCGGATCTCGTGAACGCGGCGCAGGTCTATTTGCCGCTTAGCGCCGCGGTGATTGCGCGCTTGGTGCATGGGCCGAAGCCTCGACAATTTGCGGCTTGCCTGCTGAGCTTGCTGTGGACCGTTCCGGCGTTGCTGGCAGTTCAAATCGTCAACACGGGTGCGGGTTGGTGGAGCTACCCTATAGCCGCGTTCGGAATTCATTCGATGCCGATTGCGTGCCTTGTTGGCTGGGCGGTGCTGTGGGGGCTGGTGCCGCACCTTGCGTTTCCGCGATTGGGAATTGTGTGGGTTGCAGCGATTATGATTGACGCCGATCTTGTCTTCATGCCGCTGTGCGGGAGCGTGGTGCGGCTGGGGCCGCATTGGTTGGTGGGCGAGGCGATTGCGGTTGTTGTGGTGCTCGCCCCGGCTCTCTCGATTGCGCGATGGACCTACGACAATACGCATCTGCGGGCACGATCGGCAATTCAGGTGGCAACTTCAGGGATGATCTTTCTGTTTCTTTTGCCGGAGATTGTCTTCGCGTTGCGGCCTGGCAGGGGCTGGGCGCCCCTGTTGGAGGAAGCGAGTTGGCGTCGGCAGATCCGTATTCAGCTGCTGTTGCTGCTGGCTGTTCCTGGCGTGTCCGCAGTGATGGAATTTGTAGAGCGCGGTAAGGGGACGCCGATTCCGTACGACCCGCCGCAGCGCCTGGTGACGAGCGGCATGTATCGCTATTGCGCGAACCCGATGCAGATGTCGTGCGCGCTGGCGATGCTGTTGTGGGCGGCGATGCTGCGCAATGGATGGCTGATTGCGGCGGCGTTCATGTCGGCGATTTATAGCACTGGCATAGCGCGATGGGATGAGAGCCAGGATCTGGCCCAGCGCTTCGGCGGCGCGTGGTGCGATTACCGTGCTGCTGTGCGGGACTGGCGCGTGCGGTGGAGGCCTTATCATGCGGGACCGGAGGCGCGTATCTACATTGCTGCGAGTTGCGGACCATGCAGCGAAGTGCGGAGTTGGATTGGGGCGCGGAGGCCGGTTGGATTGCTGATTGTGGATGCAGAGACGCTGCCTTCCGGTTCGATCAGGAGGATGCGTTACGACCCTGGCGATGGCAGTGCCGCGGTGGACGGGGTGAGGGCGATGGGCAGAGCGCTTGAGCATTTGAACTTCGGTTGGGCTTTTGCAGGGGCTTTGCTGCGGATTCCTGGGATTTGGCAGGGTGTGCAACTGCTGATGGACGCGAGCGGGCTGGGACCGCGCGAGGTGACTTCGACGATTTGCGAGCAAAGGAGAGTCTAACATTCGCTGCGTTTTGCGCAATGAACTCCGAAAAACAGGTCCCCTTCGACTACGCTCAGGGCAGGCTTTCGACTCCGCTGAAGTACGCTTCGCTCAGGATTACAGATTTGTTGTGGTACGGACTTTAGATTCAGGTCTCTTCCCGGCCTTCAGAACACCCACAGGCTGATCAGCACCATCAGAATAGCCGCAACGGTGACCGCCTGATAGGGCAAATCTTCCCGCATCCGGGTTGATGGTGCTCCGTGCGCGAGCAGCGGCAGAGAGACTGGCGGTTTTTGGGGGGAGGGCTGCATTCGGGCCTGCCTTTCTGTGCACTGAAACGACGTTACGCGACTGCTTCTTGATTCGTTCCTTGCTCTTTCATCTTTAGACGCCGCTCGCCGCACGGGGATGCACAACATAAGGTGGAGATTCGGGCGTAATTGTGACACCCGGATACCTCATCGGCCAATGGCGAAAAAGCACGTCTCAATTAACAAGAACGGGGGATGGCCAACATTTCCTTTCGTAACAGGTGTAAAATCCGCTCGTGAGCACTGGTCCGCAACTCGTCCCCTCCGCCTCCCGCCCTGCTGAGACACGGGAGCGCAAATGGCTCCCCATGGCCATCGCCGCCGCCGTGGTCGTGGTCGCGGCCACTGTGGCTGTTCTGGTTCTAGAACACGGCAAGCCCAAGGCCACGGTTACTCCAATAACCGCGGCTCCCGATGCGTATGCGGCAGACCTGCCCATCACCGGCCTGGCCATGAGCGAGTCGTCCAATCTGGCCGGAGGCAAGGTTACTTATCTTGACGGCCACATCGCGAATACCGGTGATCGCACCGTTACCGGGATCACCGTGCAGGTCCTCTTCCGCACCTATGCCCACGAGGTTGCGCAGAACGAGACGCAGCCCTTGAAGTTCATCCGCATCCGGGAACCCTATATCGATTTGGAACCGGTCTCCGCCGCTCCGCTCGCCCAGGGCGAAGAACACGCCTTCCGGCTCATCTTCGACACCGTGAACCCCGACTGGGACGGCGCTTATCCGGAGATTCGCGTCCTCCACGTGGATACGAAATAGGACACTTTGAATAGCCGGTTATCGCCGAAGGAAGCAGATCCTGCCGGTCCCGTCCAAGTCTCCAGCCTCTCTTGTCAATGCCGCCAGAGCCCGCACCAAGCCACCGATATCCGCGGGCGATATGGTCTTTTCGTCCACAAAAATAACTCCCCCGTGCTCCAGTCCTGCCTCGGCCCATTCCTTCAGCAGAGGCGGAATTGTCCGGCGGTCATAGGTAACCATGGTCAATCTCTGGGCTGCCGCCTCTCGCAGGCAGGCTGCGTCATCCTGACCTAAAAAGTTGCCGTCTTCCCATTCCGCCATCGCTTGAACAGGAACCTTGCGGCCGGCGCGCCGCAACCCTTTGGCCACTTCTGGCGAGACATGCTCATCCAACAACAGCTTCAGCATCTCAGCGCTTCGCCGTTTTCCCAGCGACAAACTCCGTTGTCTGGGGCAGCATTCGTTTCAGAGCTTTGAAGTCCATCCCATCGTTGTCCGCAATTGCCTCATCGATCTCATCTTTGAATGCTTCGGCGTAGTGGATTGCCGCCTTCACCTTCACGGGGGGCCATTTCAAGTGTCCGGCAACAGCGGCACCATCGCCGTTGTAGCTGCGGACCAGAAGCATGACTTCCCACACTGCGAGCGTACTTGCTTGCATGCAAGCTTGCCGCCCCGCTGCCGAATCTCTAAAGTCGATGAAGGCAAACTCCGACCGGCGCAATCCTTCTTCGACCAGCCGCGCACTCGCATCGCTGGGGGTCCATCCATGACGCCTGGCCATGCGCTTCAGGCGCTTTCCGCTCTCAGCCGGCAAACGCATGCTGATGACGGTCGATTGAGTTGCGCTCATATTCGTGTCCTTACTTTGTCGCTCTTGTAATCATTGTAGCATCGACCTACGAGGGGACTGATCGGATTTCTGAGTCGACTCTCATGTCTGCCCATTGGAATCGCCATCATCGCCGGAAGCCGCTTGGGCCGTTCCCCGAAATGGACCGGCTAAAATCGACGTATGCAACCCAACGACCCAACCCCAGCCGTAGACACCACCATCGACACAATTCTCGACGGCAGCCGCTTTGTCCGCGCCTGTCGGCGGCGTCCTGTCGACCGCACGCCGGTTTGGTTTCTGCGCCAGGCCGGCCGCTACATGCAGGAGTATCGCGACGTCCGCAAGCACCATACGCTGGTGGAGATCTGCAAGCAGCCCGACATTGCCGCCGAGGTCACCATAACCGCCGCTGAAAAGCTGGGCGTTGACGCGGCCATCATCTTTGCCGACCTGCTGCTGCCGCTCGAACCCATGGGCCTGCCCTTCGAGTTCCAGGCCGGGGAAGGGCCTGTTGTTCATCACCCCGTCCGCACCGCCGAGGACGTTCGCGCCCTGCGCACCGACCGCGCCGACGACCTGGCTTATGTGGCCCGCGCCATTCAGAAGGTAGCCACGCACTTCCGCGATCGCCTCGGCATCATCGGTTTCTGCGGCGCACCCTTCACGCTGGCCAGCTATATGATCGAGGGCGGCGGCTCGAAAAACTACATCCACACCAAGCAGATGATGTATCGCGACACCCTCACGTGGCGCTTGCTGCTCGACAAAATCGTCAAAGTTCTCGAGCATTATTGCCGCCTCCAGGTTCAGGCCGGGGCGGACGTCATCCAGATCTTCGACAGTTGGGTGGGGGCGCTCGGGCTGGCCGACTATCGGGATTACGCGTTCGAGGCCTCCAAGCGGCTGGTTCGTTCCGTGCAGCAGATGGGTGTGCCGGTCATCTATTTCGGCGTTGAGACCGGCGGTCTGCTCACCGACATGGCCGCAACCGGTGCGGACGTGATTGGCCTCGACTGGCGTCAGCCGCTGGATGAAGGCTGGCGTGCCGTGGGCCAAGGCCACGCGGTGCAGGGAAACCTTGACCCCATCACCCTCTTCGCACCTCTGGAAGTGCTGGAATTGCGCGTGAAGGAAATCCTCCGCGCGGCCAACGGTCGACCTGGACACATCTTCAATCTCGGCCACGGCATTGTCCCGACGACTCCGGTTGAGAGTGTCCAGGCTGTCGTGAAAATGGTTCGGGAATTCCGTCTGGAGAGCGCGAATGGCTAAGCGTGCTGTCCTGCTTCTCGCCCACGGGACGCCGGAGACCGCCGAGCAGATTCCCGAGTACCTGCGCAACGTGGTCAGCGGCCGTCCGCTGCCGCAGGCCGTTGTTGAGGAGATTCAGCACCGCTACTCGCTCATTGGCCGCAGCCCGCTCACGGAGATCACCCTGGAACAGGGCCGCCTGGTTGAAGCCGAACTTGCCGCGAACGGCCAGCCGGTTCCCGTTTATGCCGGCATGCGCAACTGGCGGCCCTACATCCCCGACGTCGTTCGCCAGATGCGTGCCGATGGCGTGGAAGAGGCCGCGGTCATCTGCCTTGCGCCGCAGAACTCACGCACCAGTGTCGGGTTGTACCGCCGTGCGGTGGAGGCCGAGGCAAAAGGCCTGCGCATCGACTTCACCGAGGGCTGGGCGCATCACCCGCTGCTGATTGAGGCCTTTGCCGAGCGGCTTCGCCCGGCTTTGAGCAAGCTCAGCGCCGAGGTCGGCCATGCAGTCCCCGTTCTGTTCACGGCTCACAGCGTCCCCTGCCGCACCATCCAGACTCCCACAGCCGGCGACGCCCAGCCCCGGCACTGGCCAGGCCTGGGCGCCGACCCGTACGCGGAAGAGGCCAAGGGCACAGCTGCCCTGGTCGCTGCGCTCGTCCCGGAAATCCCTCAATGGTGGTTCGCCTTCCAGAGCCAGGGAGCCAGCGGCGGTCCATGGATCGGTCCCAGCGTCGAAAGCACGCTTGACTCCATCGTCGCCGGCGCCGTCAAGGCCCTCATTCTCCAGCCCATTGGATTTCTTTGTGACCACGTGGAGATTCTCTTCGACGTGGATATTCTGTTTCGCGATTATGCAGCCAAATTGGGTTGCAGGCTTGAGCGGCCGGAGTCGTTGAACGCCTCTCCCACGCTGGCTAAGGCGGTTGCGGACCTGGCAAGGCAGGGATTCGCGCGGCTCGATGCGGCTGCGCCGAAGAGTGAACCAAAGTAGCAAAGTGGGCCAAAGGCTCTCGTTGCGCGGCTGCCCGGCTTGAACCCCTTACGATCGTGCAAAGACGAGTAATATTCCTGGCGCGATATGCCGATAGAAAGAGCTATGCTGCTTAGTCGTGAGGCCCTAAGGCGAAACTCCGAGGGATTCGGTTTGTCCTCAACTGAGTTATCGAAAGCCGTAGCCGGGAGAATTGAAATGCACTGTAAACACTGCGGAAGCAAGCTGCGCCGACTGCCACGCAGAGGCTCTCTGCAACAGAAGTTCTATCCATTGTTCGGATACTATCCCTGGGAATGTCCCATTTGCAGAGTGCCGGTCATGCTGAGAAAGCAGCACCAGCGCAAAAGCCAGAGCGTGCAGGAAAACAGCGGCGATTAGAGCGGAACCAGTTCGCGGGAAAACGGCCTTCGCGGAAGCAATCTTCGACGATGGGGACGATGTTGTCTCGGACGAAGTCGCGCGCCGTGCGGCGGACGAGGAGTTCGTCTTCATTGAATCTGGAGTCGAGGTGGAGAAAGTCGAAGTTCTGGAACTTGAAACCCATGATTGCACCTGCCGCTCTGCGGATAGGTCAAAACGGGCAACGGTAGCAGATGGAACAGGGAACAGGCTATTGCTCCGTGGCAGGGAGACGACGGAGCATGATCTCTTTGACGCGGGATGGCGTGATGCCGTGGTGATACTCCTGCGCCAGGGGATGATCGGATGGCTCAAGCCTGAAATGTGGACGCGAGCCTGGCTCCTGTATGTGGGCGTGCATCTTCAAGCTAAGTGTGTCGGGGTAATCGGGAATCTTTTTGCTCAACCAGGAAAACATCGATGGCGACTCGGCACGCTTGATGTCAGCTTCCATTTTGAGGAGTTTCTCAAAGTTTTCGCAGCTGAGTGAACCCCAGACACCCCAGCGGAAAGTCTCCGCAGCACCGATGATGGGCAAGTAAATTAAACCGCGGACGAAGAAATACTCGTTGTCGATTGCGCAGTAATCTTTGTCGAGGAACGTGTTGCTTGCCTTCTCAAGGTCTCCCGTTGGAAGAAGGAGCCAGCGCTTCCCCTTCTCCTGCTTGTCGCTCCAGTAAAAGGGGCGGGCAAAGCTAAGATCCAGTAATGGGCCGGCGTGCAATTCATCGCAACTGCCGCATTTCCAGCGCAGGCTGGCAAGGTCATCAAGGGTCACAGAGGGGCGGGTGTTGCGGATGCGGGCGCGCTCATAGCAGCCGGAACAAAGGAGAGTGATTTTGGTTAGCTTCTGAGCCTCATCACTCCATCCTTTGTGAGCGGCGCAGATGATTTCGCAGTTATCGCACCACGCGTCTGGGAACGGATTTTTCTTGGAGGGCTTGCGACGGTTGAATCCAAGACCTGACTGGGAATCATCGGTCAGATGGGTGCAGACATATGTCTTTTGGGTATCTCCATGCGTGTTGCAATGAACGGTATCGGTCACGTGAGTATCTTCGCGGGATTGGTCACTGCGAGTCAATATGCGGCGTCACCCTTTGACTCGATGTTGGCGGATGGGGAATCCACTATTCGTGGTCTCCCACGCTTTCCGCGATGATGCTGCGGAAAGGATGGGGCACCCGGCTCCCTATGAACAAGGCGGGTTGAGGGCTGAGGTTTCCCGCCCCTTGCGATAGAAGGAAATCGCAAGGACGGGGCAGTAGTGGCACCTCGATGCTTATTCCGTGCTTCGCACTACTCCAGGAATTCGCGGACGAACTTATTGTCGGTGTGGAGCAGTTCGTGAATCGATCCATCGAAGATCAGGCGGCCTTCTTCGAGCATTAAGAACGTCGTGTTGGGGTCGGTCTCGCCTTTGGGGAGTGGGACCATGTGGCCTTGCTCCGAGTCGAAACGGTGGGTGCAGAGGGTGAAGGCGTCCTGCAAGCGATGGGTGACCAAGATGGACGGGGTGCGGTAGACGTCGCGCTGCTTCATGACCAGTTCAATGATGGTGGTGGAGGTGACGGGGTCCAGTCCACCGGTGGGCGAGTCATAGAGGATTAGCTCGGGCCGGTGGATGAGGGCGCGGGCGATGGCGACGCGACGCCTCATGCCGCCGGAGAGGCTGCCCGGATACAGGTCGAACGTCTCGTCGAGCTCGACAAATTTGAGAGCCTGGTGGACGCGGGCGTCGATCTCATCGTCGGGCACGCGCTCCTGGATGAGTTGGTAGGCAACGTTGTCGCGGACGGTGAGGGAGTCGAAGAGCGCGCCTTCTTGAAAGACCATGCCGGTGCGGGTGCGCAGGGCAAACAACAGCTCTTCACGCATGGTTGCGATCTCCTGGCCGAAGAGCAGGATGCTTCCCTGGTCCGGGCGCAGCAGTCCATTGATGAGCTTGAGCAGGACACTCTTGCCCACGCCGGCGGGGCCAAGCAGAATGCGCGTCTCACCGGGAGCAATGGAGAAGCCGACGTCCTGAAGAACGGGCGGGCCTTCGAAACCGATGGAGACGTTGTGAAACGCGACGACCGGCGAAGAATCCGCGGCCTGCGTGGGGCCGGAATCCTGCGGAGCGGGATGGGCGGAAGCGGGCATCTCCGTCATAAGGGTGGAAAGACGGTGAGCAGAACCTGAGTGAGCAGGAAGTCGAAGAAGATGATCATCACCGAGGAGAAGACCACGGCATCGATGGTGGAGCGGCCCACGCCCTCGGTGCCGCCGGTGGTTCTCATGCCATAGAAGCAGCCGATGGAGGCGATGAGGAAGCCGGAGACGAGCGGCTTGACCAGGCCCTGAACGATGTCGGGGTAACGGAGGTGCTCCCATGCCATGGAGAAGTACTGGGTGCCGTTCTGGTGGTTCATGACGACGGTGACGAATCCGCCGCCCGCGATGCCAAAGGCGTCGGCGAGGATGGTGAGGAAGAAGAGCATCGAAATGCAGGCAAACAGGCGGGGGGTCACGAGCTTGCGCATGGGGTCGACACCCAGGGCGCGCATGGCATCGATCTGCTCCGTCACCACCATGGACCCCAGTTCGCTGGCCATGGAAGAGGCGTTGCGACCGGCGACCATGATGCCGGTGAGCACGGGTCCCAGTTCGCGGATCATGGTGAGCGAGACAAAGCGGCCGGTGACGGCGGTGGCGCCGAACTCAGAGAGCGTCGCCGCGGATTGCAGGGCGAGCACGCCGCCGGTGAAGAAGCCGGAGAGCAGAACGATGGTGGTGGAACCGACGCCGATGATATTGGACTGAATGAGGAAATCCGTCCAGTAGCGCGGCGGGTGGAACAGATTCATGACAGCCCGGTACGAGAACAGGGAGTAGTCCTGCACAGTGAGCACGATGCTTTTGGCAGCTCTTTCGATCGCTTCTAAGGCCATTGGGTGTGCCGCGGCAGTACTACAACCGTTTGGATTGGTAGTCTCCCAGGTCTCAAAATCGAGACCAGGGCACCTGGATTTGTGGGCGAGATTACGAAATCGCCCAGTCAGGGCACTCGATGACAGGCTCGCTATTCTTCTGTACAAGAAGGTGATGCAAGGACAGAATAGCGCATGAGGCAGGGCGCGGCGGGCTGGCCAGTGCGGTCAGGAGTGTGGGGCCGGCGGCGCGTGAGTCCCGATACTGAGGAAAAAATACCGCATCCCGGTAAACAATCCATACCGATTGCGGCACGGGACGCTGTTTTCCCCTGTGCTTTCAACGCCTTGTCGCATGGCCACTGCGGTGCTTGCTTCTTGTGCATCTAACGGACGATGAGGAGTCTTCTGGGGATGGAGAGGCCTGTCGAAGCGGGACCGGGAGGAATTACATGCCATTCTTTCGCATGCGTTTGATCCTTGCGCTCATTGCGGGCATCACACTCGTTTCAGTTAGCTTTACCTATTTCGATGTGCTGGCCCACAAGCTCGCTCTGCGGCGGGAACTTGAGCGCAGGAGCACATGGCTGGGCGTGAGCCTGAAGCCGGAGATCGAGCAAGCGATTGCCAGCGGTCAAATCGAAGCGGTCAATGCAACGCTCGTGCGCCTGCACCGTCCGGGTGAGACGCTGGGGATGGCCGTCTATAGTCCCGGAGGGCGGCTGATGGCCTCCGCGGGCCCAGGCGACATTTTTGCGGGGCTGCCGGCGGATCCGCTGGAGCGTGCAATCAAGAAGGACGCGGAGGTGGCGGTCTTCGGGCATAACGGAGATGCACAGTGGCTCGAGGACGTGTTTCCTTTGCAGGAAGGCGGGCAACTGAACGGCGTGCTGGTGATTCTGGAAGATGCCCGCTTCATTCGCGCGGAAGGTAACGCGGTGTGGGGGCGCAGCTTCTTGCGGATTGCCGTATTCGTGCTCCTGATTGTCGGGGTTACCCTCCTGATGGTCCGCTGGTTTTTGATGCGGCCGATGATGCTCGTCGCCGAGCGGCTGCGCAGGTTGCGCATGGGGAACACCGATGAGGCAGCGGACGACAGCATCGCCAAGCTCAGCCTCTTTACGCCGCTTGCACGCGAGGTTGAAACCATGGCCGAGAGCCTGATAGAAGCGCGCGCGGCCGCACAAGCCGAGGCACGGTTGCGGGATGCGGGCGAACACCAGTGGACCTCCGAGCGGCTGGCCGTGCATGTGCGCGAACGATTTGGCTCGAGCAAGATTTTCGTGGTGTCGAATCGCGAGCCGTACATGCATGTGCGCCAGGGCCGGGAGACAGTCTGCATCGTGCCTCCCAGCGGGCTGGTCACGGCCATTGAGCCGGTTCTCCGCGCCTGCGACGGTGTATGGATCGCCCACGGCAGCGGCAGCGAAGATGCCTCGGTCGTGGATCGATTCGACCGTCTGCGCGTGCCACCCGACGACCCGCATTACACTCTGCGGCGCGTTTGGCTCTCCAGCGAAGAGGAGTCGGGTTACTACGATGGCTTTGCCAACGAGGGGCTGTGGCCGCTGTGCCACATTGCTCATACGCGGCCCATCTTTCGCGCCGGGGACTGGGAGTGCTACCAGCGTGTCAACGAGAAGTTTGCCGCCGCGCTGCTGGAAGAGATGGAGAACTGCGCCGACCCCATTGTCTTTGTGCAGGATTACCATTTCGCACTTTTACCGCGACTCATCAAAGCGGCGCGCCCCGATGCGCGGGTAGCTATCTTCTGGCATATCCCATGGCCGAACCCGGAAGGCTTCGGCATCTGCCCCTGGCAGGCGGAGTTGCTGGACGGCCTGCTGGGCGCGGACCTGATCGGCTTTCATATTCCACTGCATTGCAATAATTTTCTGGCCACCGTGGACCGGGTGCTCGAAGCGCGCACCGACAGGGAACACATGACCGCTCTCCGCCTTGGCCATTTGAGTACGGTGCGGCCCTATCCGGTAAGCGTGGTTGTGGATGGGCTGCCGAAAAACGGGTCCGCGAAGAATGGGACAATCGCGAATCACAACGGATTGAGCTCCAGAGAGCGGCCTTTTACGCGCCAGATGCTGTTGGCTGAATTCGACGTGAGTTGCGAGCACCTGGCTCTGGGCGTGGACCGCCTGGACTACACCAAGGGCATTGTCGAGCGGCTGATGGCCATCGAGTATTTGCTGGAGGAGCATCCCTGGCACCGCGAGCGACTGACCATGGTGCAGATTGCCGCTCCCAGCCGCACCAGGATTCCCAGCTATATCGACTTGCGGCGGCAGGTCAAGGAAACCGCGGACCGCATCAATCAGCGCTACCAGACGGCGAAATGGAAGCCTGTCATCCTGATCGAGCGGCAGTGCAATCACGAGCAGGTGGATCGCTGGTACCGCGCGGCGGATCTGTGCCTGGTGACCTCGCTGCACGATGGAATGAACCTTGTAGCCAAGGAGTATATTGCCGCGCGCGACGACGAGGACGGGGTTCTGGTGCTGAGCAAGTTTACCGGGGCTGCTGTTGAACTGAGAGATGCGCTGATCGTCAATCCGTATGACACAGCGGGCGTGGCCGAGGCCATCCATCAGGGTCTGGAAATGAGTCGCGGAGAGCGGCGCAGCCGCATGCAGCGAATGCGCCGGCATTTGATGGAGCACAACGTCTATCGCTGGGCGGCGAACATCCTGGGCGACCTGCGCGAGTTGCGCATGGAGAACCCGGAACGCGTGGACCCTGGTCCAGTTGGGCCGCAGTCGATTTCGGCTGAGGATGAGTTGCATCGTAAACTGGCGTAGAGAGCGAGGTCGTTTTGACGCCGGAGGCCGTTGAGAAGCTGGACAGTTTTTTCAGCATGTTTGCGGATGGAGCCAGCCCGCTGCTGCTGCTGGATTACGATGGTACGCTGGCGCCTTTCCGGTTGAACCGGTTTGAGGCGCGGCCCTGGGTTGGGGTGCGGGAGTTGTTGACGCGCATTCAAAAGCAGGGCGGGACACGCATGGCGGTGATTACCGGCAGGCCTGCCAGTGAGATTGCGCCGCTGCTCGGGCTCGATCCCGCGTTGGAGGTTTGGGGCCTGCACGGAGCGGAGCGCCTTTATCCGGACGGCCGCAGAGAGTTGGAAGCGGCCGCGCCAGAGGCCCAGCGGAAGCTCGATGAGCTGCGCGAATTGCTGCGGCGCGACAGCCTCGGCGGGCTGTTCGAGGACAAGCCGAATGCAGTCGTGATGCATTGGCGTGGGGCTTCGCCGCAGAAGGCCCGGCTGATCGAAAAGAAGACACGCCGGCTTTTTGAGCCGCTGGCGCAGATGGACGGTCTAGGCTTGCTGGAGTTTGAATCCGGCCTCGAATTGCGCGTGGGTCGCGACAAGGGCGGGGCTATCGAGGCGATTTTGAGCGAAGCCGATGCCGATGCGCCGGTCGCTTTTCTGGGCGACGACCTCACCGACGAGGCGGCGTTTCGAGCCGTGCGGCAAGCCGGCAAGCGCAGCCTGAGCGTGCTCGTGCGGCAGCAAGGGCGCGAGACCGATGCGGACATCTGGCTTCGGCCACCGGCGGAGCTGAAGGGGTTTTTGGAACAGTGGTTCCTGGCCGCAAGCTCGTAGTTCCCGGCCCCCGATTGTCGGGGTCATTCCAACACCGCAGCCCGGCGAGCTGGGTGATCCACTACCCGGCAGAGCTCAAGGTTTTGCGGTGCGTCAGTCGATTTTCCGGGATTCCCATGGACTCGGCCAAGTTGACAAATGGAACAAGTTTGGCAGATTGATGTGCAATAGTCTGCACAATCCCCAATTTCTTTCCACGCAAGTCGCTGAATTTGAAGGCCTGGTATATGGCCCAAAAGTTGCAGACGCGAAGGTGAGCAGTGCGGGCTTTCCCGGTCTGCATTTGGCTTCCACTTCACCCCGAAATCCAGAGCTTCCATTCCTTTTCCCCAAGGAGATCAAACCATGAGAGCAACAGTCCCCATTCTTGTGCTTGCCGGCCTGGCAATGGCAGTTCCCGAATTGCAGGCTGGTACAGTCACCGTCAATCTTGGCCAGAGTTCCCAGAACTTCAAGTTGGACGGCCTGGGATCGCCTTCACTCTACGGTTCTTACACGATCGAGCTTGGAACGTGCGCGAGTGGAACCTGCACGCTGTCTGGTTTGTACAACAGCACGTCGTCGTTTGGCGATGGTAGCTACTCTCTGGTGACGGACTATCCAGGGAGCAGCCTTCCAGAGGGAGCATCTGCTGGACCCAATGGGTCAGTCAACGAAAACGAGTTTTACTATTCCTCTCTGGCTCCTGGGACGACGATCTCTCTGGACCTGAGCAAAACCGGCGGACCGACGTACGCCATTCCAATTTTTGCAGGCGGCAGTTTTGTAGGGGGGTTCGGCATCGGCTTCGATTCATCCTCATGCAGCGGCTTGGTTTCAACCCCGTGCAGCCAGATTAATGTTGGCCTCACCGATGGTTCGAGCATTTCCGGGCCTGTATCCGGAAGCGCGACCTTCGACTCCACTTCCGCAGTGGCTACACCGGAGCCGGGGACGCTCGGCCTTCTGGGTTCCGGGCTGCTCGGTCTCGCGGGAATGCTGAAACGGCGCCGTTACTTGTCGTAAATCAGGTTTCTAAAGCGAAGAGGCCGCTGGTTTCCCCGGCGGCCTTTCGCTTGAATAAAGATTAAGAAAACTTTCAAGTACTGCCCCTACTCCCGGCCCTTTTTCCGAATCTCGATATTCAGCCGCTTGATCTTCTGGTTCAGCGTAGACAGCGGGATGCGGAACTGCTCAGCGGCGTCGGTCTGGTTCCAGTTGCAGCGCTCGAGTTTTTCGATGATGATGCGGCGCTCGATGTCTTCGAGGATGTCGAAGAGCGAGGCGTTGGGGTTGTGTTCGAGCAGGGCGTCCTGGAAGCTGCGGCCGGTGATGTGGCCGGGCAGCAGGTCGGAGCCGATGATGGGCCCGCTGGAAAGCACCACGCCGCGTTCGATGGAATTCTCAAGCTCACGCACATTGCCGGGCCATTCGTAATCGACAAGCGCGCGCAGGGCATCGGCGGAGAGCTTGCGCGGAGGCATGCCGTTCTCGTTGGTGTAGAACTCGAGGAAGTGATTGGCGAGCAGCGGAATATCTTCGCGGCGGGCGCGCAGCGGCGGCAGATCGACGGTGATGACATTCAGGCGGTAGAAAAGGTCTTCGCGGAAACGCCCATCGCGAACTGCCTGGCGGAGATCGATGTTGGTGGCTGCAATGATGCGCACATCCACCTGAATCTCCGTGATGCCGCCCAGGTGCATGAAGCGGCGATCCTGCAGGACGCGCAGAATCTTGGCCTGTGTATCCATGCCCATGGTGGCGATTTCGTCCAGGAAAAGGGTTCCGCCGTTGGCGACTTCGAAGAGCCCTTTCTTCGAAGCGACGGCCGACGTGAATGCGCCCTTGACGTGGCCGAAGAGCGTAGACTCCAGAAGCTCGGAGGGCATGGCGCCGGTGTTGATGGGGACGAAAGGCTTGTCCTTGCGCGGTGAGTTGGCGTGGATGGCCTTGGCGATGAGTTCCTTGCCGGTACCGCTTTCGCCTTGAATCAATACGGTGGACCGGCTGGGCGCGACCTGCGCGATGAGGTCGAATACCCGCAGCATGATCTCGCTCTTGCCTACGATGTTGACAAAGTTGTAGCGCTGCTTGAGGGTGCGCTTGAGCTGCAGGTTTTCTTCTTCGGCCTTGTGGCGCGCGACGGCGGAGCGAATGTCGGCCAGCAGCTTCTCGTTGTCCCAGGGCTTCTGAACAAAGTTCTCCGCACCGGCGCGGACAGCTTCAACCACGTTGTCCACGGTGCCGTAGGCGGTGATCATGATGACAGGCAGTTCCGGCTGGCGCTCTTTGATCTGCGGCAGCAGCTCCAGGCCGCTCTGGCCGGGCAGGGCAAGGTCGAGAAGCACGAGGTCGAAGTTTTCCAGTTCCAGAATGCGCAGCCCTTGCTCGCCGTCGTTCGCCATCCTCACCGAATATCCTTCGAGCGTCAGGAGTACTTCAAGCGACTCGCGGATCGCCGCCTCGTCGTCAATCACAAGGATGCTGGCGCCATTCGAGGTGTCGCTTGTGGCGGACCCGGAGTTCGATAGATTTAACGGCAGTTCGACTTCAGGCATGTACTGAATTCCTCAATAACGGAAACTCTAGATGAAAGGTTGTGCCGGAGCCGACGGCGCTCACAACATGAATCTTGCCGGCGTGCTCCTGGATGATGCCGTAGGAGACCGAGAGGCCGAGTCCCGTGCCACGGCGATCGCCGGGCTTGGGTGTGGTCTTGGTGGTGAAAAAAGGATCGTAGATGCGCTTCAGATGCTCGGGCGCGATGCCCGCGCCGGAGTCTGTCACCACCGCCTCGACATGGCCATTGACTGCCGTGGCCACGCGCAGACGCCCACCTTCAGGCATGGCCTCCTTGGCGTTCAGCAACAGGTTGAGGAAGACCTGCTGCAGTTTGCCGGGGTTGCCGTTGATGGAAGGCAACTGGTCAACGAGGTCGAGCTCGACGTGGATTTGCGCGGTCTTGAACTGGTGATCGAGCAGAGACAGCGTGTCGCGGATGACCTGGTTCAGATTGGTTTCGCGGAACTCCGTGGTTGAGGTGCGCGAGAAGTTGAGCAGCCCATTCGCAATCTCGGCGGCGCGGAAACTCTGTTGGGTGATCTTGTCCAGCACCGGGCTCAGGCGCGCATCGCCCTTCAGTTGCTTCGAGAGCATTTGTGCATAGGAGGAGATGACGGCCAGTGGCGTGTTGATCTCATGGGCCACGCCCGCAGCCAGAAGACCGATGGAACTGAGCTTGTCGGCCTGCGCGAGTTGGGACTCGAGCGATACGCGCTCGGTGATGTCGTCCACCAGGATGATGCGGCCAACAGAAACAAAATCGCGGGACAGCAGCGGTGCGACGGCGATATTGGCGGTGCGCTGCTCTCCGGCACGCGTGGTCAGGCGGAACTTGTAGAGGTGATGCACGCCCTGCTCGTTACGGAAACTGTCGAGCGCGCCGGCAAACTCCGGCGGAAAGACATCGCGAAGCGACTGGCCAATAGCCTCTGCGCGGCTGAGCGCGTACATGGCCTCCATCTGCGCATTCCAGCTCTCGATGCGATCGTCGAGATCGAGGGCCAGAATGCCGACATTGATGGACTCGACGATGTTCTCATTGAATTCCTTCAAGCGCTCGAATTCGCCGATCTTGGCTTCCAGGCGAGAGTAAAGGCTGGCGTTCTGAAGGGCGATTCCGATGTAGCTGGCCAGGGACTCCAGCAACTCGACATCCTCGCTGGAAAGAAAGTCGCCGCCGATGGTGCGTCCCAAGCCGATAACGGCGATGGTGCGTGTGGCTGACCCGTCTTGCACGCGACAGGGCAAATAGTAGTTCAGGTCGAGTTGCGCGGCTGTACGCCGCTGGTCCTCGGGAAGATGCAGAGCCTGCTGGGCGTTCTCAAGAAAGATGTGCGAATGGTCCTGCGCCTGGTCGAAGTTCAGGAAGCCGAGTTGAAGCGAGTCCTGAGCGAGCCGGTCCTGTCCGAGCCGGTCTTGCGCCGTGCTGAATTCGGGCAGGCCATGTGCCGCCGCCAGCCGCAGACTCCCTGAATCCCGCATCAGAAACACCGCAACGCGCGCCACCAGCAACGTGCGCGGCAGGCGCTCGACGATCGACTCGAGCAGGGCCTCAAGATCTGTCTCCGAACTGAGGCCGCGGCCGAATTCAACCAGGGCCTTGCGGTAATCGTAGCGATGCCGGTCGAATGCCCTGTCGACCCAACCCTGAATTCTTCGTTTGAGGGGGTCGAAGATGGCGGCCGTGACCAGAATCGCGATCACCAGGCTCCACTCGCGCACCGCTTCCGGCACGACATTGTGAACCATGACCGAGATCAGCGCGATGACGCCGAAGTAGGCACCGAGCAAAAGACCGGTGGCCAGCGTGTAGGCCACGCCGCGCTTGAAGATCAGGTCGGTGTCCATCAGCCGGTAGCGGACAATGGCCCAACTGAACGTGAGGGGAAGAATGACCAGCGATAGCCCGGCAAGATCGGTGAGCAGCCGGGGCGGATTCAGGTCCAGCAAGAAAGGAACGGCGAAAAACAGCGTAAAAGGCAACACCGCCAGCAATGTGCCGCGCGTTACCCACTTCAGTTGCTGGCGCAGCAAAGGGGTATCGGCCCTCTTGTAGCTGAGCATGAAGAGCAGCGCGGCCAGCACGTAAAAGCAGGCGTCGTAACCTGTTCCGATCTGGTCCAGGCGGTGCTTCAGCAACCCGGTTGCGGCGCGGGTCTGGACCGCCCACAGCCACAGGCCGAGCAGTCCAACACCAGGTGCGTAGACCAGCGGCAAAAGCCAGCGGCGAATTCTCTTGAAACGCTCTTCTGGAAAGCTCAGGGCGAAATGAAGGAAGAGCGCCGGCTGGAACGCTTCGGCCGCCACATTCAGCCAATAAACCGTCCAGTCCAGATTGCCTTGCCAACCTGGTTCAACGAGCATCCCTGTGTACTTCAGGGTGCAAAGGCCGAAAGAGACCAGGCAGAACAGGTAGAAGTGCGTGGCTCGCGCGGCTCCCCAGCGGCGGAAGAGCACGTAAATGCCGATTGCCAGATAAACCATCCCGATCATGCGCTGTGCCTGGGCAAGGCCGCGATCCAGCGGCTCGGGAATGACCTCAACGGGAGTGTCCAGCGGAATGCCGGCTCGGGTGATTGCGTAGCTCGCCTTCCGGTAAACCCCGGTGTCGTGGAGTACATGGTCCAGGCCGGATAGCTGCGTAACGGTGTTTTTGGGCAAGGGCCGCTTGGCTGTGATCTCAACACGCGGGGTTACGCTCGCTGTCAGGGGCTTTTCGTCGGTGAACAGATCCTGCGTTGGCATCCCTCCACGCGCGGCGGGGAGGTCGGGCAAAACCTCTGCGGCGGTCAGCAGGTCGTGTTCTTGAATCCCTGCGCGCTGACCTGGGCTGTTGGGTAGGACCTTCTCGGCCTCCAGGCCCCCTTTTACCTCACGCCACCAGACACCGTCGTCGGGTTGTTGGAACTGGGTTTCCTGGCGAAAGTTCAGAACCGCAAGCAAGAAGAGGCCGAGTGTGGCCAAGGCCAGCACTGTCGCCTGCAAACGGTTGAAGACGCTAGTTTCCATGGGGGAACGCTCTACATCGATGGTATGTGTTGCACGTCAGTTGCCATGTTTTCGAAATGTGACCTTGGTAACGAGGCGAATTGCAATCACTTGAGAATACGTGAGATAAGGACGAGATGTTCCGCGAAACGTCAACGGAAGGAATTAGGGATTTCCATGAAGAATGCAGGAAATGGTAGGTGGTATCCATGGAACGGGATCTAACTATGGAAACAGGTAGGTTCTTGAAGGAACGCAGTTTAGGGCTTGCGTAAGGGCGTATCCTGCGCGAAAATGGCTCATTCCCCAGCCTTTAGGCCGCGCAGCTACTTCTGGCCGTAGGTGGCCTTGGGGCCGTGTTTCCGCTGGTAGTGGTGTTCTGAAACGTACAGTGGAATCTCGGAACCGGACGGAGAAGAAGGGTCCGATCCTGAACGGAGAAGGACGGTGCGGAAGGCGAGACGGGCAATGTATTCGAGAACGTCGGCGTGTTCGACGGCCTCGGCAGGCGATTTTCCCCATGCGAAGGGAGCGTGCCCTGCGACGAGGACGCCAGGGACAGCGATGGGGTCGAGGCCCTCCTCCTTGAAGCGGCGGACGATGACAGCGCCGGTATTACGGACATATGCCTCGGCAACCTCCTCGGCGGTGAGGGGTTCGGTGACGGGAACAGGGCCGTGGAAGTAGTCGGCGTGGGTGGTGCCGAAGCAGGGAATGGGGTGTCCGGCCTGGGCCCAGGAGGTGGCGAACTCGGAGTGGGTATGGACGATGCCGCCGATCCCGGGAAACTCGCGATAGAGGTAAGTGTGTGTATCCAGGTCGCTTGAGGGCCGGAGGGAGCCTTCGACGATTTTGCCGTCAAGGTCAGTGACGACCAGGTCGCCGGGGGTGAGCGAGGCGTAATCAACCCCGCTGGGCTTTATGACGACCAGGGGTTCGGCGCCGGAGCGGTCGATGCCGCTGGCGTTGCCGAAGGTGTGGGGAGCGAGGCCGCGGCGGGAGATTTCCTGGTTGGCGCGGAGGACTTGTTGGCGAAGCGCGGCGAGCAGCATGAAAATTCCTCGGCTTCCGTGTGGGCGGAAAGCGTTTACCACGTAGTTTACAGTTCCAGCACGTGCGATGTCAGCACCGGAATCTCATTCATTTGTGTGACGGATTAGAATTGGGCACGCTTGCTAGGAGTGTTTGGGAGGCTCTGAATGGATCGCCGTCACTTTGTGAAGACTGCTGTGCTGGTTCCGCTGATTGCAGGCGGAGCGCCAATTGCATGGGCTGGAATTGGTGCGGCTGAGGGTGTTGCGGAGCCGGCGCCGTGGTCGAGCCATGGGGAACTGGGTGCGCGGTACGAACTCACATTGCGCAGGGTGCTGGAAGGGCAGTCGCCTGCGTATAGCGAGGAGTTTCTACTGGCGGATGTGCGGCCTGAGGCAGTGCGGCGCTTTACGGAATACAGCGGAGATACTTCGGGGCGTTACATTGGCGGGCTGGCTACGGCGGCGCGGGTTTATGGGAAGCCGTTTGCGGGCCTCGATGGACTGGTGGAGAAGGTCATCGCATTGCAGAAGCCGGATGGATATTTTGGGAGCACATTCCACTACGACAAGCCGACGGACCAGGATCTGGCGCTGTTGTGGGGCAATGGGCGGCTGCTGGTGGGGCTGCTGGAGTATTTCAGGCTGAAGCCAGCGGCGCCGGTGCTGGCGGCGTGTCGTCGATTGGGAGACTGGCTGGTGCGGACTGGGCCGATGATGCTTTCGACGGAGATTCGCGAGGCGTTTGGGGCGCAGCATTTTGCTTCGAGCTACATCTGCTGGATGCAGCAGACGGAGGGGCTGGCGAATCTGTACGCGGCGACGAAGGACGAGCGATACAGGAAGCTGGCGGAGCAGGTTGCCGCGGTGATTGAACGGCGGCCTGGGGATCATGTGCATGGCTATCTGACCAGCCTGCGCGGGGTGATGGATCTCTACAAGGCGACGGGAGACGCGAAGTTCTTGAGCCAGTGTGAGAGCGCGTGGGACGATGTGGCCGCGTCGAAGGATGCGCTGATTACTGGAGGCGTTCCGGAGGGATGGAGCCCGAACAATCATCGTACTGAGGGCTGCGGGGAGGCTGATTGGGTAAGGCTGAGCCTGGCTTTGTGGAAGGCTACGGGGAAAAGGAAATACCTGGAGATGGGGGAGCGGGCGGTGTTCAACGAACTGGCGTTCAACCAGTTTGCGACGGGGGATTTTGGGCATCGGCTGTTCTCGGAGACGGGGCTGCCGGGGAATGGGGCGGTGCGCGCCTGGTGGTGTTGCACGCTGCACGGGCTGCGGGCGTTTCCGGATATTCATGAGAGCGTTTTTCGCGCGACGAAAGAGGGTCTGTGGTACGACTTGCCAATGGATGCTCGGATTGAGACGGGGGCGTTGTCGGCTGTCGCGGAGTCTTCGCTGGGAGAGAATGGAACGGTGAAGATTACGATCGCATCGGCGGCGAGCGGGTTGAATTCAATCTTCATCCGCAAGCCGGTGTGGGCTGCTGCGACGGATATTCATGTCGCAGGAAACGCGCGGCAATATCCGGCTGGGGATGGGTACATGGGAATCGAAAAGGCGTGGGCCGCGGGCGATGGGATCGAGGTGAAATATGGGATGAGCCTGCGGTCCTTCGCTGGCGGCGAAGGGCGCGTGGCTTATTTTTATGGGCCGTGGCTGCTGGGCGCGGCGGCTGCCGACAATGCGGCTTACTTCAATGAACTGACGGCGGACAACCGGCTGGAGCGGGGTAGGGAGTCGGCGCTGGCGGCGGAGAAGCAGCCTAAGAGACCGTTCACGGTGCCGATTGCGGCTACTGTGGCGCGATGTATTCCTGCGGAGTATCCAGATCAGCCGGAGACGGTGGTGCTGCGGGCGGTGGCTGAGCAGACGGGGATGGGGACTACGGGGTGGGAACTGCGGTTTCTGGGGAAGAGGGAATCGTAAACGAATCTGGAGTAACTTCCGAGTTGGCGACGATCCGACAGGAATTCGGTTCTGAGCATTTCGTATCCGAGGGGAAACGTACATACTTTGGTCACAATTTGCCCAGCCGTTCGCCGTAAAACGTGGCGAACGGCAATCGATACTACATCGACGAGCTAGCCGAAATACTTAGGGTCATCTAGATATGCCATCTCTGCGAAACCGGCATGGAGCTTTACACAATGTTCGGTGCCCGTGGGCAAGTAATAGCGGTCGCCTCTGCTGTACGATTGCGTCCCGCTGTTTGTCGTAACATCGATTCTTCCGTCAAGAACAACTGCGAATTGCGCAGCATGTGCGTGAGCCGGATAGTCCAAGTCCTGAGCAGCCGTGAGGTAATAAACGACATGCGATTCGGCTTTGGAGAGATGAATGGTTACTCCGCCTGGAACCTCGATTGTGGGGAGGTTCATGATTTCTGCTGGAAAGATATTGTTTGACACGCGTGTTGTTCCTTTCTTATTGGGGCGCAAGGTGCGCTGATCGGCCTGCATCCGGCACTTCAGAGACACAATCGCACAGAGTTGGTCCCCGAATTAGCTTCAACGAGAGAGCAAGGAAGATGTGACTATCTGGGGTTGAATGCAAAGTAGGCCAGCACCAGATAGCACACAACGGCCAAGCCGCCGTGTGCAAGAACCAGCTTTCTGGGGAACTCACCTTTGGAGCGGAGATACCAAATCAGCCCGCCGAGGGCGATGATTACTACTGCGAGCCCAATGTTAATCCACAGGCGTTGATCGCCGCGGAAAACCTCGACGATGACAAGAACCGAACCGACAC
>Ga0302156_10000777_pt1 | contig 29465 bp, 27 predicted proteins | sample I_Bog_N3_2_FD_193503 | JGI IMG/M metagenome (GOLD analysis project Ga0302156, IMG submission 193503) | Peat permafrost microbial communities from Stordalen Mire near Abisko, Sweden - I_Bog_N3_2 | ecosystem: Environmental > Terrestrial > Soil > Wetlands > Peat | place: Sweden: Abisko, Stordalen... | reverse complement strand
CGGGCATGCCTTGTTGCTGTCTCGTGCCGAAGCCGGCGAGGCGATCTATGGCGTGACCACCGGCCTCGGCGCTGCGGTGGATGTGCGTTTGCCGCTGGACGATGGGCAGGTGCAACAGCGTATCCCCTTGGGGCGTGCGGTGGGTGTCGGACGCCTGGCGAGTGTCGAGGAGGTGCGGGCGATTCTGTGCTCGCGTCTGGCGGGATTGGCCCAGGGCCGTTCGGGGATTTCCCCGGCCACGGCGGATGCGTTGCTGGCTTTGCTTGAGTCCGGGATCTACCCGGAGGTGCCATTGACTGGCTCTCTCGGCGAAAGTGACCTGGCTCCGCTGGCCCATCTGAGTCTTGCCTTGCTGGGCGAGGGCTGGGTGACTTGGCGCGGCGAGCGTTTGCCGGCGGCTGAGGCCTTGTCGCGCAATGGGCTTGAGCCGACCCGGTTGATCGGCAAGGACGGTCTGGCGCTGGTCTCGGCAAATGCCGTCAGCGTCGGGTTGGGTGCCTTGCTGGTGGCCGAGGCGGAGCGCGCGCTGGAAACTTTGCTGGCGGCCTTGGCGCTGTCCTGCGAGGGCTATCGCGCCAACCTCAGTCCGTTCCAGCCCTGGGCGTCGCGTTTGCGTCCGGCGGCGGGGCAGGCTGAAGCCTCGGCGGCCTTGCTGGCTTTGCTGGCTGCTGGCGAGTTGAATGAGGAAGGGGCGGCGAGGCGCTTGCAGGATCCCTTGAGTTTCCGCTGTGCAACCGTGGTCCAGGGCGCGGCGCTTCAAGCGTGGCAACAGCTGCGCGATACCGTGGTGCTGGAGCTGGAGAGCGGCGCGGACAACCCGGCCTTGATCGTCGAGGCGCAGAGCGTGTTGGCCAATGCGAATTTCGACAGCACCCACCTGGCTTTGGCGGGGGAGGGGCTGGGCTTGGCCTTCAGTCGGTTGGCGGCGTGTTCGGCGGAGCGCATGGCCAAGCTGTTGTCGCCAGGCTCCAGTGAACTGCCGCGTTTTCTGATCGAGCAACCGGGGCATGTCGGTTTGGCCGCGTTGCAGAGGACGGCGTCGGCGCTGGTGGCGAAGATCGGCCATCTGGCCAATCCATTGCCGGCGGTGAGCATTGCGGTGGCGGATCGGGTGGAGGATTACGCCGGGCAGGCGTTGGCGGTGATCGAGAAAACCCGTGAGCTGACGCGGCACCTGACCACGCTGGCGGCCATCGAGTTGATTGTCGCGGCGCAGGCGGTGGACCTGCGCGGCACGTTGCGTCTGGGGGAGGGCAGTGAGGCGATCTACCGGACAGTGCGCAGCCAGGTGGCCCGGCTCGACCGCGACCGCCCCACGGCATGGGATGTCGAGGCGTTGCTGGCGTTGATCGAAACGCAGGGGATCACCTGAGGACTCAGGCCGCCAGTTCCGCCGCCAATGCGGCGATCACTGCCGGACGCTGATCGATCCGTGCCATGAACCGTTGCAGTGCCGGCCACGGCCCCAGGTCCAGGCCAAGGAAGGCCGTCCAGCGCAGCACGGTGAACAGGTAGGCATCGGCCACGCTGAAGTGTTCGCCCAGCAGGTAGTCGTGCTGCTCCAGGGTTGTGCTCAGCAGGGCGAAACGCTTGTACAGCTTCTCCCGGAAAATCGCCTTTACCTCATCCGGTATCGCACTGTTGAACAGCGGGCCCATCCCGCCATGCACTTCGCCGGAGATGAAGTTCAGCACCTCCTGCAAACGCGAGCGTTCCCAGCTGCCATTGAGTGGCGCCAGCCCGGCCTCGGGCTTGAGATCAGCGAGAAACTGCACGATGGCCACGCCTTCGGTGAGCACCTGGCCATTGTCCAACTGAAGAGCGGCCACATAACCCTTGGGATTGATCTTGAGAAAGTCCTCACCGTGCTCGGTGAGTTTGCTCTGGTTGTCGACCCGCACCAGTTCGAAGGGCAGACCCAGCTCACGCAGGACGATATGCGGTGACAGCGAGCAGGTGTTTGGGACGTAGTACAGCTTCATGACAATGAGACTCCCTGGATAAGAACCGTGTTCAGCCTGGATGGCCTTGGCGAGGGGCAGTGTCGTATGGTGCCCTGATCCGGGTAAAATTAATTCTTGAGAAAACAGCCATAAGGTCAGCTACTGTCATGATGAATCTGCTGCATTGGCGCTTACTGGTGGCGGTACTCGATACCGGCACCCTGACCCGCGCCGCCGAACAGGTTGGCATGACGCAATCGGCGGCCAGCCAGGCCCTGGCGGCGATGGAGCAGATCCTCGGCGTCCAGCTGTTCACCCGCCATGCCCGCGAGTCATTGCCCACCGCCATTGGCCAGCAGGTCCTGGCACAGGCGCGGGTGATGCTCGCGGCCCTGGAAAATATCCGCCAGATGGTCGACAGCGATAAAGGACTGGTCGGCGGCAGTATTCGCCTGGCGAGTTTTCCGATGATCCTGGGCTCCTTGCTGCCACCGCTGCTGCGTCAGTTCCGCCAGCGCCATCCCGGTATCGAAGTGGTGGCGCTGGAGGTCAGTGACCATGAAGTGCAGGCCATGCTCGCCAATGACACCGTGGATGTCGGCGTGGTGCTCAACCCCGATATCGAAAGTGGCGCCCTGGAGCTGGGGCACGATACCTGGGTCGCGGTGGTTCCCATGGGCCATCGGCTGGCCGCCAGGGGCGCTGACGGCTGTGTGAGCCTGGCCGAGCTGGTCGCCGAACCCTTTGTATTGGCGACCGGCGGTTGTGCGGTCAACGCCCGGAGCATTGCCGCCGAAATCGGCCTGTCGCTGCAGGACATTCGCGTCGAGGTCCGCGAGTGGAGCAGCGCCTACACCCTGGTGCGGGAAAACCTCGGCGTGACCCTGGTCCCCGAACTGGCCCTGCCCACCGAACGCAAGGGCCTGCGGGTGCTGCGCCTGGAGGTGCCGATCGAACGGCGCTTCGGCTTGCTGCCGTCGGCCGCGGGGGCTCGCTCGGCGGCGGTGCGGGCCTTGTTCGAAATGTTGCGCTGATCTTCGGGGTATCGGTATCGAATAAGCTTTCAACAGTTGGTTACTGGCCACTGGCTTGCATCCAACCCCTGGCTGTCTATGCTCTCAGATGGATTTATATGCAGGACTAAATCCAACCGTTCAAGGTGACGTGGTCACCCGGCATATCCATTGACAGCGCTGAAGGGATTTAAGCCATGTTTGATTCGCGTCGCAAATCCGACCAGTTGGAGATTCAACGTTTTTCCGGCGAGTTATCCGAGGCCCATGCGAAGCTCGCGGCCATCAGCCGTTCGATGGCCATGATCGAGTTCACTCCCGACGGCCATATCCTTGATGCCAATGCCAACTTCTGCGCGGCCATGGGGTATGCCGTCGATGAGATCCGAGGCAAGCATCATCGGTTGTTTTGCGAAGAGTCCTTTGCCAAAACCGAGGAGTACGCCAGGTTCTGGCGTGACCTGGCCCGGGGTGAAGCGCTGAGCGGCACGTTCCTGCGCCTGGACAGCCAGGGCCGGGAGGTCTGGCTGGAGGCCAGCTACATGCCGGTACTGAATGCCGAACGCCAGGTGCGCAGCGTGATCAAGGTGGCGGCGGATGTGACCGACCGCATGCACCTGGAGCATGAGAACCAGAGCATCGTGAATGCCTTGAGCCGGTCCATGGCGATGATCGAGTTCACCCCGGACGGCAAGGTGATCAAGGCCAACGAGAACTTCCTCAAGACCCTGCATTACAGCCTCGCTGAAGTGGTCGGTCATCATCACAGCATGTTCTGCCACGCCGCTGAACGCGATTCACCGGCCTATCGGGAATTCTGGGCGTCGCTCAATCGTGGCGAGTATCACTCCCGCCGCTTCGAGCGGGTCGACAAGCACGGCCATACGGTTTTTCTCGAAGCCTCCTACAACCCGATCTTCGATTCCAAGGGGCGGTTGTACAAGGTGGTGAAGTTCGCCAGCGATATCACCGCCCAGGTCACCAGCCTGCAATCGGCTGCCGAGTCGGCCCACTCCACCTCGGTACAGAATGACGCCAGCGCCCAGAAAGGTTCGCAGGTGGTGCAGCAGACCGTGGAGATCATCGAGGAGATTTCCCGCGACCTGAACGATGCGGCGCAAAGCATCGACGCGGTCAATCGTCAGTCCGATGTGATCGGCAGTATTGTCCAGACCATTCGCGGGATTGCCGACCAGACCAACCTGTTGGCGCTGAATGCGGCCATCGAGGCGGCGCGGGCCGGCGAGCACGGGCGTGGTTTCGCGGTGGTTGCCGATGAGGTCCGCAACCTGGCGGCGCGCACCAGCCAGGCGACCCTGGAGATCGTCGCGGTGGTGGACAAGAACCATGACCTGTCCCACAGCGCGGTGACGAGCATGCAGTCCAGCCTCAGCCGCACCGGGCGCGGGGTCGAACTGGCGAACGAGGCGGGGGAGGCGATCCTGGAAATCCAGCAGGGCTCGCGGCATGTGGTGGATGCCATCAGCCAGATCAACGCGACCTTGCAGTTGTCCTGATTCGGTCAGGTGTGGGAGCTGGCTTGCCGGCGATGGACGTCAACGATAACGCGGCAAACCTGACGCCACGCAGTGCTTGGGCTGCCATCGCCGGCAAGCTGGCTCCCACTGAATCGGGGAGCCGTGCCGGTCGGCTTACTGGGTGGCGGTGGCCAGGAAGGCCCCGGCCGCCTGCTGGTCGGCAGGGTTGGCCTTGTTGTCCGCGGTCTTCGCGTTGAACTCCATCTTCATGCGCTCGGCAATCTTGTCTTCGATGCCTTTCTGTTTTTCCGGCGACATGCTTTTCAGGTCGGCCTCGGTCAGGCCCTCCTCCTTGAGTAGCTGATCGCGGATGCGTTGGGCCGCCGGCTTGCTCATGTAATCCTTGAATGCCTTCATCGCGTCGCTGTCGTTGCTCGCGGCGGCGGGGGGCGCGGTGCGGGTCGTCGGCGCCGTCGTGGTCAGGGTTGCGGGGGCCGCGACCGTCGCTACGGCGGCCTGCAGATGCACACGGGTCTTGGCGAAGGCCGCATTGACGTTGTCGGCGACCTGGTCCGCGGCGTTCTGGGTACCGGGGGCACTGCTGGCCGCACTGGCCGCCTGGGCATTCTGGATAAAACCGCTGGACAGCGCGTTGGCGGCGGCGGTGGTCGGGTCCAGGTCCTTGCGATGGCTGGGCTGAATCACTGGGTTATGACGGGCATTGACCAACATGGGATAAACACCTGAGTGAGAGGGCAGTGTCCACTGTCAGCAATTTGTATGCCTGTTGGTACAAACACAGGTTTATCAAGGCTTGGCGGATACATGTCAGGCCAAAACGCGGTGGCAGGCGGAGGTGCGTTGCCGCTTCGATTGCCGCTTCCGGCAGTCCGTTTCCGGCTTCAGCGGATCGGCAGGTCGAACTCGCGGAACGCGTCGTCCACCGGTTGATAACCCAATACCCGGATGGTCTCGCTCAGGTCCAGGCGCTTGAAGCGGTTGTTGGAAATACCGTGGGCCACCAGGTGTTGCACACCTTCGACCTCGATCGCCCGTTGCAACAACTGCACGGCATCGCGCGGGCTGAGCCAGGCACTCAGGTCGCGGGCGTTGTGCAGGTCATGATCGTCGGGAAACTCGAAGGCACCGATGCGCAGGACAATGGTCGATAAGCGGTGCCGTGCCGAATAGAACGCACACAGCGCTTCGCCATAACATTTGCTCACCCCGTACAGATTGGCCGGCATCACCGGCATGCCCGGGGTGATCTGCCGGTCTACGGGATAGCCCTCGATGGTCTGGGCGCTGCTGGCGAACACCACACGTTTGCACTGGGCGTTCGCGGCGGCTTCCAGCAGGTAGGTGGTGGCCAGGATATTGTTCGGCAGCAGTTCCTCGAAGGACGAGTCGGCAAAAGGGATACCCGCCAGGTGCACCACCACGTCGATACCATCGACCAGGGCCGCGAGCTCTTCCTTGTCGGCCATGTCCAGGCGGACGAAACGGTGTTCGCCGATGGCAAAATCCGGTTGATGGCGGTCGGCGAGAACGAAGTGGTAATGGTGTTGCGTCGCCTGGAAAAACGTCTTGCCGATCCGACCGCAGGCCCCGGTCAGCAATACCTTGAGTGGGTTCATATACAACTTCCGTGTAGTTTTTATGAGATTCATATGAATGTTGTGTGACCATTCAAGGTAGACCATGGCCGTCAGTCTGTCCGCTCGATAAATCTCTGGCTCGCGGTTCCCGTGGCGTTTTAGGATAGTGGCCTGTTGCTTTCATCCAACCCTCAGAGGTCCCCGCCAGATGCACAAGGCATTGCGTAAATTCGGCTGTGTGGCCGGGTTGTTGACGCCCTTCTGGTTGCTCGTTGGGCTGGCCCTGGCCGGTGCCCTGTATCCGGGCTACAGCCATCTCAATCAGGCCATGAGTGAATTGGGGGCGCTGGGCGCACCGACCCACGAACTATCGCCGTTGATCAACAACCTGCCGTTGGGGCTGTTGTTCTTCGCCTTTGGCGTGACGGTCTTTGCCTGTTTCGAAGGGCGCGGCCTGGCGCAGATCAGTGGCGTGCTGATTGCGCTACACGGCATTGCCAGTTTGTTCACCGGTTACTTTTCCTGCGACGCCGGCTGTGGGTTGCAGCATCCGTCGTTCAGCCAGACCGTGCATAACAGCGCGTGGCTGATGATGTTTCTGACTTTGGTGATCGCCAACGCCCTGTGGGTGTATCTCGCCGTGCGTTTGCTGGGCTCGAAAGCCTTCGCCTGGTTTTCCCTGGCGTGCACTGTGGTGGCCTTGGCGGCCTTGCCGTTGATGGGACTGGCGGTGGCGGCGGGTGAGGGCTTCGGCCTGTACCAGCGTCTGAATTACGGCGCTTCGGTGGTCTGGATCGGCGTGTTTGCCGCGTTGTTGCTGGTCAGGGAAAAGCGTCGCACCGATCAGGCCTGATGCCGCTCAATCCCCGCTGGGGCGGGGATTGATTCCAGTGCCGGCGACCTTTCAACTGCTCTCGCGCACCATCAGTTCAAAGCCCATGTCCTGCACTGGCTGGGCCACCGGGTTGCCGGCCATCAAACTCAGCATCTGCTCCGCCGCCCGCCGGCCGATGGCTTCCCGGGGCGTGCGGATGCTGCTCAGGCGCGGGACCATGAAGGCCGAGCCGGGCAGGTCGTTGAAACCCACCACTGCGACCTGCTCCGGGACCTTGATGCCACAGCGTATGGCCTCCAGCAGGGCGCCCTGGGCCAGGTCGTCGTTGCCGAAGAAGATCCCGTCGACTTGTGGATGGCTCTGCATCAGTTGCAGGAACAGTTCGCCGCCCAGGCCCACCGACGAGGGGCGCGGGGTCAGCAGTTCCAGGTCCGGGTGGTACAGCCCGGCGGCTTGCAGCGCCTGGCGAAAGCCTTCGCCGCGCAGGAGTGTGCGCTGGTCCAGTTGCGCGCCGATATAGGCCAGGTGCTTGCGACCACGGGAAATCAAATGTTCGGCCACGGTGGCGCCGGCGTTCTGTTGCGAGAAGCCGACGCAGTTCACCCCGGCGCCGGGGTCCAGGTCCATCATGTAGACGCACGGCACATTGCTCGCCTCGATCATCCGCCGCGCGCTTTCCGAACGGTCGAAACCGGTCAGCAACAGGCCCCGTGGCTGGTAGGACATGTAGTTGCGCAGCAGGTTTTCTTCTTCGTCACGGGAATAGTGATAATTGCCGATCAGCACCTCGAAGCCCCGCGGGCGCAGCACCGAGTGAATGGCTTCGAGGGTGTCGATAAACAGCAGGTTGGACAACGACGGCACCAGCACCACCACCGAATGGCTCTGGGCCGAGGCCAGGGCCCGGGCGGCCGGATTGACCACGTAGTTCAGTTCCGCAGCCGCCTGTCGGACTTTTTCCACCAGTTCCGTGGCCACGCTGCTGATGCCGCGCAGGGCCCGCGACGCGGTGATCGGACTGACGCCGGCCAGGCGCGCGACTTCGCTGAGGGTAGGGCGTCCCGTGGTACGGGTATTCTTGTCGGTTTTGGGGGAGGTCATCGGACGGCTTGCCAAACAAAATTCAAGGCACTAAGGTAGCGCTGTCTCGACGAGCCTGCAATTGTTCGAGCGCGGTTGGCCTGATCGCGTCGGATGCTGTCGTGGATGTTTACCGCATCACCCCATAAAAATGACAAGAAAGCGTCGGCAGTGTGTGTTTTGTGCTTTGCTTTCCGAGTAATGGAAGCTCTGACAAAGACAGCGCTGTCTGCGTGCTGAGGTGTTACATGAGTCAACCCATCACTGCCCTGGTCATCATGGGCGTCTCCGGTTGCGGCAAGTCCAGTGTGGGCGAGGCCTTGTGCCGGCTCAACGGCGCGACCCAGATCGAAGGCGACAGCTTTCACCCCGCCGCCAATATCGCCAAGATGAGTGCCGGCATTCCCCTGACCGATGACGACCGTGCCGGCTGGCTCGACAGCCTGTGCGACGAGTTGCGCCGGGTCCTGGCCAGCGGCGGGCATCCGGTGCTGACCTGTTCGGCGCTCAAGCACAGCTACCGCGAACGCCTGCGCAGCGCGGCGCCAGGACTGGGCTTCGTGTTTCTCGAACTGAGCCGTGAAGTCGCCGCCGAACGGGTGGCCCATCGTCCGGGACACTTCATGCCCTCGACCCTGATCGACAGCCAGTTCGCCACCCTTGAATCCCCCGTCGGCGAGCCCCTGACCCTGGCCCTCGATGCCTCGACCCAGAGCGTCGAGCGTCTGGCCCAGTCGGCCCATCGCTGGTGGCAGAACCACGGGCTGGAACGTTCGGCCTGATTTTCGTCTCGAAAAGATAGCGCTATCCCATTCGGCTATCGTCAAACCACGCAGCGTATAAAAACAACAAGCAGGAGACACCTTATGTTCGGACTGTCCCACGAGACCTATCTGTTACTCGATGCAGTGGTCACGATTATCGGGCTGATCGTGTTGATCACCCGCTTCAAGATTCACCCCTTTATCGGGTTGATCATTGCGTCGGCGTTTCTCGGCCTGACCTCGGGGATGCCCGCGGACAAGATCATCAAGGCCTTCCAGGACGGCTTCGGCGGTGTGCTCGGCTTTGTCGGGATCATCCTCGCGCTGGGGACCATGCTCGGCAAGATGATGTCCGATTCCGGCGGCGCCGATCAGATCGCCCAGACCCTGATCCGCGCCTTCGGCAAGGAGCGGGTGCAGTGGGCGATGATGTGCTCGGCGTTCCTGGTGGGCATCCCGCTGTTCTTCGAAATCGGCTTCGTGCTGCTGATTCCGCTGGTGTTCATCGTTGCGCGCCGGACCGGCGTGCCGCTGATCAAGATCGGCATTCCGCTGCTGGCCGGGCTTTCGGCGGTGCACGGCCTGGTGCCGCCGCATCCGGGGCCGCTGCTGGCCATCGGAGTGTTCAACGCCGATATCGGCAAGACCATTTTCTACGGCCTGATCGTTGCCCTGCCGACCGCCATTATCGCCGGGCCGATCTACGGCACCTTCATTGCCAAGTACATCCCGGGCAACCCTTCCCGGGAACTGGTCGACCAGTTGGCCCGCGAACCGGAAGTGAAGGCGCTGCCGAGCTTCGGCGTGACCCTGGTCACCGTGCTGCTGCCGGTGTTCCTGATGCTGCTCAAGACCTTTGCCGACATTGCCTTGCCGGACGGGCATTTCTTCCGCATCTGGATGGACATGATCGGTCACCCGATCAGTGCCTTGCTGCTGGCCCTGCTGTTGGCGCTGTACACCTTCGGCAAGCGCCAGGGCATGGACTCCAAGCGTGTGCTCAAGCTGCTCGATGCCAGCCTGGCGCCGACTGCGGCGATCATCCTGATCATCGGTGCCGGCGGTGGCTTCAAGCAGATGCTGGTGACCAGTGGCGTGGGTGACGTGATCGGGCATATCGCCGTGAATGCGCAGATTTCGCCGATCCTGCTGGCCTGGCTGGTGGCGGCGGTGATCCGCATCGCCACGGGTTCGGCGACGGTGGCGACCATTACCGGGGCGGGCATCGTGATGCCGGTGGTGGACCTGATTCCCGGGGTGAACCGCGAACTGCTGGTGCTGGCGACGGGGGCGGGTTCGTTGATCCTGTCCCACGTCAACGATGCCGGGTTCTGGCTGGTCAAGCAGTACTTCAACATGACCGTGGCCGAGACGTTCAAGACCTGGACGGCCATGGAGACCATTCTGTCGGTGGTGGGGCTGGTGTTTATCCTGCTGTTGTCGCTGGTGGTCTAAACGAATCGGGGCCGACACCTGTGAAGGTGTCGGCCCCGGTTCATGTGACAAGCGCGCTCGCTACACAGCTTATTCCGCAGTGGCTTTCTTCAGCAGGCCATCGGTGCGGAACATCCCGCGAATCCCGCGTACCGCCTGGCGGATACGGTCGAGGTTTTCAATCAGGGCGAACCGCACATGGTCGTCGCCGTACTCGCCAAAGCCGACCCCCGGCGAGACGCAGACCTTGGCTTCGGCCAGCAGCTTCTTGGCGAACTCCAGCGAGCCCATCTGGGCATATTCCTCGGGAATCTTCGCCCAGACGTACATCGAGGCCTTGGGGTTCTCGACCATCCAGCCCAGTTCATGCAGGCCCTTGACCAGCACGTTGCGCCGTTGGCGATACTGTTCGGCGATATCCTTGACGCACTGTTGGTCACCTTCCAGCGCGGCGATGGCCGCCACTTGCAACGGCGTGAAGGTGCCGTAGTCGTGGTAGCTCTTGATCCGCGCCAGGGCGCTGACCAATTCCGGATTGCCGACCATGAAGCCGATACGCCAGCCGGCCATGTTGTAGCTCTTGGACAGGGTGAAAAACTCCACCGCGATGTCCTTGGCACCGGGCACCTGCATGATCGACGGGGCTTTCCAGCCGTCGTAGACGATGTCGGCATAGGCCAGGTCGTGGATCACCAGCACGTCGTACTGCTTGGCCAGGGCGATCACCCGTTCGAAGAAGTCCAGTTCCACGCACTGCGCGGTGGGGTTCGAGGGGAAACCGAGAATCATCATCTTCGGCTTGGGGATGGAGCCACGGATGGCCCGCTCCAGTTCGGCGAAGAAGTCCACGCCCGGCACCAGCGGCACCGAACGGACCTGGGCGCCGGCGATCACCGCACCGTAGATATGGATCGGGTAGCTGGGGTTGGGCACCAGCACCGTGTCGCCCTGGTCGAGGGTGGCGAGCATCAGGTGGGCCAGGCCCTCTTTCGAGCCGATGGTGACAATGGCTTCGCTTTCCGGGTCGATATCGACCTGGTAGCGATCCTTGTACCAGTGGGAAATCGCCCGGCGCAGCCGTGGGATGCCCTTGGACGTGGAGTAGCCGTGGGTGTCTTCGCGCTGGGCGACGGTGACCAGTTTTTCGACGATATGCGGCGGGGTGGCGCCGTCGGGGTTACCCATGCTCAAGTCGATGATGTCTTCGCCACGACGACGGGCGGCCATCTTCAGCTCGGCAGTGATGTTGAATACGTAGGGGGGGAGTCGATCAATGCGCGCAAAGCGGCGCGGCGAACCTTGGTCTGCCATGTAAACCTCTGACACGTAAGCGCCCGGAACCGTCCGAGCGACGTCGGCCACTGCGGTGGCCTGCGGGGCAGACAATAAGGGCGATGCTGGCCATCTGTCCAGATGGGCGACGGAAAATATTTTCGCCGGGGGGACAAGCACCGGGTCGCCCAAACGACACGATTATTTGCTTCTATACTGCCTTTCGGAGTCGTTTCCCATATGGAGTTCTGCACCCATGGACTTAGCACACAACCTTGGCTACACGCAGGCCTTGCCAGCGCCGCGCTTCGAGCACGGTCACTTTCAATTGATCGCCGGCCTGGGCGCACGTTTTACCGCCGAGACGTCGGGCGCCATCCCGGATCTGTGGGACGCGTTCGTGCCGCACATCGGAAAAGTCCCCAGTCAGGTGGGTGAGGTGACGTACGGTATCTGCTGCCATCCGGATGGCCAGGGTGGCTTCGAGTACATCGCCGGGGTGCAGATCAGCAAGCTTGACGACCTTCCCGAGCTGTATCGCTGGGTGGAACTGCAGGCCCAGCAGTACGCGGTGTTTGAACACAAAGGTTCCCTCGACACCCTCAAGCAGACCTTCGAGGCCATCTGGAACCGTTGGTTGCCGCAATCCGGCTACCTGGCGGCCGATGCGCCGGAATTCGAGCGCTACAGCGCCGATTTCAATCCCGAAAAAGGCACCGGCACCGTGGAAATCTGGTTGCCGATCAAGGCCTGATCCTGCGTGCCACGCGCTCCCTTCGACAGCAGGGGAGCGCGCTTCTATACGCCATCTTAACGTCCCCCCCGGCAATCAGTGCCCGACCTTAATACCCACCTCCGTACCCTTTGATCTGGCTTGCGGCGCCATTGCGTGCGCTTGAGCGAGCCGACCGATTTCGCAAGGGGACACCTGTGCTGACACTCAAACTCATCTACCTGATCAGCGGCCTGGGCGCGGCCGGCCTGTTCGTCTACCTGGGTTACGCGCTGATCCGCGCCGAAGATTTCTGATCCCCGGGCACGCCTCGCCGCAGGCGCTTTGTGCGGTCCGCAAGGACCCTATCGAACAAGGAAACCAACCATGTACGACCTGATTTTCCTGGGCACGACCCTGGTGTTTTTCGGCGCGACAGCCTTGTTCATTGTCGCCTTGAACAAGATTTGAACGGAGCTTGCACATGTTGACCGTACTGCTGGAATTTGCGCTGGTCCTGGTGCTGATGACCGGACTCGCCGTCTTGATGGGGCGCTGGCTGAGCCGGGTGTTTTCACACCCCGGCCATGCGCTGCCGGAACGCCTGACCTATCGCCTGCTGGGCGTCGATCCACGGGAAACCATGGGCTGGGCCCGCTATGGCTCGGCGCTGCTGTTGTCCAACGGCGCAATGATGCTGTTCGGCTACCTGCTGTTGCGCCTGCAGGGTTCGCTGCCGATCAACCCGCTGGGCCTGGCCGCCCAGACCCCGGACCTGGCGTTCAACACCGCCGCCTCGTTTATCACCAACACCAACTGGCAGGCCTATTCGGGCGAAACCAGTCTGTCCAACTTCAGCCAGATGGCGGTGATCACCTTCCTGATGTTTGTCGGCGCCACCTCCGGAGTGGTCGCCGCCGCCGGTTTTATCCGTGGCTTGAGCCGCAGCAGCGCGACGGATATCGGCAACTACTGGGTGGACTTCACGCGCATCCTCTACCGGGTGATGTTGCCGTTGTGCTTCGTCATGGCGCTGGTCTATGTCTGGCAGGGCATGCCGCAGACCTTTGCTTCCCAGGCCCTGGCGACCACGCTGGAGGGCGCCCGGCAACAACTGATCGTCGGTGCGGTGGCGAGCTTCGAGTCGATCAAGCATATCGGCACCAACGGCGGCGGCTTTTTCAGCATGAACGCCGCGCACCCGTTCGAGAACCCGACGCCCCTGACCAACATCCTGCATATCTTCAGCATGCTGCTGATTCCGTCGGCGCTGACCTACGCCTTCGGCAGCCTGTTGGCCCGGCGGCGCCAGGGCTGGGTGTTCTTCGGCACCTTCCTGGTGATGTTCATCGGCTTTCTGGCGGTGGTCTATTTTGCCGAGCAGGGCGGCAACCCGCTGTTGACCCAGCTGGGCGTCGACCAACTGCTGTCGGCGACCCAGAGCGGCGGCAATATGGAAGGCAAGGAGCTGCGTTTCGGCATTGCCGATACCAGCCTGTTCATCGCCACCACCACCGGCGCCACCACCGGCTCGGTCAACGCCATGCATGACTCGCTGATGCCCATGGGCGGCTTCGTGCCCATGGCGCAGATGATGCTCAACTGCGTGTTCGGCGGCGACGGCGTGGGCTTTATCAACCTGATCCAGTACGCCCTGCTGACGGTGTTCCTGGTGGGCATGATGATCGGTCGCACCCCCGAGTTCCTCGGCAAGCGCATCGAAGCCCGGGAGATGAAACTGGTGATGCTCTCGGTGCTCGCGCATCCGATCTGCATCCTCGGCTTCACCGCCCTGGCCGCCCTCTGGCCGGGCACCCTGGACAGCCTGAACAACGTCGGGCCCCACGGTTTCAGCGAGGTGCTCTACGCCTACACCTCCGGTACCGCCAACAACGGTTCGGCCTTCGCCGGGCTGAACGCCAACACGCCGTTCTTCAACACCACCCTTGGCTTCGCCATGTTGCTGGGGCGTTTCTTCACTCTGCTGCCGATGCTCGCCGTGGCCGGCTCCCTGGCCTTTAAAAAGACCACGCCGGCCGGTGCCGGGACCATTCCCACCGCCACGCCGCTGTTCATGTTCCTGGTGGTGTTCGTGGTGCTGGTGGTCGGTGGCCTGACCTTCCTGCCGGCGCTTGCGCTGGGGCCCGTGGTCGAGCAGTTGCAACTGCTCTCCGGCCAGACCTACAAGTGAGGATGTTTGCATGACTACGCGTATTTCCACGCCGCCGCTGGCGGTGACTCAAGGGCTGTTCCGGGGCCTGTGGCGTCCGGTGCTGGTATCCTCGGTGTTGTTCATGCTGCTGACCGGCCTGGCCTATCCGGCGCTGACCACGCTGGTGGCCAACCTGCTGTTTCCGTTCCAGGCCCAGGGCAGCCTGCTGGAGCGCGACGGCCAGGTGGTCGGTTCGGTGCTGATCGGCCAGGCGTTCAGCCGCCCGGAGTATTTCCAGGCCCGCCCCAGCGTGACCCAGAGCGTCGATCCGAACGACGCCAGCAAGACCGTTACCACGCCCTACAACGCCGGCCTCAGCGGGGCCAGCAACCTGGGACCGACCAGCCAGCGTCTGCTCGACGCGGTCAAGGAACGGGCCGAAGCCTATCGCGCCTTGAACGGCCTGGACCCGCAAGCCGCGGTGCCGGTGGACGCGGTGACGGCTTCGGCGTCTGGGCTGGACCCGCATATTTCAGTGGCCAACGCGCTGATCCAGGCGCGGCGCGTCGCACCGCTGCGGCACCTGCCCGAAGACGCCCTGCTGACCTTGGTCCGGGCTTCGACCGAGACGCGTACCTTCGGCCTGCTCGGCGAGCCGCGGGTCAATGTGCTGCAACTCAACCTGGCGCTGGATGCCTTGGCGACACCTCACCAGCCCCCTGTCGTCACTGAGTAAGAGAATCGATCATGAGTGACATGAAAGCCCGTTTGCCGTTGTTCGACCGCGAGCTGTTGCTGGCGGCCGGTGTGGATGCCTTCAGGAAACTGCTGCCCCAGGCCCAGTGGAAAAATCCGGTGATGTTCGTGGTGTACCTGGGCAGCCTGCTCACCACCTTGTTGTGGTTGCAGTCCTGGGGTGGCCAGGGCGAGGCGCCGAGTGGTTTTATCCTGAGCATCTGCCTGTGGCTGTGGTTCACCGTGCTGTTCGCCAATTTCGCCGAGGCCCTGGCCGAGGGCCGTAGCCGGGCACAGGCGGCGAGCCTGCGCGGGATGAAGCGCCAGACCCTGGCCAAGGTCCTGCAAAAGCCGCGCTATGGCGCGCAATGGTTGCCGATGGCGGCCAGCGAATTGCGCAAGGATGCCGTGGTGCTGATCGAGGCCGGCGACCTGGTGCCCCTCGATGGCATCGTTATCGAGGGCGTGGCGTCGGTGGATGAAAGCGCGATCACTGGCGAATCGGCTCCGGTGATCCGTGAGGCCGGCGGTGACTTTTCCTCGGTGACCGGCGGCACCCGGGTCCTCTCGGACTGGCTGGTGGTGCGCATCAGCGTCAATCCAGGCGAGTCCTTTCTCGACCGGATGATTTCCATGGTCGAGTCGGCCAAGCGCCAGAAGACCCCCAACGAAGTGGCCCTGACCATTCTGCTGGTGGGGCTGACGGCGTTGTTCCTGCTGGTGATCGTTACCCTCAGCCCGTATTCGATCTTCGCCGTGGTCATGAACGGCAGCGGCAGCGTGGTCAGCGCGACGGTACTGGTGGCCCTGCTGGTGTGCCTGATTCCCACCACCATCGGCGGCCTGCTCTCGGCCATCGGCGTGGCGGGCATGAGCCGGATGATGGCGGCCAATGTGATTGCCACCTCCGGGCGCGCGGTGGAAGCGGCGGGCGATGTCGATGTGTTGCTGCTGGACAAGACCGGCACCATCACCCTCGGCAATCGCCAGGCCAGCGCCTTCCTGCCGGCACCGGGTATGAAAGACCGTGAACTGGCCGAGGCGGCGCAACTGGCGTCCCTGGCCGACGAAACGCCGGAAGGGCGCAGTGTCGTGCTGTTGGCGCGGCAGAAGTTCGGCCTCGACGAGCCGGACCTGGAGAGTTTGAACGCCAGCTTCGTCGCATTCACTGCCCAGACCCGCATGAGCGGCGTCGACCTGGCCGATGGCCGGATGATCCGCAAGGGCGCCGCCGATGCGATTCGCCGGCATGTCGAGGCGCTGGGTGGTGGTTTCCCGGCGGCCCTGCAAACGCGGGTCGACGAAGTCTCGCGGCGCGGCAGCACGCCGCTGGTGGTGGCCGATGGCGCACGTGCCCTCGGCGTGATCGAGCTCAAGGATGTGGTCAAGAGCGGCATCAAGGAGCGCTTCGGCGAGTTGCGCCGGATGGGCATCAAGACCGTGATGATCACCGGCGACAACCCGCTGACCGCGGCGGCGATTGCGGTGGAAGCCGGGGTCGATGACTACCTGGCCGAGGCCCGGCCCGAAGACAAGCTGCAACTGATCCGTGATTACCAGGCCCAGGGCAAGCTGGTGGCGATGACCGGCGACGGCACCAACGATGCCCCGGCGCTGGCCCAGGCCGATGTCGCGGTGGCGATGAACAGCGGGACCCAGGCGGCCAAGGAAGCCGGGAACATGGTCGACCTGGACAGCAATCCGACCAAGCTGATCGAAGTGGTCGAGGTCGGCAAGCAGATGCTGATGACCCGTGGTGCCCTGACCACCTTCAGCGTGGCCAACGATGTGGCGAAGTATTTTGCTATTGTGCCGGCGGCGTTCGTGGCGACTTACCCTCAGCTCGGCGCCTTGAACGTGATGCACCTGGGCAGCCCGAACTCGGCGATCCTCAGCGCGGTGATCTTCAATGCCTTGATCATCGTGTTCCTGATCCCGCTGGCGCTCAAGGGCGTGGCCTACCGGGCCATCGGTGCGGCGGCGCTGCTCAATCGCAACCTGCTGATCTATGGACTGGGCGGGGTGCTGGTGCCGTTTGCCGGGATCAAGCTGATCGATATGCTGCTGGTCGGCTTGGGCGTGGTCTAGGTGGCTGGCATGGGTGTGTCTCACAAGGAATGACATGAGTTTGAATGACACCTCCCGCAACACCCGCGACGGTCGACCCGATCCGGATGCGCTGCTGGAGCAACTGCAAGCCGACGAGAAGGCCGCCCAGCGCGGCCGTTTGCGTATCTATTTCGGCTCGAACGCCGGGGTCGGGAAAACCTGCGCCATGCTCCAGGCCGCGCACCGTGAACGGGCCCTGGGCCGCGATCTGGTGGCCGGGTTGATCGAAACCCACGGGCGCGGTGACACCGCCGCGTTGCTCGCCGGTCTTGAGCAACTGCCGCGCCATCGCCTGGCCCATGGCGACAGCACGCTACCGGAGTTCGATCTCGATGCGGCACTGGTCCGCCATCCGGCGGTGTTGCTGGTGGACGAGCTGGCCCACAGCAATGTCCCCGGCTCGCGCCACCCCAAGCGCTGGCAGGATATCGAAGAGCTGCTGGGGGCCGGGATCGAGGTCTGGACCAGCCTGAACGTCCAGCATCTGGAAAGCCTCAACGACCTGGTCAGCGGCATCATCGGGACCCGCGTGCGCGAAACCGTCCCCGACCATGTGTTCGACAGTGCCCATGAAGTGGTGCTGATCGACCTGGCCCCCGACGAGCTGTTGCAGCGTCTCAAGGACGGCAAGGTCTACCAGGGCCCGCAGGCCGACCGGGCGTCCCGACACTTCTTTCGCAAAGGCAACCTGCTGGCGCTGCGCGAACTGGCCCTGCGCCGTACGGCCGACCGGGTCGATGCGCAAATGCGCGTCTATCGTCGCGAGCGTTCCATCGACACCTTGTGGGCCGCCCGCGAGCGCTTGCTGGTGGGGATCGCCGGCGAGCCTTCGGATGAGCGCCTGGTACGCGAAGCCGCGCGCCTGGCACAGAAGCTTGAAGCCGACTGGATCGTGGTGCATGTCGAGTCGGTCTCGACGGGTGGCATGGCCCAGCGACGACGCGCGGCGGCGGTGAAGACCCTGGCCCTGGCCGCAGAATTCGGCGCCGATACCGCGATCCTGGCGGGCATCGATGTCGCCGAAGCGCTGGTGGCCTGCGCCCGTGAACGCAATGCCAACCGCCTGTTGCTCGGCCATCGGCCACGGCGGGTCTGGCAGTTCTGGCACCAGACGGTCAGCGACCGGATCAGCCGTCACCACCCGCAGATCGATCAGATCGTGATCGCCCATGGCGAGCTGCCGCGCACGGCGCCGTCCCGCTCGGACGCGGAACCGAGGCTGGCGCCGGGCAGGGGCCTGGCCTACCTGTGGGCGACCCTGGCCTGTTTCGCCGCCACGGCGGTGGCGGCGTTGTTGCTGCAAGTCTTCGACCCGGCCAACGTGGTCATGCTGTTCCTGCTGACGGTGGTGCTGGTGGCGCTGCGCCTGGGACGCGGGCCGGGTGTCTGGGCGGCGATGCTGGCGGTGCTGTGTTTCGATTTTTTCTTTGTCCAGCCGGTGCTGTCGTTCACCGTCAACGACACCCAGTATTTCTTCACCTTCGCCTTGATGCTGGGCATTGCCCTGATCACCGGGCAACTGACCGCGCGTCTGCGCCATGAGGCGCGCACGGCCGCGGCCCGTGAGCGCCGGGCGACCTCGCTGGCGTTGTTGGCCCGCGACCTGTCCGCCGCCCTGACCGTCGAGCAGCTGGGCGCGGTGGCGCTGCGCACCTTCAGCGGGGTGTTCGAGGCCCGGGTCGGCCTGGCCTTGCCGGATGCCGGCGACCGGGTCAGCACCATGGCCGGCAGTGTCTTCCCGGTGGATGAAAGTATCGCCCAGTGGACCTACGAACAGGGGCGCCCGGCGGGGCAGGGCAGTGACACCCTGGCCGCCGCACCCGGTTGCTACTTTGCCCTCAAGGCGCCGATGCGCGTGCGCGGTGTGCTGGTCCTCGACCTGAGCGATGCCGAGCGCCTGAAGGACCCCGATGAGCAACGCCTGCTGGAAGCCTGCATGAGCCAGTTGGCGATTGCGCTGGAGCGGGTGCATTTCGTCGAAGTGGCGCAAAGCACCCTGGTGCAGATGGAAGGCGAGCGGATGCGCAATACCTTGCTCGCGGCCATTTCCCATGACCTGCGTACGCCCCTGACCAGCATTATCGGTGCCGCCGATGCGGCCGCGCCCCATGTACGAGATGACTTGGTCGGCGGGTTGTTGAACGGGATTCACGACCAGGCCTGTGCCATGCAACGACTGATCGAAAACCTGCTGGATATGGCGCGCCTGCAGGAACATGGCGTGCGCCTCAACCGCCAGTGGCACTCCCTGGAAGAGGTGGTCGGCAGCGCCTTGCGCCAACTGCGCGAACCCCTGGCCCGGCACCCGGTGCGGGCGCTGTTGCCGGTGGACCTGCCCCTGGTGGAGATCGATGCGCTGCTGATCGAGCGGGTGTTGGTCAACCTGTTGGACAACGCGGCGAAATACACCCCGGCGGATACGCCGATCGAGATAACGGCGAGCCAGATCGATGAGCGGATTGTCCTGGAGGTCGCCGACAGCGGACCGGGTTGTCCGTCCGGTATCGCTCCCGAGCAACTCTTCGAGGCCTTCAGTCGTGGCCAGCAGGAGTCGGCGGTGTCCGGCATCGGCCTGGGACTGGCCCTGGTCCGACGGATCGTCGAAGCCCACGGCGGACGGGTTGTCGCCCGGCCGCGGGTGCCGAACGGCCTTTGTTTTGTTATCAGCTTACCGGCGGGTCAACCGCCGTCCATGGAAACCTTATGACCAGCACCCGTATCCTGATTGTCGAGGATGAAGCCAATATCCGCCGTTTCATCGGCATCGCCTTGCAGGACGAAGGCTTCCAGGTCTTCGAGGCCGACAGCAGCAAGCGTGCCCTGATCGATGCGGCGAGCCGCCAGCCGGACCTGGTGATCGTCGACCTGGGCCTGCCCGACGGTGACGGCAAGGACCTGATCAGCGAGCTGCGTGGCTGGATGAGCGTGCCGATCCTGGTGCTGTCGGCCCGTGATCGCGAAGACGAAAAGGTCGCCGCGCTGGATGCCGGAGCCGATGACTATCTGGTCAAGCCGTTCGGCGTTCCCGAGTTGCTGGCGCGTATCCGTGCGCAGTTGCGGCGGCAGGTACAAAGCGGCACGGCGGCGGTCAGCAGCAAGGTGCGCTTCGGTGAGGTCGAGGTCGATCTGGCCACCCATGAGGTGCGGCGTGGCAGCGAGGGCGTGCACCTGACACCCATCGAGTTCCGCCTGTTGAGCGCGTTGATCCGGGGTCAGGGCCGGGTGCTGACGCACCGGCAATTGCTGCTGGATGTCTGGGGGCTGGACTATGCCGATCGGGCCCATTATCTGCGGGTACACATGGCGCACCTGCGGCAAAAACTCGAAGCCGACCCGGCGCAGCCGCAACACCTGATCACCGAACTGCAGGTGGGCTATCGTCTGGTCGGCCTGTAACGGCTTATTTGTTCTCCCGTTGTGTCTTGGACGCACGCCAGAAGTCGAGGTAGAGGGTGATCACACCGAACGCGCTGATGCCCAACAGCATAAGCAGGCCGATCTGGATATGGGTCATGACAGGTCTCCGGAAAACACCGCATCAGGCGGCGACCCGCAGAGAAATAGTCGAAATTCCGGGCAAATGACATCGACTATATGAAAGCTTTACGGGGCGCTCGCGCAACAATATGGGGCGGATACGAAGTGGGCTGGAATCGCTGTCCCGATGCGGTTAACCGTTGTTTCAAGCCCGTCGTTGGCTTTCGACCAGAGGGGCGTTCGGGGGCGTGATTCCCCTTGAGTTACCGCTGTTTTTTCATATTCCTGCAAGGAATGCATTGCATTAAAAACATGAATTTTCTTTATTTTCGCAGGGCGACTACCTTGGGCTGAAATCCCCGCCAAGAGAGAACGCCCATGTCGTCCGAACACCCGGATTCTGCTCGGAAATTCGATGTGTCCCGAGCCGCTGAATACGCCGAGCAAAGTCGCATTGCCCTGGCCGGTTATGACGCCTGTCACGAGTTGGTTGCCTGCATGCTGGCGGCCAGCCTGGGCAGCGGGGGCGAGGCGAGGATTCTGGTGGTGGGCGCCGGTGGTACCGCCCAGGAAATCCTCAAGGCGGCGAAGCTGGAGCCGCTTTGGCGGTTCACCGCGGTCGACCCCTCGGCGCCGATGCTTGAGTTGGCCCAGGCCAGTCTCCAGGCGCAGGGGTTGCTTGCGCGCACGCGGGTATTTCTGGGGACGGTCGAGGAACTGACGGACGAGCCGCCCTATGATGCCGCGACCCTGATCGGTGTGTTGCATCACCTGCCCGGCGATCAGGCCAAGCACGACATCCTCAAGGCGATTGCCACCCGGCTCAAACCGGGAGCGCCGTTGATTGTGGCGGGCAACCATCAGGCCTATGCCAGCCAGCCGCTGTTGCTGGCGGCCTGGGGCGAGCGCTGGCGGCAGCAGGGGGCGAGCGCCGAGGACGTGCGCGCCAAGCTTGGCAAGATTCTCCAGGGGGCCGATCCGCCACACTCGGAGGCGGCGGTTCAGCGCTTGCTCGAAGAGGCCGGATTCGGCACCGCGACGCGATTCTTTTCCAGCCTGTTCTGGGGTGCCTGGGTGGCATCGAGGGACGCCAGGTAACCGACATGATCCTTGCCTTTTCCCGGCAGGAGCCGCTGCTCGAGGCTCCTGCCGGGGTGGCGCTACGTGCGGGGGCTCAGTTGCCGTAGCAGCGAATCACCGCCGAATGGGTGGCGTAGCGGCCGGAGGCCAGGATCTTGCCATCCGGCTGCAACTCCAGGTTGGAGAGGTAGCTGGTGGAATCGCCGATGTAGATCAGTCGGCTGATCCCGTTATCGCCAAAATCAGGGTCCAGTTCGCCGTTGCCCAAGTGGCGCATCAACCAGCAGCGGCTGCCGCTGTTGATATGGCCGGCGCTGACGATTTTTCCGTCTTCCTGTACTGCGAGGGCGAAGGAGATATCCAGTTCCGGCAGCTCCCAGGGCACTCCGGCGTTGAACGTGACGTCCAGCTTGCCGTCGGCCGTGACACGGGTGAGCAGGGCGATGTTGTGGGTGAGATCGGCGGAGCCGGTGACGACGATTTTCTGGTCGGGCTGCACGGCGAGATCGAAAAACGCGGCGTTGCCGTCACGGGCCGGTTCCAGCTCCAGATAGCCGGCGCAACCGAAGGTCTTGTCCGGCAGGCCGGTGGCCCCGTAGCGCATCAGCATGGCCTTGCGGCCGCGTCGTCCGGCCACGACCAGCTTGCCATCGGCCTGGACCTGGACCGCCTCGAAGGCGATGTTCGGTTCCGGTGCCGTGACCACGCCGCAGGTGCCGAACCGTGGGTCGAAACTGCCGTTGCGGTCGAGGCGCACGATAACGTCGCGTGCCGGCTCGCCCACGGCGCTGTTTCTCAGGGCCAGGACGATAAAGCCGTCCTGGGGTTGCACGGTGAGTCGGCGGCCATAGCCGATCCAGGGCGCCGTGTAAGGCAGGGCGACCTGACCGTTGTCGCCGAAATCGGGGTCCGGCATGCCGTCTTCAGTGATACGGGCGCAGAAGACCTGTTCACCGGCGCGGAAGTGGCCGAGCAGGAGGAACTTGTCGTCTTCGTCGAGGACCGCCTTGATCAGTCTTCGGCTGGAACTTCCGAGTGATTGGGCGAAGTCATTATAGTAAAGGCCGTCGTCGCTGAAGTCGGCCTGGGTGATACTTTCCGGCCGGTCTTCATGCACGCCGATAAACCGATGACGGCCGTCGGGCCGCAATAAAGAGGGGCCGACAAAACCAGGACCTCTTTCTGAAAAAATAACCAGGCCGTCGCGGTGTTCACCAAATTCCAGATCAAATTTCCCGGCGCTGCCGGGTCGTTGGATGACCGTGGAGGGCGAGGCTTTGGGGGCGCTGTTCGAGATTCGGTTTTGTGCATCCATGGGGATTGAGTCCTTTCAGTTTATTAAATGGCCACTTGAGTTAAATAACGGCGAGTTAAATAACGGCTTATCAAGTAGCGATACGCTGGCTGATTCAGCAGCGACGTCATCGATTTAATAACTGGAAAGTGAGTTTGCCCAGCGATCAAGTTTTACTGTAAATGACCAACTGATCTCATACTTATGGCCACCCGGAACTTTAAAGTGTCAGGGTCAAGCGTCGTTCGCCGCGATAGGCGTCACCGCTATCGACCCAACCCTGTTTCAGGTAAAGACTCATCGCCGCCTGGTTATCGGTTCCTACCGATAGCAGTAACTGACGGACCTGCGGCCAGGCCTGGCGTGCCGCTTCGGGCAGGGCTTGCAGGCAGGCCGCGCCGAACCCCCGGCCTTGAAGCCGTTTGTCGACCTGCAGGGCATGCAGGGTGGCGCTGCCTTCGCCGGCCCAATGGGGGACGAAAGGATGGCGCTTGAGCAACAGAAAGGCCACCGGCAGGTCGTTGTCGAGCAGGACGAAACCGAGCACGCCGTCATGGGGCTCGCGGGGCAGGAAGTGCAGGGCCGACTGGATATCGCCGCAAAATTGCAGCTGTCCGGGATGGACTTCGAGGCCCACGAGCTGCTCGCGCTGAAGGGGGGTCAACACGTCGTAGCGGGTCAGTCGAGTGTTCATGGCGAGAGTGGCAAGGTCAGCCTGCGCTCTTCACCGACCCGCCCGTGAAACGTCTCGCCGCTGTCGACAAATCCCTGTTTCAGGTAGAGCCCGCGGGCGGCGTCATTGTCCGCGTCGACCATCAGCATCAGATGAGTGCTGGCCGGCCAGACGCTGCGGGCGGCGTCCGGCAGGGCTTGCATGCAGGCGCGTCCGAGGCCTTGGCCCTGGTAGTTTTTATCCACTTGCAGGCCGTGCAGGGTGCAGACGTCGCCGCTGGCCCAGGCCGGTGATGCCGGGGGGCGCTTGAGCAACAGGAAACCTACCGGCAGCTCATCGGCCAGCAGGACAAAACCCTTCACATCATTGCCCGTATGGGCCTGCAGTACTGCCAGGCCCCGGGCGATATCGCTGGAAAATTCCTGCTGCGCCGCATCGACCTGGATCAACGCCAATTGCTCGTGTTGGGCGGGGGTCAACGTGACGTAGTCGACAAGGGAAGTTCTCACAGCGGTATGTCCTATTTCCGACAGTAGGGAGGCGGATTCTATCGGCTTTGGCAGTCTCGATATTATTTTTCCTGCGACTTTTTACATCTGTCGATTTCCCTCGCCTCCAGACGACTATTCGTACTTCTGCTGATCGTCGGTAGCTTTCGCCAAAGCGCGAAACAGCAGCCATAGTTGTTCGACCGTCCTGGAGACATCCCATGAAATACCTGTGCCTGATCTACAGTAATGAGGAGCTGCTGCACTCCCATCCCGACAGCCCCAAGGACCCCGAGTGCCTGGCCTACGGCGAGTCGATCCGGGCCAGTGGCCGCATGCTCGCCGCCGAGCCGCTGGAGCCGGTGAGCACTGCGACCACGGTGCGCATGCGCGGCGGCAAGCTGTCGATCGTCGACGGGCCATTTGCCGAAACCAAGGAGCAACTGGCCGGTTTCTATCTGGTGGAAGCCCGCGACCTCAACGAAGCCTTGCAGATTGCCGGGCATATCCCCGCCGCGCGGGTGGGCAGCGTGGAGGTACGGCCGGTGCGGGAACTGAACCTCTGAAGGCGCGAGCGCTTTCAAACGGCAACCATAAGAATAAAAGGAGCCTGAACATGAACCGCCAAGCGCTACCCCTTGCGGGAGCCGAACATGAGTTGTCCATCAGCCGCCTGATCGAGGCGCCGCGCAATGTGGTCTTCCGGGCCTGGACCGAGCCCCGTTTGCTGGCGCAGTGGTGGGGGCCCCATGGCATGACCATGCCGATCTGTGAAATGCAGCTGTGGACGGGTGGTTCGTTTCGTACGGTGATGCGCACGGCGGAGGGTGTTGAACATCCTTATCAAGGCGTGTTCCTGGAGATCGCCGCGCCGGAGCGGATCGTCTTTACCGACGCCTTTACCCCCGACTGGATGCCCTCGGGAAAACCCTTCATGACGGCGCGAATCACCCTCGAAGAGGCTGACGGTCATACCCTTTATACCGCCCGGGCGATGCACTGGTCGGCGGCGGAAAAGGCGGCGCACGAACAGATGGGGTTTTATCAGGGCTGGGGCGAGAGCCTCGATCGCCTGGCCTTGCTGGTCCGCCAGGGGCTGCTGGATTGACCCTCGAAGCCGAAAGCGTCAAGCAACAGGTCGAGACGGTGTACCGGCAGGAGTCGCGGCGGATCCTGGCCACCCTGATTCGTATGCTGGGGGATTTCGACCTGGCGGAGGAGGCCTTGCACGAGGCCTTTTTTATTGCCGTCGAACGTTGGCAGCGCGATGGCGTGCCGGCCAATCCCCGTGCCTGGCTGGTCTCCACCGGGCGTTTCAAGGCCATCGACGTGTTGCGCCGCCGGGCGCGTTTTGCCGCGTCCCAGGGGCAGTTGATCGCCCAGGCCGAAGCCTTGGAGCAAGACGAATGGAACGACGAGGATGTCGAGGATGACCGGCTGCGATTGATCTTCACCTGCTGTCACCCGGCGTTGTCGGCGGATGCCCAGGTGCCGCTGACCTTGCGCGAAGTCTGCGACCTGACCACGGAAGAAATCGCCCGGGCCTTTCTCTCCAGCCCTTCGACCATCGCCCAGCGCATCGTGCGAGCGAAGACCAAGATTCGTGACGCGAAGATCCCTTATCAGGTGCCCTCCCTGGCGGAATTGCCCGAACGATTGGACAGCGTGTTGCGGGTTATTTACCTGGTGTTCAACGAGGGGTATTCCGCGTCCCTCGGCGCCAGCCTGACCCGCGACGATCTGACGGCGGAGGCCATTCGCCTGGGGCGGCTGTTGCTGGAGTTGCTGCCTGACCCCGAGGTCATGGGCTTGCTGGCGCTGATGTTGTTGCATGAGTCGCGACGTCAGGCGCGGGTGTCCGAAAGCGGGGAACTGGTGTTGCTCGATGCCCAGGATCGCTCGTGTTGGAATGCGACTCTGATTGCCGAAGGCTGTGGGTTGGTGGAGCGTGCACTGGGCACCGGACGTTTCGGGCCCTATGGCTTGCAGGCCGCGATCGCTGCCGTGCATGCCGAGGCGGCGACGGCCGAGGACACCGACTGGCGGCAGATCGTCGGGCTCTATGACCTGTTGCTGCGGGCCGTACCTTCGGCGGTCATCGAGCTCAATCGGGCGGTGGCGGTGGCCATGCGCGACGGGCCGTTGGCAGGGCTGGAACTGGTGGAAGGCATCCTCGGGCGCGGCGAGTTGCAGGACTATCACCTGGCCCATTCGGCGCGGGCGGATTTCTGCCGGCGGTTGGGGCGGGTGGAGCAGGCCCGCGAGGCTTACCAGCGCGCGCTGGCCTTGACGCAGCAGGCGCCGGAGCGGCGTTTTATCGAGCGTCGGTTGGAAGAGTTGAAAGGCGCCGGCTAGGGCTCGTTACTCCAGCATCCTGGCCAGCAACCAACTGCCCGCCGGCCCCGGTGGATGCAGGCGTGACCAGAGCGCATCCACCGCCACCGGCCTTGGCCAGCCACGCAGCGACAGTTCCACCAGCGAAGCGTTGTCGAAGCGCTCCACCAGCCAACGTGGCAGCGGGGCCCAGCCGAATCCGCGCTGGGCCATTTCCAGCAGCATCAGGTAGCTCGACGCCGACCAGAAGCGGCCCTGGGCACGACTCTCGTAAGGATTGACGATGCTCGCCAGGCGCAGTTCACGGTGCTGCTGCAGGCTGGCCTGATCGACCTTGGCCTGTTGCGCCAAGGGATGCCCGCGATGGACGAACACGGCAAATTCGGTGCGTTCATCCACGGTGGCGCTGCCCAGGTCCGGCGGGTAGCTGTCCTGTCGTTCGGCAAAGGCCACCTGGGCCCGGCCTTGGCGGACCAGTTCCACCAGATCGTCGCACTCGGCGATCAGGCACTCCAGTTCAAGGTCCGGGTAGCGGGCTTCGAAGTCGCTCAGGGTGGCCTCGAAACGGTTGGACTGGTAGGTGTCGGAAATCACCACCGTCAGCTTCGCTTCCAGGCCCCCGGCCAATTGGCGTGCGCTCATCTCCAGGCGGTTGTTGGCGGCGAGGATGTCCTCGGCCTTTTGCAGCATGACACGGCCGGCCGCGGTCAGGCCGGGCTTGCGGGTACTGCGGTCGAACAGCTCAAGGCCCAGGTCTATTTCAAGGCTGGCAACGGCCGCGCTGATGGTCGACTGGCTCTTGCCCAGCTTGCGCGCCGCAGCGGAGAAGGAGCCCAGGGTGGCGGCCTGGACAAAGGCCTGGAGCATTTCATTGGAGGCCATGAACTATCGCTTTTGTCGATGGTAATCGACTTTTAGTATCTGTCCGGCTGGCGATAATGACAACCCTCAGACATCAATGGAGGCGTCCATCATGACCCCCGGCAAGTCTTTTACCGAACGTGTTCTACAGGCTATCGGCTTCGAGGTGTTCGCCGTGCTGCTGTGCACGCCGCTGTTCGCCTGGGTGATGAGCAAGCCACTGCTGGAGATGGGCGTGGTGACGGTCGCCAACTGTTTTATCGCCCTGGTCTGGAACGTCGTATTCAACGGCATGTTCGACCGGATGCGCGCGCGTTTCGCCCTGGCGCAGAACCTCTGGACCCGCCTGCTCCACGCCTTGCTGTTCGAAGGTGGCCTGGTGGTGGTGAGCGTACCGCTGGTGGCCTGGTGGCTGGATCTCAGCCTGTTGACGGCGCTGTTGCTGGATATCGGCGTGCTGTTGTTTTTCCTGCCCTATACCTACCTGTATCACTGGGCCTATGACGGTGTACGTGCGCGGCTGCTGCTGCGGACACGGACCTCATAGGCGCCGTGGAGGCTGGGGCATAAGATCTTCTGATGATTTTTCGTCACTAATAAAATGACATTCATGTTCTGGGAGGATGCTGTCGCATGCTGGAGAATCCCTCCATCGCGACAGAGGTCGTCGCTTCCTGGAGGAATTTACATGTACGCAGTCATGGGCATTACCGGACAAGTGGGCGGTGCCGTCGCCCGTACGCTGCTCAGCGCCGGGCAATCGGTTCGCGCCGTGGTGCGCAGTGCCGAGAAAGGCGCACCGTGGGCCGCTCAAGGCTGCCAGGTGGCCCTGGCCGACGTGGATGACGGGCAGGCGTTGGCGCAGGCGTTCAGCGCTGTCGAGGGGGTGTTTATCATGATGCCGTCGAACTTCGATCCGAGCCCGGGTTTCCCGGAAGCCCGCCAGGTGGTGGAAACCCTGCGCGCAGCACTGGAACAGGCGCGGCCGGCGAAGGTGGTGTGCTTGTCGACCATCGGTGCCCAGGCGGTCCAGCCGAATCTGTTGAACCAGTTGCAGCTGTTGGAGCAGGGCTTGGGCACGCTGGATCTGCCGGTCACCTTCCTGCGTCCGGGCTGGTTTATGGAGAATGCCCTGTGGGATGTGGCGGCGGCGGTGGAGACGGGAGTGATCCCGAGTTTTCTGCAACCGCTGGACAAGCCGGTGCCGATGATCGCCACGGCGGATGTCGGGCGTCTGGCCGCGCAGTTGTTGCAGGAATCCTGGAGTGGCAAGCGGGTGGTCGAGCTGGAAGGGCCGGAGCGGGTGACGCCTGAGCAGATTGCCGGCGGTTTTGCCGAGTTGCTGGGCAAACCGGTGCGCATGGAAGTGGTGGTGCGTGATACCTGGCAGGCGTTGTTTACGACCCAGGGGATGAATAACCCGCTGCCGCGGATGCAGATGATCGACGGCTTCAACGAAGGCTGGATCGAGTTCGCCGGAATGCCGCGCAAAGGCGAGGTGCCGTTGCGCAGCGTGCTCAAGGACCTGCTGGTTCGCAGTGGAGTGTCCGCCTGAGGTTTTACAGGAACATCCCGCCCGAAGCCTCGATCCGCTGCCCGGTGATCCACTGGCCGGCCTCACTCAGCAGCAGCGCGATGGCGCCGCCGATATCGTCCGGCAAGCCGGCACGGCCCAGCGCGGTGTTGGCCGCGACATAGGCATTCAGGTCTTTGTTGTCGCGCACGCTACCGCCGCCGAAATCGGTCTCGATGGCGCCGGGGGCCAGGCAGTTCACGCTGATCCCGCGCGCACCCAACTCCTTGGCCTGGTAACGGGTCAAGGTCTCCATTGCGCCTTTCATCGCCGCATAGGTGGCATAACCCGGCAGGCTGAAACGCGCCAGGCCGCTGGAAATATTGACGATACGCCCACCGTCGGCCAGCAGCGGCAAGAGTTTCTGGGTCAGGAAAAACGGCCCCTTGAAGTGCACGTTCAACAACTGGTCGAACTGTTCTTCACTGGTCTCGGCAAACAGCGCATGCACGCCGACCCCGGCATTGTTCACCAGGAAATCAAACCGCTCACGCTCGAAGACCGTCGCCAATACCTTGGCAACCTCCTCGCTGAAGACCTTGAGTCCGTCGATCAGGCTC
>Ga0302156_10000769_pt1 | contig 29648 bp, 29 predicted proteins | sample I_Bog_N3_2_FD_193503 | JGI IMG/M metagenome (GOLD analysis project Ga0302156, IMG submission 193503) | Peat permafrost microbial communities from Stordalen Mire near Abisko, Sweden - I_Bog_N3_2 | ecosystem: Environmental > Terrestrial > Soil > Wetlands > Peat | place: Sweden: Abisko, Stordalen... | reverse complement strand
CCCATCCCGAACAGGACCGTGAAACACCTTAGCGCCGATGATAGTGCGGCATTCGCCGTGTGAAAGTAGGACACTGCCAGACTCCCTATACGCAAAGCCCTGACCTCTGGTCAGGGCTTTTTGCGTTTCTTCGATGAAAAAACCATCCCATCAGATGTTACAATCCGCGTTTTAAGCCCGGTTAAGATCATGCAGCAAATTATCGATTTTATTCTTGAGCTGGATAAGCTTAAAGGTGTTACCCGAAAAACCCGTCCTTTGAGCCTGGACCGCTATGAGAATTCCGCGGAACACAGCTGGCAGATTGCCTTGCTCGCCGCCTCGCTGTTGCCCTATGCCGAGCAGCCCGTTGATATTAATAAAGTGATTAGCATGCTGTTAGTACACGATATCGGCGAGATTGATACCGGCGATACCATTGTGTATGCCGAAGAGGGCTGGGAAGAGCGCAAAGAGGCGGAACTGGTGGCGGTGAAGCGGATTTTTGGCTTGTTGCCAGCGGCGCAAGGCGACGCATTTTTGGCACTATGGTTGGAGTTTGAGCAGGGAGAGTCCGTCGAGGCGCGTTTCGCGCATGCCGCTGACCGCGCAATGCCCGTCTTGCTTAACTTGGCGAATCACGGTCAAAGCTGGCGCGAAAACGGCATCAGTCACGAGCGGGTGGTCCGCCGGATTGCGCCGCCGATCAAAGCCGGCTGTCCCGCGCTGTGGCGTTACCTGGAACAGCGACTGCTGCAAGCCAGCGCTCAAGGATGGTTTGGCGCTTAGGGCTCTTAGAGGATTCGGTACAGCAGTCGGTCGATGCGTACCCGGCTAAGTCGGGTTAGCAGCTTGCGCACGCTTTCGGGATATTGACTTAAGGTTTCCAGATCGTGGTGCTGGTGGATGGCAAAGGTATTGCGCAGAATATTTTGCAGCTCTAGCTGTTTCTGCTTGGCTAATTCGGCGTGCGGATCATGAATCAGAAGGGCGTTTTCCAGGTCCAGACTAAAGGCGCGCGGGTTCAGATTGTTACCGGTGATGAAGTGATAGCAATCATCGATCCACATCCCTTTGAGATGGAAGCTGTTTTCGCCTTCTTTCCACAGGTGAAGCTTTAACTGTTGACGCGCCAGCGCCAGTCGATATTTTTTGGCAAAGCGCCGTAAATTGACTTCGTACAAGTAGGGCAGTGCTCCAATTGCTTTGAAGTCTTCATTCGGAGGAATGAAGAAGTCATTGGCGGTTTTGTCTCCGACAATAATCTCGACTTGTACCCCGCGCTGGATCAGCCGGTTGATCACTCGACATACAGGCTTGGGGAAATTGAAGTAAGGAGTGCAGATAATAACGCGGCGTTCTGCGCCCGCCAGAAGCTCGAGAATCTGACGGCTTAGCGGGTTGTTGCGACCGATGCCCAGTAGTGGCGTGACCGCGAGGCCGCCGGTATTGTTACTGGCGCGAGACAGGTCGTAGTGCGAAGTGGAAAGCTGCTTGCGCAATTCACGAATTTCCTTGCGCAGCGCGCGCGTGCAAGGATGGTCGGGCAGATCAAGGCGATGTACGGCTGGTGACGTGAGCAATTGGCGCTGAATGTAGTCGACCAAACAGTCCGCCAGCGCGGCGCAATCCAGCCGGTGATAACGATCGTGGCGGTATTTGTCCTGCTTGTGCAAATAGACATTATTCAGACTGGCGCCACTGTATAGCACCACATCGTCAATCACAAAGCCCTTCAAATGCAATACACCGAACAGTTCGCGGGTCTGAACCGCGACTCCGTAAATGGGCACCGGGTGCGCTGTTGATCGGGTTTCAGCCTGGTACCAGGCTGCATTTCCCGCCTGCTTGCCCGCGCCAATCAGGCCGCGTTGTGCGCGATGCCAATCGACCAATACTTTTATATCCAGCTCGGGACACCGGTTTTTCGCCGCCTGCAGCGCCAACATGATTTCACGCCCGGCTTCATCGTCCTGGAAGTAGAGCGCAGTGATATAAATGCGGTGTCTAGCCGTACGGATATCCGCTAGCAGTTGTTGGCGAAATTCGCTGGCGGCCAGCAGGGTTGCGACCGAGCCGCTCGCCAAAGGAAAGCGCGCAAGCTGCTGGATTGCTGGACTGGAAAATAAAAGCGCCATGGCGGATGTCGTGATTCGATTCTGTAAAGACAGAGCCGCTCATCTTATCACTAGTCGCCATGGCTGTGGCGTTGCGCTACAGACCAAGGCGGTCGCGCATGCGGTAAAACATGACGCCCAGGCGTACCAGGGGCGCCGCGCTATAGCGATGGAGTGGGATCGCGCGGCTTTTGAGGCGCGCGAACAAGTCAAAGCCCGCATTTTCCTGGTGAATCGCTTGTGCAATCAGTTGTCCGGCTAATCCGGTTAACGCTACGCCATGCCCGGCGAAGCCTTGCGCATAGTAGATGCGCGGATGGCTCTGTCCGAATTGCGGTGTTTTGTTGAGCCCCATATCGATATATCCCCCCCAGCTATAGTCGATGCGGCTGTTGGCCAGTAGCGGGAAAATGCGAGCGAGTTCAGCCTGTCGCTCTTGCCTGATGTGCGCGTCACCAGCCTGAGGGTGTTTTAGCCGGCCACCAAACAGCATGCGGCGGTCGCTGGAAAGTCGGAAATAATTCAGTACATGATTGCTGTCGCAGACCGCGGTGTTGCTAGGTAGCAGCTGGCTGGCCAGTTCATTTGATAGCGGCTCGGTGGCGACGATATGCGACATCACCGGCAAAAAGCGCTGCGCCAGCGGGCGATCAAGGGCGCCGATGTCCACATTGCAAGCCAAAACCAGGCGTTGGGCGCGCACCTGACCACCGCTCGCGGTTTGAATGGTGATCAGGTCGCTGGACGGGGTGATTTTGCTCGCTCGGCTCTGTTCGTGGATCTTGACCCCGGCTTGGTGCGCCGCGCGCGCAAGACCTTGGGCGTAGCGTAGCGGATGAAGGTGACCGCAGCCGGTGTCGTGCAGGCCACCGATATAGGCCGGTGAGACGATCTGTTGTGCTAGCTCGCTTTTAGTCAGTAGCTGGGTTTGGTGGTAGTCGTAGCGCTGTAGCGTTTGCTCTTGTTCTCGCAGAGCGTTCATTTGACGCTGAGTGCTGGCGGCGGTCAGGTAGCCCCAGCGCAAGTCGCAGTCGATTTGGTGCTGATTGACTCGCGCGCTGAGTCGGTCAAGCGCCTGACGCGATAGCTGCCAACATAAACGCGCGGCGTCTCTGCCCAGCTGCTGTTCAATCTGTTGGCTGGCGCAGGCAAAACCATGCAGTACTTGGCCGCCATTGCGGCCCGAGGCGCCAAAACCGATCAGCCCCCCTTCCAGTAGAATCACGCGGGTTCCACGTTCGGCCAGTTCCAGCGCGCAACTGAGCCCGGTAAACCCACCGCCGATGACGCAGACCTCGGTGTCAAGCGACTCTCGCTCCAGTCGTGGGTAGCTCTGCCCGAGGTCTGTGCTGGCCGCGTACCAGGAGTTGACGTGTCGCTGTTGAAATCCATCGAGGTGCGGGCTCTTGGGTGTGCGCATAGGGTAAGCCTGGCGAGAGGGTCGTGATGCGTTCTATCTTCATGGTGTTTTATGCTGTCGTCAATTTAATCGCTAGATGTGGCGTGGCGGTGTCCGGCTCTCACTGCGCTTCAACCCACGGATGCCGGCTGAATGATCGCTAAGCCTAATCACTCATGGCATGGATGGACAAAATGTGCAAAAATTCTCCTAACTTGACGAATTGTAGGTTTTTTTCATGCTGGACCGGGACGGATACCGCCCCAATGTCGGAATTGTCATTATTAATGCCCATAACGAAGTGTTCTGGGGTAAGCGGGTGCGTGAGCATTCGTGGCAGTTCCCTCAAGGGGGCATCAAACCAGGTGAAAGCCCGGAAGCCGCAATGTACCGTGAGCTACTGGAAGAAGTCGGGCTCTTGCCGCAACATGTGAAGATCCTTGGGCGTACTCGTGATTGGCTGCGCTATGATGTGCCTGCGAATTGGGTGCGGCGCGAATGGCGCGGCAGCTATAAAGGGCAGAAGCAGATCTGGTTTCTACTGCGCCTGGTCGGCCGCGAGTGCGATGTGTGTCTGCGAGCGACAAATCACCCTGAATTCGATGGCTGGCGCTGGAATAACTTCTGGGCGCCGATCGATGCCGTGATTGATTTTAAGCGCGATGTGTATCAACACGCGCTGCACGAACTGGCTCGGTTTCTAAAAGGGGTGGAGCCGTACGATGAGTATTTGCTGCGCAAACCGGGAGCCAAGCCCAGCGACGAGCATTGTTGATTCAGGTTGCTACGATAGGCGCCGCCGCAATGCGGCGTCAGGCTGTTGAAATGGTGGTTTGCAGTGATTTCGGAAGACCCGGTAAAACCGGGCCTCGAACCGTTTACTGATTTCGCCGTCTGTCCATTTGTTCCCCCACCCCTCCCGCCCTCTCCCTGAGAGGGAGCGCTCGCTACGCGAGCAAGGGTTGGTCAACAGCCTGGGCGTCTTTGTTATTTTGTGTTCTTGTTTTATGAGCCTTAACCCACTGCTATGACCCAACTCTACGACGAATCTTCGGTGCGCGTGCTCAAAGGCCTTGAGCCGGTTAAAGAACGCCCTGGGATGTACACCCGCACTATCGATCCAACCCATATCTGCCAAGAGGTGATCGATAACTCTGCGGATGAGGCCTTGGGGGGCTTTGCCCGTAAAATCGTAGTGACGGTACATCAGGATGGCTCGCTATCGGTTGAGGATGACGGCCGAGGCATTCCGGTGGGCGAGCATCCGACCGAAAAATTGCCAGTGGTGGAGTTGGTGTATACCCGACTGCATGCCGGGGGTAAGTTCAATAAAAAAGACGGTGGCGCTTACGCGTTTTCTGGTGGTCTGCACGGTGTTGGCGTCTCCGTGACCAATGCGCTTTCGACGCGTCTTGAAGTCGAGGTGAAGCGCGATGGTGGCGTTTATCGCATGGCCTTTGCTGGCGGCGATGTGATTGAGCCCTTGGTGCGGGTTGGCGATTGTGGCGCGCGCACCAGCGGCACCAAGGTGCGGGTGTGGCCCGATGGCAAGTATTTCGAGAGCCCGCGCTTTTCGATTCCCGAGCTGGAACGCGGTTTGCGCGCCAAGGCAGTGCTGCTGCCCGGCGTTGCGGTCAGCTTGACCCTGGAGCGCCCTGCTGGCGATGAAGTTAAAACCTGGCACTATCCCGAGGGGCTGAAGGGGTATCTGACCGAGTTGTGCAATGGCGATGAACCGGTGGCGCCATTGTTCGCGGGTGAGTCGTTTATTGGCGCGGATCATGAACAGTTTGCGCCGGGCGAGGGTGTGCAGTGGGCGCTGGCTTGGTTTGAGGATGGCGCTGGCGGCGAAAGTTATGTCAATTTGATTCCCACACCTTCCGGCGGTACCCATGAGGCCGGTTTACGCGCCGGGGTGTTTGAAGCGGTCAAAAGTTTTATCGATCATCACAACTTACTGCCGCGCGGCGTCAAAGTGATGGCGGAAGATGTCTGGAGTCGAGTGCGCTTTGTTCTGTCGGCGCGGGTACTTGATCCGCAGTTCCAGGGGCAGACCAAGGAAAAACTCACTAGCCGTGACGCACTGAAACTGGTTTCCAGCGTGACGCGTGATCCGACCGAGTTGTGGCTGAGCCAACACGTCGAGGCGGGGAAGAAAATTGCTGAGTTGGCGATTCGCCAGGCACAGAGCCGCCTGAAGTCGGTCAAGAAGGTTGAAAAGAAAAAAGGGTCGGGGGTGGCGGTACTGCCCGGCAAGCTGACCGACTGCGAGAGTGAGGACATTGAGCGCAACGAGCTGTTTCTGGTCGAGGGCGATTCCGCTGGTGGTTCGGCCAAGCTGGCGCGCGATAAGGAGTTTCAGGCTATTTTGCCGCTGCGCGGCAAGGTGCTTAACAGTTGGGAAACTGACAAAGATCAGTTATTTTCCAATGCGGAAATTCATGACATGGCCGTGGCTATCGGAGTGGACCCGCATGCCCCGGGCGAAGCGGCGGATCTCTCGGGTCTGCGTTATGGCAAAATCGCGATTTTATCCGATGCCGATGTCGACGGTTCCCATATTCAGGTCCTGTTGCTGACGCTGTTTTATCGCCATTTTTCCTGCTTGATGGATCGTGGCCATATCTATATTGCGCAGCCGCCACTGTTCCGCGTTGATGTCCCCGGTCAGGGCAAGCATCGCCCGCCGAAAAAATTGTATGCACTGGACCAGGCGGAAATGGATGCCATCCTCGAACGATTGGCGAGCGAGGGTGTGCGCGAAACTAGTTTGTCTATCAGTCGCTTCAAAGGCCTGGGGGAGATGAACCCGGAGCAGTTGAAGGACACCACCATGCATCCGGATACCCGGCGCCTGGTGTGTATCAAAAAACGTCCAGAATCCGACGAGGAAACCCGACGTATGTTCACCATGCTGATGGGTAAGGGTGAAGCCGCGGGGCGGCGCAGCTGGATGGAAGTGCGCGGCAACGAGGTTGAAGCCGACGTTTGATTGGGATGCGTCGGTTTCGATCGTCCCCTGAATTCCCCGTTGACGGTGGCTCGCGCTATAATGCCGGGTGAATTTTATGACGGGCGCGCCATGACTCAATTAAAGAACGATATCTTCCTGCGGGCTCTGATGAAAGAGCCGGTTGAATACACCCCGATCTGGATGATGCGCCAAGCGGGAAGATACTTGCCGGAATATCGCGCCACGCGCGCGCGCGCCGGTAGTTTTCTTGATCTATGTAAAAATCCTGAATTGGCTTGTGAGGTCACGTTGCAACCGCTGCAGCGTTTTCCTCTCGATGCCGCGATTCTGTTTTCCGATATTTTGACTGTGCCGGATGCAATGGGTCTGGGCCTGTATTTCTCCGACGGCGAAGGGCCTAAGTTCGAGCGGCCGTTGCGCGATGAACAAGAGATACATCGTCTGGCAGCGCCAGACCCAACCGATAGTCTGCGCTATGTGCTGGACGCAGTGCGCACCATACGTCATGCCTTGGATGGCGCGGTGCCACTGATTGGTTTTTCCGGTAGTCCGTTTACCCTGGCGTGCTACATGATCGAGGGCGGTGGCAGTGCGGATTTCCGTCACACTAAAGCCATGCTTTACTCGCGACCTGATTTGTTGCATCACATTTTGCAAGTCAATGCCGACGCGGTGACTGCGTATCTTAATGCGCAGATCGAAGCCGGCGCGCAAGCGGTGCAAATTTTTGATACTTGGGGTGGTGCGTTAAGCAAGGCGGCCTATTTGGAGTTTTCTCTTCCCTATATGCAGCGCATCGTGTCTGGATTGATCAAAGAGCGTGATGGTCGACGCGTGCCGTGTATTCTGTTCACCAAGGGTGGCGGCCAATGGCTGGAAGCCATGGCGGATAGCGGCGCGGATGCCTTGGGCTTGGATTGGTCTACTGATATTGGCGATGCGCGCAGTCGAGTGGGCGCGCGCGTGGCATTGCAGGGTAATCTGGATCCCAACGTCTTGTTTGCCTCACCGGTAGCGATCGAGCAAGAGGCGCAACGTATTTTGAGCGCCTATGGCAGCGGCAGTGGCCATGTATTCAATTTGGGACATGGAATCTCCCAGTTTGTCGATCCAGAGCACGCGGCGGTTTTGGTGGAGGCCGTGCATCGCTTATCGGCGAACTAATACTTGATAGAGAGGGAGCGGGACGAAGTGGCCATTGGAATTCCAATGGCCGTTTTGTCTTTATTGGCGACATTCCTTTACGACAATTTGGACCGAGGATTGACATTCCACGCGGCTGCTGATCCATTAGTTATGCACACTTGCTAATCGTTTGTGGCAGGCTTGTCAAGCAAGTCAGTGCCAGTAAAATGTGATCGCGTAACGTATTGAATTATAACGTGAAAATAGGTTGATTAAATTTTGTGCAAACTGTTGGACAGCCCCAGGTTACGGTTCTTTCATGAGCTGCGTAGTTTTTATGCACAGACTTATCCACAGCCGTTGTGTATGGCTGGCGTAAAGGCTCGCCAGTGCTGGATTTGAGCTCGATAGGAGAGTCAGTGTCGGAGTCGCTAACAGTTCAGGTTGCGGTCGATGTCCCGCTTTGGGGTACGTTCAGTTACTTGACGGATATTCCATTGTTGAGTGGGCAGCGCGTCCAAATATCATTCGGTACGCGCAATGTGTGTGGCATTGTTACCAATGAGATTGCCAACACAGAAAAATATACAGATCGACTAAAGTCAGTGACTCAGGTGTTTGACGAGCTGCCGCCGTTGCCGCTCGAGTTTTTAGATCTTGTCCGCTTTGCCTCCGGTTACTATCACTACCCGTTTGGCCAGACTTTGTTCACCGCGCTGCCAACCGCGCTGCGCGAACCGAAGGCGGTACGCCTGACGGATGAGCGTCTGTGGCGTTTGACTGAGAGCGGATGCGCCGCTATGCCACCGGCGCATCATAAAACGCGACTGGCGCTCCATCAGGCATTGGAGCCGCAGGCGCTGTCGACAGCGGCGCTGCGCGCGGTCTCGGCGCAGGCGGGTAAAGTTTTGGATGAATGGCTGGCCCTGGGCTGGGTTGAACGTATCGAGCCACAGGATGTGGCATTGGAGATTGCCGCCGGGCCGGAATTGAATAGCGCGCAGCAGCAAGTGCTGACGCAAATGAGCGAGACGACGGCCGAGAGCCCTGGGCTGCCGTGGGTGCTGCATGGCATTACCGGCAGCGGCAAGACAGAAATTTATTTGCAACTGATCGCGCGCGAACTTGAAGCCGGTCGCCAGGTTCTGGTGCTGGTGCCGGAAATTAATCTCACGCCGCAATTGATTTCCCGCTTTAGCCAGCGCTTTCCCGTCACCCGGTTGGCGGTGTTGCATAGCCATCTGGCCGATGGCGAGCGCTTGAATGCTTGGGTGGATGCATGGTGTGGCCGGGCCGGAATTGTCATCGGTACCCGGTTGTCAGTGTTTACCCCGCTGCCGCGGCTCGGGCTGATCGTGGTGGACGAAGAGCATGATACTTCGTTCAAGCAGCAGGATGGTCTGCGCTACCACGCGCGCGACCTGGCCGTGTGGCGCGCGCGCCGGGCCGGTGTGCCCATTGTGCTGGGGAGCGCGACGCCCTGCCTGGAAACCTTGGCCAACGTCGAGGCGGGCCGTTACCGTCGCGCGGTGCTGGCGCAGCGCGCGCATCATAGCGCCCGCTTACCGACGATTCGCTTAATTGATGTGCGGCGCCAAAAGCGTGAAGACGGCATGACCGATGGGGTATTACAGGCGCTGCAACAGCGCTTGCGCCAGCGCGAGATCAGCCTGGTCTATATTAATCGGCGTGGCTTTGCCCCGGTGATTGCTTGTACCGATTGTGGCTGGACCTCGGGCTGTCCTCGGTGTAGCGCGCGCTTGGTGGTGCATCTGCTGGAGCGTAAGCTCCGCTGCCATCACTGTGGTTGGGAACAGCCGGTGCCGCATGTCTGTCCCGATTGCGGTAATCAAGATATCAAACCCCTGGGGGAGGGAACCCAGCGTTTAGAAGCGTCACTCGCGCGCCAATTGCCACAAGCCAGAATTCTGCGTATCGACCGCGATACCACTCAGCGCAAACATGCATGGGATGATATTTATCGCCAGGTGCAGGCGGGTGAGGTCGATATTTTGGTTGGCACACAAATGCTGGCCAAGGGACACGATTTTGGCACGCTCTCTCTGGTGGTGATCCTGAATGCCGACGCCGCGTTGTATGCGGCGGATTATCGGGCTTCCGAGCGGCTGTTCTCCCAATTGATGCAAGTGGCGGGCCGCGCCGGCCGCGCCGATGCCGCCGGCGAGGTGCTATTGCAGACGCAATGGCCGGAGCACCCGCTGTACCAGGCTTTGGTGCGTCATGACTATGATCGTTATGCCTTGGCGTTGCTGGATGAACGGCGCCAGGCTGGATTTCCTCCCGCTTGTTTTCAGGCGGTGTTGCGCGCCGATGCGCTGGTATTGGATGACGCGGTCAGGTTTTTAGAGTCCGTGCGCCTACAGTTGGAGCCGCTGACCACCGAGGTAAGCCTGTGCGGTCCGGCGCCGGCGTTAATGGTTAAACTGGCCAACCGAGAGCGGGCGCAATTGGTGTTGGAAAGTAGCAATCGCGCCAGCTTGCATGCCCTGCTTAATCAACTGACCGCGCTGCTGCCAACAACGGCGCGTGGCGTGCGCTGGTCTTTGGATATTGACCCACAAGAAATGTAGCGAGGAGCCTGTCGGACTTTGGCGCCGGACAGGCTCTAGGGCGCGAACGCCGACAAAATTCAAAGGACGGTGATGTTGAAATTATTGACTGTGGCCGCCATGTGTTACTGCATGGCGCTACCCGCTCAGGCGCTCGATCTGCATGGTTTGCCGCCGAACGCGCTGGCTCTGTGGGTTGCGCCAGTTGAGAGCACTCAGGTGAGCTTGGCGTACCGCGACGACGTAGCGGTCAGCCCAGCCTCGACGATGAAGCTACTGACTAGCTGGGTGGCCCTGGAGCGCCTGGGGCCGGATTTTACCTGGAAGACCGATCTGGTGTCCGACGCGCCCGTGGTGGATGGTGTTTTACAGGGTGACCTCTACTGGGTAGGGCAGGGCGATCCGCACTTCTATAGCAGTAAACTGAGCGAGCTATTGAATGGCTTGCGTCAGCGTGGTATCAAAAAAATCGCTGGGCGCTTACTGCTGGACGACTCGGCCTATAGCCGAATTTCATCCGCCGAGGGTTTTGGCAGCGATGAGGGTGAAAGCTTCATGGCGCCACCGGCCGCGTATCTAACGAATTTGAACGTTGTGTGGTTGCGCTTTTTTGCCGATGCCTCCGGTGTGCGCGCGGTGATGGATCCGCCGCTGGCGGGGGTCGAGCTTGAGCAGCATTTAACGCTGGGTGGTAGCGGAGATTGCCGCGATGTCAGAACCCACTTTGCGCAGCAGTTGCAGGGCGAGCGGATTGTGCTGCGCGGTCAGTTGCCAGCGTCTTGCGACGGCGCTTCGACATATTTTCAACCGTTGCCGGCGGATCGCTTTGCCGTAGCGGTGTTTAGCGGCTTATGGCAACGGATGGGGGGCGACGGGCCGGCCATGGTGGGGCAGGGGCATGCGCCAGCGGATGCGCGCAGTTTGGCCCGTGTCGTGTCTGATCCTCTGGCGCGCATTCTGCCCGATATTAATAAATTCAGTAGCAATCCGATGGTGCGATCGCTTTACCTGACGCTGGGGCGGACGACGCCGATGAGCGGGGACACAGTCAATGACGCCGAATTGGCAGTGCGACAGACCTTGGCTGCGCATCATTTATCGGATGAAGGCTTGGTGTTGGAGAACGGTTCTGGCCTGTCGCGCCGCGAGAAAATCAGCGCCCGCCTGCTCGGAGAGGTATTGCGCACCGCCGCGCGCGGTCCCTATGCCAGCGAACTGCTGGCCAGCCTCCCGGTTGCGGGCGAAACAGGCACCATGAAAAAACGGCTGGTTGACGAGGGCGCGCGCTTGCGCATGAAAACCGGCACCCTGGACGACGTGACGGCGCTGGCGGGGTACTGGCAGGCACCCGATGGTCGTCGCCTGGTGGTGGTCGCCTTGGTGCAGTGCGCGCGCGCCGCGAGGTACAAACCCGCGCTGGATGCCGTGGTTCGGGATGTGATTCAGCAGTATTCGGCGGGCACGATATAATTTAGGTATCTCCGGTCAATCAACAATGAATAGGATGCGGGCGTTAACGTCCTCATCGAAATATTAAAGGAATCCCATGTCTTCTGTTGTGATGTATACCACCGCGGTTTGCCCATACTGCCAAAAGGCTAAAATGTTGCTGGCCCACAAGGGCGTCAAAGACATTCAGGAAATTCGCGTTGATCTTGACCCCGAAGCGCGCGCGCAGATGATGGCGCGCACCGGCATGCGTACCGTGCCGCAAATTTTTATCGACGACACGCATGTTGGTGGGTGCGACGACCTGGTGGCGCTTAATTCAGCCGGCAAATTGGATGTCTTGCTCGGGATCCAGTGAAACGGTTTTTTGCAGTATCAGTAAGGTTTTCGCTGGATATTGGCCCTGGCTGAACTTTCATGCGATCATTCGGTATTCACGCAGCCCCGCGGATGCTGGGACTGCCTTTATTGTTTTTACTAGCAGGTGAGACGCAATATGAGCGAGCAACAAGAACAGCAACCCGTATTTTCCATCGACAAAATCTACGTTAAAGACTTGTCCCTTGAAGTGCCGAATGCTCCTGCCGTGTTTCTTGAACAATCTCAGCCAGAAATCGACATGCAGTTGGCGTCGGAAGGCAAGCAGATTGGTGATGGTTATTTCGACTGCGTTCTGACGGTCACCGTCACGGCCAAGGTGCAAGATCAGGTGCTGTTTTTGGTGGAAGTGGCTCAGGCTGGTATCTTTCAGATCAGTAATGTTCCCGCTGAAGATCTGGAGCCGATTCTTGGGGTGGCTTGCCCGAATATCCTGTTCCCTTATGCGCGCGAAACCGTGTCCAGTCTGGTCAACCGCGCCGGGTTTCCTCCGGTATTGCTGGCACCGATTAATTTCGAGGCGCTGTATATGCAGCAGCGCGCCAATCAGGCCGAGGCAGGTAACGCCTGATGTCCGCGCGGCGCCTGGCGTGGCTTCTGACCGGATGTTTGCTCGTGTTTGCGCCGCTGGTCAGCGCACTTGAGTTTCGTTCGGTCAAGACCTCCAGCGCCGTGCTCTACGAGACGCCCGCGCTGTCCGCCAAAAAGCTGTTTGTGGTGAGTCGCTATTATCCGGTTGAAGTTTTATCGACTCAAGACAGTTGGGCGCGGGTGCGCGATGCGACCGGTTCGATTTCCTGGATGCCGATGGGTGTGTTGTCGACAGAACGGATATTACTGGTCGTCTCCGATCGCGCCGATGTGCATAGTCGAGGGCTTGCGACGTCGCCGGTGGTGTTTAGCGTTGCCAAGAATGGTGTATTGCAGTTGCTTGAGGTGCCCACTGACGGCTGGGTGCATGTTAGGCATCGCGATGGGGCCAGTGGCTATGCGAGCATCAAAGATCTCTGGGGTCTGTAACTGTGGCTGACTATCCTCAGCATTTTGTTGTCTGCTCCAGTGGGGAGGTTGCATGAAGCTTGCCGTTTTGGGGGCGGGTGCCTGGGGTTCCGCCCTGGCCATTACCTTTGCCCGTCATCATGATGTGACGTTGTGGGCGCGCGATGCCGCCCAGGTCGCCGAATTAGCGGCTAATCGTTGTAACCAAAGATATCTGCCTGATTCCCCGTTTCCCGATGCCTTGACCCTGTGCGCTGATTTACCGCGCAGTGTCGCGGGCGTCGATTTGATCCTGATTGCGACGCCGATCGCCGGCCTGCGCCCAACCTTGCGCGCCTTGTTTGCCTCCTCTGGCCATCTGGCTCCAGTGTTGTGCGCGTGCAAGGGGTTTGAAGCCGGCTCCAGCTTGCTGCCGCACCAGGTGGTGGCGCAAGAACTGTCCGCCACACATCCCTGCGCGGTATTGTCGGGTCCTAGTTTTGCCCGTGAAGTGGCCAACGGTTTGCCGACCGCGGTGACCATTGCCGCCGACGACGCTCAGTTTGCCGAGCGCATTGCCCGCGAGTGGCACAGTCCATTGCTGCGCCTGTATGCGAACGATGACCTGCTCGGCGTCGAAGTGGGGGGCGCCGTTAAAAATGTGATGGCTATTGCTACCGGCGTGGCCGATGGCTTGGGCTTTGGCATGAATGCGCGCGCCGCGCTGATTACGCGCGGGCTGGCTGAAATCACCCGGCTGGGTGTGGCATTGGGCGCCAGCCAGCAGACGATGATGGGCTTGGCTGGAATGGGGGATTTAATCCTGACCTGCACCGGCGCGTTGTCGCGTAATCGCCAGGTTGGCTTGAAGCTGGCCGAAGGTAAACCCTTGGCACAAATTCTGCTCGAATTGGGGCACGTGGCCGAAGGGGTCTCAACCGCGCGCGAAGTGCTGGCCATGGCCGAGCGACTTGAAGTGGATATGCCCATTACCGCCGCGGTCTGCGGCTTGCTCTACTATGGCGCCGAGCCGGGGCAAGTGGTTGAGGAGCTACTGCGTCGCTCGCCAAAATCCGAGTCCGGCGGATATCTCTAAGCGCCGGATCTTTTCCTCGGGCTCTTAGCGCGTTGGCTTGTCGCTTTGAGCCTCGGTGGCGTCGGCAACCGCCTTTTCTCCACGCTCAATCACCTCGGCTTCAGCCTGAGCCGCCGCGGCAGCTTGTTGCGCCGCTCTGAGCGCTTCCGCCTGGGCCATTTCCCACGTACTCATGTTTTCCTGAATGGCGTGATGGCTAAAGTCATCCAGCGTGTCGCGCAGGCGTTCCGAATACAGTACCGTATTGCCTGCATCCGCAATAATCAGTGCCGGCGCGGTATAGCCCGCCAGCGGGTACTCCGTAATCAATACGCCAAAGTGTTTGTGAAAATCTCGACCGCGTAAGGTGGACAGCAAGATGGTGCGAGGAAGCCCATGTTCTTTGTGAATACGGCGTAGCGTGGATGGTGAGTCGACCGAGATCACCACGATTTGCAGTTGCGGCCAACGTTCGAGAAAGCGCAGGGTGTCACGCAACAGACGCATACCGCCATGTTGGGTTTCATCCAGAGACAATAGGGTAATAATGGCTTTGGGACCGTTAGAGAACTGCCCTAGCGCGACGTCACTAAATTGATCGTCAACGAGCATGAAACTAGGCAGGTGCGAGCCTATTTCAGGAAAGTCCCCAATGATCGGAAGGATTTCTTCGCCGTAAAGCAGCCGGAATGGTTTCATGATGGATTCTTCTCCCTGTTTCTATCATGGTGGATCAGGCTGGCGAAAAAACAAGTAAAGCTTCGTAGGCGGTGTGCAACGCGAATCCCAACATTCACAAGCCTGAGCATTACGGTAGGTAATGAAGAGCCTGGAGTCGCCCCCCAACATTGCTCACATTCGGCAAATGTCTTGTTGGGGGGCACGTTTGGTTTACCGTCAACGCCAATATTTCAACGCAGCGGAATGCTTAAGGGTAGAACCAGTACAGACTATAGCCTTGGGCATGCACATTGCCAACGTCGAAACGCATCGTGATTTTGACTTCACTATTAGCTTCGAAACCATGTACTTTCTGGCTAGCCGGCTTGAGATACTCGCCCGGTGTAAACACCTTGCGGATCAGAATCTGATTGCTGGCATCCTTGAGTGTGACTTCCAGCACCGGGTAGGCCTGAGGGTAGGGGGCATGGTTCTTTAGTGTCGCGGCCAGTTGCACCAGATTGGTGTGCTCGGGCACAAAGGATAGTTCGGACCACTCGGTACGAATAAATTCTTGATCGGTGGCCAGTGGTACGTTGCAGCCTAAGCGCTGGCAGGCATTTTCCAGCAAGGGGCGCATTTCCGGCGCTTGCGATGCGATCAGAGTACGATTGATATAGATCAGTTGCCCCGCCAGCAGCAACAGTGCCAACAAGCTAGCGAGCAGAATCAGCGCGCTGACCAGTGGTCGTTTACGCTTAGGGGTGGATTCGCCGCCAGCTGGATCATACTGCGTGGTATTCGGCTGCGCTGCTTGCGGGAGAGCCTCTAGCGGGGTGGATGGAAGGTTCTCCGCCTCGGGTTCAATGCGTGCCTCGGACTGCGCCGTGGTAGTGCGACGTGTTTCGAAGATGGCGGGAATTTCTTCTGTTTCAAGCGTGGTTTCGACTGCGCGCTCACTTGATGGTGGCTCACTCTCGACGGGGGCGTCGTAGCGGCTGTTCAGTGTGGCGCTAGGGCTTTGCCCGTGCAGCGCCTGACTCAGGGCTTGTTGAAATGCCTCAACATCCTCACTGGACGGGCCGTTACCGTGATCCGCCTGTTCGAACTCATCGGTGAAGCCCGGTCGTGTTGCGTCGGGCAAAGTGTCGGCACTGGGGTCGAAATCGGGAACTTCCAATTCGAAATCATCGATATCCACCGCGGGTGTCGGGGCCGGTGGCGTCACTGCTGGCGGTGAGTCGATGGGGGCGGCGGGAGGCGCTGGCTTGGCGAAATGATCTGTGGCATTAAATACATGGGCACAGCGCCCGCAGCGAACCAAGCCATTGGCGGCGGCGAGTTGGGCTTCACTGACTTTGAAGCGAGTCTGGCAAGCGGGGCACTGTGTTGTATTTGTCATACCATTTAGCGTCGGGTTCCAGTCAGTCGGGTCCAACCCTCGTCAAATACCGGTGGATCCATATTGAACCAGGCGGAGTAGATCGTAGAGAGTTCCTCTGCTTGTTCGGCCAATATGCCGGACAAAACGATTTTACCGCCAGTTTTTACATGGCTGGCCAGCATGCTGCCGAGCATACGTAGTGGGTTGGCTAAAATATTTGCTAATAATACGTCTACTTGGGCCGTCGGGGTATCGTCAGGTAGACAAAACAATGCGCTAACCCCATTTTGAGCGGCATTGTCCTTGCTAGAGCGCACGGCTTGCGCATCAATATCGACACCAGTGGTGCTGCCAGCGCCCAGTTTCAATGCGGCAATGGCCAAAATGCCCGAGCCGCAGCCATAGTCGAGCACCGTGGCGCCGGGCGTCAAGTTGGTGTCAATCCACTGCAGGCACAGGCGGGTGGTCGGGTGGCTGCCCGTGCCAAAGGCCAGACCCGGGTCCAGCTGTAAGTTGATGGCGTTGGGGGCCGGCGACTCGTGCCAAGTCGGGGTAATCCACAAGCGATCCGAAATTCGAATCGGCTCGAACTGGGACTGAGTCAAGCGGACCCAGTCCTGTTCTTCGACTTGCTCGCAACTGAATGTCGGCATTGGAATTTGGCAAGCGTTGGCCGCCGCCGCGATCAGCAAGGCCACATCCGCGCCATGTTCGAATAGCACAATCAGGCGGCTTTGTGGCCAGAGCTTCTCCACCGGCTCGCCTGGTTCGCCGAAAATCGGCTCTTCCTGGGCGGTACCGGCGAAAGCGTCTTCGATTGCGGCGGACAGGGCGCCATTTTCCATCAGCGCATCGGCCAGCTTTTCAGCGACCTTGGAGTCCGCGTCGAGGGTGGCCTGGTTCCATGCCATTAGCGTCCGCCTTTCATTTGCGCCAAGCGCTCTTCCAAGTAATGGATGCTGGTGCCGCCACGGACGAAGGTGGAGTCCATGAACAGCTCTTGATGCAGCGGGATATTGGTTTTGATGCCGGAGATCGCCATTTCCGACAGGGCCACGCGCATGCGCGCAATCGCCTGATCGCGCGTGTCGCCATAGGCGATCAACTTGCCGATCATCGAATCATAGTGCGGCGGTACCGTGTATCCCTGGTAAATGTGCGAGTCAATGCGAATCCCCGGGCCACCGGCGGGGTGATATCCATCAATCTTGCCCGGAGACGGAACGAAGGTGAATGGGTCTTCGGCATTGATCCGACACTCCATCGCATGACCGCGAATCACGATGTCTTTTTGTTTGTAACGCAGTTTTTCACCGGCAGCGATACGGATCTGCTCTTGCAGAATATCGACCCCGGTAATCATTTCAGTGACCGGATGTTCGACCTGAATCCGCGTGTTCATTTCGATGAAATAGAAACCGTCGTTTTCATACAAAAACTCGAAGGTTCCAGCGCCACGATAGCCAATACGGCGGCAAGCATCGGCGCACAGTTCACCAATGTGATGGCGTTGCTTGTCGGTGATGCCCGGGGCCGGCGCTTCCTCAATGATCTTCTGATGACGGCGCTGCATTGAGCAGTCGCGTTCGCCCAGATAGATGGCGTTGCCATATTCGTCGGCCAGAATCTGAATTTCGATATGACGCGGCTCTTGCAGGAATTTCTCCATGTAGACCACGGGATTGCCGAACGCGGCATCGGCTTCAGCGCGCGTCATGCCAACCGCGGTGATCAACGATGCTTCGCTATGAACCACGCGCATGCCGCGACCGCCGCCGCCGCCCGCGGCTTTGATGATCACCGGGAAGCCGATTTTCTTTGCAATGCGGACAATCTCTTCCGGATCGTCGGGCAAGGCGCCATCGGAACCGGGAACGCAAGGAACCTTGGCCGCCAGCATGGCGTTTTTGGCGGCAACCTTATCGCCCATTTGGCGGATGGTGTCGGGACGCGGGCCAATGAAAACAAAACCGGACTGCTCTACCCGTTCGGCAAAGTCAGCGTTTTCCGAAAGAAAACCATAGCCTGGATGAATGGCCTGAGCATCGGTGACCTCAGCCGCGGCAATAATTGCCGGAATGTTGAGGTAACTTTTGTTCGAAGGAGCCGGACCGATGCAAACCGATTCATCGGCAAGTTTTACGTACTTGGCGTCGCGGTCGGCCTCGGAGTGCACGACTACGGTTTTAATGCCCATTTCTCGGCAAGCCCGCTGAATTCGCAGTGCGATTTCTCCGCGGTTGGCGATCAGAATCTTTTCAAACATGATTGGGGTATCCGTAGGATGTCTCATCAAAAAATGAGAAGGGCACAGTCGTTTAGCCGTGCCCTGTCATCGCTGAGTCTGTCGGTGAATGCTTACTCAATGACGAACAGCGGCTCGCCGTATTCTACCGGCTGGCCATCTTTGATCAGGATGGCTTTAACTACGCCGGCCCGGTCTGACTCAATTTCGTTCATCAGCTTCATCGCTTCGATAATGCATAGCGTATCACCAAGCTCTACCTGACTGCCGATTTCAACAAACTTCTTGGCGCCCGGGCTGGATGAGCTGTAGAACGTGCCTACCATCGGCGACTTGACGCTGTTTTTATCGTTGGTCGCCGCGGTTGCGACTGCTGTGGCCGCCGCGGCCGCCGCTGCGGTTTCAGCCGGCTGAGCGGCTTGCGCGGCCATTGGCAACTGCATGGTGGTCATTGGCTGCGCATAAGCAAACTGCGCATTGGCGGAAACGCGGGTAATGCGGACTTTTTCTTCGCCTTCGGTCACTTCGAGTTCGGCGATGCCAGACTCTTCAACGAGATCGATCAGCTTCTTAAGTTTTCGCAGGTCCATAGGAATGTCCTTCGGTGAAATTCTTTAGATAGTTCAGACTTGCGCGTTCAAGCACTGAATCGCGTGCAAAACGGCAAGTTCGTAACCATGGGCGCCCAAACCGCAAATCACGCCGATTGCCAGATCGGAAAAATACGAATGCTGGCGAAACGCTTCTCTGGCGTGAATATTGGAGAGGTGCACTTCGATAAACGGTAGCTTGATGCCCGCCAGTGCGTCGCGCAGAGCAACGCTGGTGTGGGTAAAAGCCGCCGGGTTGATGATGATGAACTCAGTACCGTCGTTCAGGCAGGCGTGGGCCCGATCAATCAGAACATGTTCGGCATTGCTTTGTAGAGTTTCGAGCTCGAAGCCAGCGCTCGCGGCCTGTTGAACCAGGCGTTGATTGATTGCGCTGAGCGTGTCCCGTCCGTAGTGCTGCGGTTCCCTGGTGCCCAGTAGATTTAGGTTAGGTCCATGCAACACAAGGATTTTTCGGGTCAAAGCTCAGGTCCTTCAAGGTCATAGTGGGCGCAAGTTTGCCGTAAATGGCTGCAAAGTGTCCAGCTTTTGCTGTAATTAATCTCTAAGTTTCCATTTTGCGACGTCGGGCGAATGGAGCGAATGCACTATTTTAGCGGGGTTCTGCGTGAGTGTGGCTATTGTGCCCCAGTCAGCGGGTCTCTGGTTGATCTGCCGCAAATACGCCTCACCGGACAAAGCCTGTGCCCGGGGCGTCAAGCCAAGGTATAATCTTCTGATTTTAAGCAACGACAACGCCATGCATCTCTCGGACTTTGATTATAGCCTGCCCGAATCCCTGATCGCCCAGTACCCCCCCTCCGAACGTGGGGCCAGCCGTCTGCTGCATGTGGCGCAAACCCAACTGAGCGACCTGATGTTCGGCGATTTTCTGGATCAGATGAATGCCGGGGACGTGATGGTGTTTAACGACACACGTGTGATCAAAGCGCGGCTGTTTGGCGAAAAAGCCAGTGGTGGCCAAGTCGAAGCGCTGATCGAACGCGTACTCGACCCGCATACGGTCCTCGCGCATGTCCGGGCGTCCAAGTCGCCCAAAGCCGGTTGTGCTTTACTGTTTGCCGGTCAATGGCAGGCCGAGATGGTCGAGCGGGTTGGCGAACTATTCAAGCTGCGCTTCCTATCCGATGTGGATGTGTTCGATATCCTGGAGACCTCGGGTAAGCTGCCGTTGCCTCCCTATATTGAGCGCACGGCGCAAGGCGACGATGACGAGCGCTATCAGACCGTCTATGCGCGCGAACGCGGGGCGGTTGCCGCGCCGACCGCCGGCTTGCACTTTACCGAGGACATGTTGGCTCGGCTGGAGCAAAAAGGCGTGATCCTGTGTCGCGTCACCTTGCACGTTGGCGCTGGCACGTTCCAGCCGGTTCGGGTTGAGTTCATCGCCGAGCATAAAATGCACAGCGAGCTGTATGAGATCCCCGAAGCGACGTGCGAGGCGATTGCGAATGCGCACGCGGCCGGGCACCAAGTGCTGGCGGTAGGAACCACCAGTCTGCGCGCGCTGGAAGCCGCGGCCCAGAGCGGTAGCCTGCGTCCGGGGCGGGGTGAGACCGATATTTTCATCACCCCGGGCTACCGTTTCAGGGTGGTTGATCGGCTGTTGACCAATTTCCACCTGCCAAAGTCCACCCTTCTAATGCTGGTGTCGGCATTCGCGGGTTATGAGACCATCAAGGCGGCATATGCCCATGCGGTCGAGCATGAGTACAAATTTTTTAGTTATGGTGATGCCATGCTGTTGGAAAAACAGTCGGTAGCACCTTAAAGCGGGAGTACGGTATGGCCGGTTCAGAACGCCTCGGACGAATGCCAAGCGAGATTTGTCTACATGCGCAGACTCGAGTGCTGGAAGTCAGTTTTGATGATGGCCGGCGTTTTGAGCTGCCATGCGAGTATCTGCGGGTCTTTTCTCCCTCGGCTGAAGTGCGCGGGCATGGCGCCGGACAAGAGGTCTTGCAGAGCGGAAAACGCGCGGTGGCGATCACGGCGATCGAGCCTGTGGGGCAATATGCGGTAAAGTTGGTGTTCGACGATGGCCATGACAGCGGTTTGTACAGCTGGGATTACTTATATGAACTGGGTTGCCTGCAGGCGGATAATTGGCGGACGTATCTCGCGCGCCTGGCCGCTGCCGGCGCCTCTCGGGATGCCTAACTAGGATAGTGCAAATGGAAAAAACCACGCACTTCGGTTTTAAGAACGTAGAAGAAAGCGCTAAGGCGCACAAAGTGGCCGAGGTCTTTCATTCGGTCGCCCAGAAGTACGATGTGATGAACGACTTAATGTCCGGCGGCATGCATCGGGTCTGGAAGCGCTTTACTCTGGCCACCTCCGGGGTGAGTGCCGGTGACAAGGTATTGGATATTGCCGGCGGCACTGGCGATCTGGCGCGCGGCTGGTCCAAGCGTGTCGGCAAAAGCGGTGAAGTCTGGCTGACCGACATCAATAGTTCGATGCTGACCGTCGGGCGCGATCGTTTGCTGGATGAGGGCTTGATGCTGCCGGTGTCGCTGGCGGACGCCGAAAAACTACCGTTTCCGTCAAATTACTTCGACTGTGTGTCAGTGGCGTTTGGTCTGCGTAACATGACCCACAAAGAGCTGGCGTTGGCCGAGATGTTCCGCGTACTCAAGCCGGGTGGCAAATTATTGGTGCTGGAGTTTTCCAAAATCTGGAAACCGCTGTCACCGTTTTACGATTTGTACTCGTTCAAGGCGCTGCCATTGATGGGGCGCCTGGTGGCCAACGACGCTGAAAGCTATCGCTATCTCGCCGAATCAATCCGCATGCACCCGGATCAAGAGACCTTAAAGCAGATGATGCTCGATGTGGGCTTCGGCAAGGTCGACTACAACAACCTGACCGGTGGTGTGGTGGCCCTGCATAAGGGACATAAGTTCTGATCACCCGGTGCTTTACCCTGGAGACGCTATGCAGCCGACATTGTCAGCCTGGTTAATGCTGGCGGGCGCCATCGCCGCCGAAGTGACCGCAACCAGCTCATTGAAGCTGTCCGCCGGGTTTTCCCGGCTGACGCCCTCGATTGTGGTGGTGATAGGGTATGCGGTGTCGTTCTGGTTGCTGGCGCGCGTGATGCAACGCATGGAGCTCGGGCTGGTGTATGCCGTCTGGTGCGGCGTCGGGATTGCCGTGGTGGCCACCATCGGGGTTGTGGCCTATGGCGAGAGCATGACCCTGTTCAAACTGGCTGGCATCGCCTGCACCATTCTCGGTGTGGTGATGCTGAGCTTTGCCAAAGCGTGATGATGCCTTTATCCACTGCAATCCTGAATCACCTGCTGAATCAGCATCCCGATGCGCGCGCAGAACTTGCGGCTCACGCCGGTCGGCGTGTCGCGGTGGTGTTGCCGCCGTTCACCGTGAGCGCGGTGGTGACCGAAGAGGGGTGGTTGGCGGCGTCCGAGGGAGAGGCTGAGGCGACGGTGCGCGTGAGCGCGGTGGCGGCGCTGTTGGCGCAAATATCGGCGCAAGCCCCGGCGTTTGACGCGGTCGCGCTTGACGGAGACCGGCTGCTGGCGCGAGCGTGGGCTGGGTTGCTCGGGCGCCTGCGCTGGCAGCCGGCGGACGATCTGTCGCGGCTCGTGGGCGATGTGGCCGCCAATCGGATCGAACGCGCGTTCTCAGGCGTCATCGGGCTTAAAGGCCAAATTGCCTGGCGCCTGCTCGAAAGCTGGCTGGAGCACTGGCGTGAAGAGCAACCCATATTGGCGCGCAGCGCCGAAGTCGAACACTTTGTGCAGTCAGTGGATACACTGCGCGATGACACCGAACGCTTGGCTAAGCGTTTGGCGCTTTTTCGCAGCCAACAAAGCGGTCGTTAACTCCCAAGAGGCCGGATCGGGACCGGTGAACCAGAATGCGGATTGCGCGCGCCTACAAAATTTTTGCCACGTTTTATCGTTTTGGCCTGGATGACTTTTTCATCGGTCGCTCGCGCTTGCGCCTGTTGCACGCGCTGTTTCGTCTCTGCCCGATCAGGCGCGACCTGAGTCAACCGTTGCCGGCGCGCTTGCGCCTGGCGTTGGAGAGCCTCGGTCCGATTTTTGTTAAATTTGGCCAGGTGCTGTCAACGCGGCGCGATTTATTGCCCGCCGACTATGCTGACGAGTTAGCGCGTTTACAGGATAAAGTGCCGCCATTCGATGGCCAACTGGCGCGCCAAGTGATTGAGCAAAGCTTTGGTCGCGCGGTCGATGAACTCTACATCGATTTCGATGATGTGCCGGTGGCCAGCGCCTCGGTGGCGCAGGTGCATAAGGCCTGGCTGCGCCAGGCCGATGGCACTCGCGGGCGCGAGGTGGCGGTCAAAGTCCTGCGCCCGGGCATTCTGTCGGTGATCGAGCAAGACCTGTCGCTGTTACAAAGCCTGGCGCGTCTGGCTGAGATTGGCTTGGCCGACGGCAAGCGCCTCAAGCCGGGTGAAGTGGTGTCCGAGTTCGATAAGTATTTGCACGACGAACTGGACATGATGCACGAGGGCGCCAACGCGTCGCAGTTGCGGCGCAATTTCCAGGGCTCCGACATGCTGCTGGTGCCCGAGGTGTTTTACGATTACACCCGGCGCGAGGTGCTGACCCTGGAGTGGATGCACGGCACACCGATTGCTCAGATCGATCAGTTGCGCGCCGACGGGGTGGATTTGAAAAAACTGTCACGCGTCGGTGTGGAAATTTTCTTTACCCAGGTGTTCCGCCATGGTTTTTTCCACGCGGACATGCACCCGGGCAACATCTTCGTGGCGCCCGATGGGCGCTATATCGCGCTGGACTTCGGTATCGTCGGAAGCCTGACCGAGATCGACAAGCACTACCTGGCGGTCAATTTCCTGGCCTTCTTCAATCGCGACTACCACCGGGTGGCGACCGCGCATATCGAGTCTGGCTGGGTACCGGCCGATACTCGCGCCGAAGAGCTGGAAGCCGCGGTGCGCACCGTCTGCGAACCCTTCTTCGAAAAACCGCTGTCGCAAATTTCGTTTGGCCTGGTGCTGTTGCGTCTGTTCGAGACCAGCCGGCGCTTTAATGTCGAAATTCAACCACAGCTGGTGTTACTGCAGAAAACCCTGCTGAATATTGAAGGGCTGGGGCGGCAACTGGACCCGGATCTGGACTTGTGGGTGACCGCCAAGCCTTTTCTCACCAAGTGGATGAACGAGCAAATCGGCTGGCGCGGACTATGGCGCACGCTGAAAAACGAGGCGCCGCAATGGGCGACCATCCTGCCGACCCTGCCGCGCAAGATCAACGACGCCCTGGGCGGCCGCGCCCAAGAGTTGCTGGTACAAAGCTATATTCAACTGATGCGCGAGCAGAAGCGACAGAATGCCTGGTTGGCATTGATCGCCATACTGCTCGGCGGGCTGTTGATCAAAAGCCTGGTGCGCTGAGTGAGGTCGGAATGAGCCGGGTGGCGGTAAGCGCCGCGAACCCCAATGAGATATCTGTCGGCTGCACGCAAATGTTGGGGTTCGCGTTGCTCACCACCAACCTACGCGTGGGACCACTGGCCGTGCAATTGATCCAGAATGCTCACTCAAGCAAAACCGCCACGACACGGCGGTTTTCTTCCATCAGAATGTTGTAACAGCGGCAGGCCGCCTGAGTGTCCATCACTTCGACGCCGATGCCGGCGTCGGTCAGCGCCGCAGTCAGCCGCGGATGCGGAAAACGCAGCGTGTGGCCACTACCAAACAACACCACTTCCGGCGCTAAGCGCAACAGGCTGCTGAAATCTTCGGCTGTGAGTGTGGCAAATCCGTTAGCGCTCCACGGTGCAATGCTATCCGGGGTAATGATCAAATTGCCGTGGTAGTCGACGGCATTGATTTTTACCGACTGATTATCATAGCCAGTAATTAAATTCCGTCCCTCTGGGCTTGCCTGATTCAGTTTCATGGTGCCGGTCATCCCAAAATTAAGCTGCGCTCTCATACGCGATTAGGATAGGATTATAGCCTGAGCCGGGACGCAGCATGCATGCCAGGTGTCTGATCCGGAGGTTATATTGTGAAAGTTGTTCGCCCGCGCCGCCGCCGTGCCGGGATCACCAAGACAAGTCAAAACGCCATGCAGCCAGTCTATAAATCGCAGAAACTCGCCAACGTCTGTTACGACATCCGTGGTCCGGTGCTTGAGCACTCGAAGCGGATGGAAGACGAGGGCTTCCGTATTATCAAACTGAATATCGGCAATCCCGCGCCGTTTGGTTTCTTTGCTCCGGATGAAATTATTGAGGACGTGATCGCCAATCTGCCCGATGCGTCCGGCTACTCCGACTCCAAAGGCCTGTTCGCCGCGCGCAAGGCGATCATGCACTACGCGCAGGAAAAGAAAATTCCGAATGTGTCGATGGAAGGCATTTACATCGGTAACGGGGTATCGGAACTGATCGTGATGGCGATGCAGGCGCTACTGGACGCGGGTGACGAAGTCCTGGTGCCCGCGCCCGACTATCCGTTGTGGACCGCCGCCGTGGGTCTGGCCGGTGGGACCGCGGTGCATTACATCTGTGATGAAAGCGCCGGCTGGTTTCCCGATATTGACGATATCCGCGGCAAGATTACCCCGCGCACCCGCGCGATTGTGGTGATCAACCCGAATAATCCGACCGGGGCGGTCTATCCGCCGGAAGTTCTGGCGCAGATCGTCGAATTGGCGCGCCAGCATCAACTGATTATTTACGCCGACGAAATTTACGACAAAGTCCTGTATGACCAGGCTCAACACACCTCGATCGCCTCCTTGGCGCCAGACGTGCTGTGTCTGACCATGAACGGACTGTCGAAAAACTATCGCGCCGCCGGCTTTCGTGTCGGCTGGATGATTGTTTCCGGCGAGAAAAAACATGCGCAGGACTATATCGAGGGGCTGAATATGCTGGCTTCGATGCGTCTGTGCGCCAACGTGCAGGGGCAGCACGCCATTCAGACCGCCTTGGGTGGCTATCAGAGCATCGATGATCTGGTGTTGCCCACCGGTCGCCTGGGGCGGCAGCGCGACCTGGCCTGGGAACTCTTGACGGCGATCCCCGGCGTGACTTGTGTCAAGCCGCAGGGTGCCTTGTATTTGTTCCCGCGCCTCGATCCTAAAATCTACCCGATTGCCGACGATCAGCAATTTATTCTGGAATTGTTGCAACAGGAAAAAGTGCTGTTGGTGCAAGGGACCGGCTTTAACTGGATTGCACCGGATCACTTCCGCGTGGTATTCCTACCTAATACCGACGATTTAATTGAGGCCATCAGCCGGATTGCGCGCTTCCTGGCGCAATACCGTCTGAAACACGGCACCTGACTCCCGTTTCGGGGCGCCGGCGGTACACAACGAGGGAGCCCGAGCTCCCTCGATTAATAATATATAAGACATTGAGTCACTACGGAGAAGCTATGAAACCCATCAATATCGGTCTAATGGGCGTGGGGACGGTCGGTGGCGGCACCGCCACGGTACTGAAACGCAATGCGGAAGAAATTAGTCGGCGCGCCGGGCGGAAAATTCGTCTGTTCATGGCGGCGAACCGCGACACCGCGCGCGCGCGCGAAAAGTGCGGCAGCGAAGTGATTGTGGTCGACGATGCGTTTCAGATCGTCAATCATCCCGATGTGGATATCGTGGTCGAACTGATCGGCGGCACCACCATTGCGCGCGATCTGGTGTTCAAGGCGATTGAAAACGGCAAGCATGTGGTGACCGCCAACAAGAAGCTGCTGGCTGAACATGGCAACGAAATTTTCGCGCGCGCCCATGAAAAAGGCGTGATGGTGGCGTTCGAAGCCGCCGTGGCCGGTGGCGTGCCGATTATCAAGGCGCTGCGCGAAAGCCTGGCGGCCAACCGCATCGAATGGATTGCCGGCATCATCAATGGCACCGCCAATTATATTCTGACCGAGATGCGCGAGAAGGGCACCAGCTTTGCCGATGCCCTGGCCGACGCACAGCGTCTGGGTTATGCCGAGACCGATCCGACCTTCGACGTCGAAGGCCATGACTCGGGCCACAAGCTGACCATTATGGCGGCGATTGCCTTTGGGATTCCGATGCAGTTCAGCAAGTGCTATCTCGAAGGGATTAGCCAGCTTAACGCCAAAGATATTCGTTATGCCGAAGAATTGGGTTATCGAGTCAAGCTGCTGGGGCTGACACGCCGTACCGAAGAAGGGGTGGAGTTGCGAGTGCATCCGACTTTAATCCCCGAATCGCGCCTGATCGCCAATGTGAATGGCGTCAAGAATGCCGTGCTGGTGAGTGGCGACGTGGTGGGTCCGACCCTGTATTACGGTGCCGGCGCTGGCGCATTGCCCACGGCGTCCGCCGTGGTGGCCGATATTGTCGATATCACCCGACTATTGACCGCCGACCCCGGTCATCAAGTACCGCATCTGGCGTTCCAGCCCGACCAGTTGCACGACTTGACCATCTTGCCGATGGAAGAAGTGGTCAGCTCGTATTATCTGAGGATTCAAGCCATCGACCGCGCCGGGGTGCTGGCGAATATCACCCGCATTTTGGCCGAGGACGCGATCTCGATCGAAGCCTTGATTCAGAAGGGCGCCACTAATGATGGCGCCGCCGAGGTGGTGATTTTGACCCATCGGGTGAAGGAAAAAAATATCAACCATGCGATTGCCTGCATTGAGGATCTCGATAGCGTGGCGGGGCAGGTGGTGCGCCTGCGCATGGAAGAGCTGAACGGTTAAGAGGGGCAAGTATGAAATATATCAGTACGCGCGGCGCCATGGAGCCCCGTGCGTTTTGCGACATCCTGCTGATGGGGCTGGCCCCGGATGGCGGCCTGGTGATGCCGCAAAGTTATCCGCGGATCAGTCGGAAACAACTCGACGCTTGGCGCCATCTATCGTATGCCGAACTGGCGTTCGAGATTATTCGCCTGTTTGTCGATGATATTCCCGACCCTGATCTGCGTGCTTTGGTGACCAAGAGCTACAACGCCGAAGTGTTTGGCAGCGCCGAGATTACGCCGCACAAACGCTTGTCCGATGGTCTGGTGCTGCTGGAACTGTCGAATGGCCCGACGCTGGCCTTTAAAGACATGGCGATGCAGTTGCTGGGGAATTTGTTCGAGTACGTGCTGGGCAAACGTAAGCAGTCGCTGAATATTCTTGGCGCCACCTCGGGCGACACCGGCAGCGCGGCGGAATACGCGATGCGTGGCCGCGAGAATATCAGCGTGTTCATGCTGTCGCCACACGGCAAGATGAGCGCGTTTCAGCGCGCGCAAATGTTTTCGCTGCAAGACGAAAACATTCACAACCTGGCGATTGAAGGCATGTTCGACGACTGCCAGGATATCGTCAAAGCAGTGTCCAACGATGCCGAATTCAAAGCGCGCTACCAGATCGGCACGGTGAATTCGATCAACTGGGCGCGGGTGCTGGCGCAGGTGGTGTACTACTTCAAGGGCTATTTCAGCGCTAGCGCATCCAATGATCAGAAGGTGAGCTTCTGTGTGCCCTCGGGTAATTTTGGCAATGTCTGCGCCGGCCATATTGCGCGCCAAATGGGCTTGCCGATTGATCGCCTGTTGGTCGCCACCAACGAAAACGATGTGCTCGACGAATTTTTCCGCACAGGACGCTATCGTCCGCGCACCAGCGCCGAGACCCGAGTGACCTCGAGTCCGTCGATGGATATTTCCAAGGCGTCGAATTTCGAGCGTTTTGTGTTCGACTTGATCGGGCGCGATAGTCAGGCGCTCAGCGCGCTGTGGGCCGGGGTCAACGCAGGGACCGGGTTCGACTTGTCCGATGACGCGCGCTTTGCCGACGCCAGCGCGCGCTATGGTTTTGCCTCGGGGCGCAGCACCCATGCCGACCGTTTGGCGACGATTGCCGCCGTTGATCGCGAGGATGGCGTGGTGGTGGATACTCACACCGCCGACGGCATCAAGGTGGCGCGCGACCTGCGCCATGCCGGAGAAATCGTGGTGTGCCTGGAAACCGCGCTACCGGCCAAGTTCGCCGAGACCATTCGCGAGGCATTGGGGCGCGAAGCGCCGCGTCCGGCTGGCTTTGAACACCTGGAAGATCTGCCGCAGCGTTTTAGCGTGCTGCCGGTCGATGTCGAGGCGGTCAAGCAAGTGATTGCCACGCACGTGAAGCTGGGATAACGCCTGCGCACGGTCAACCTCTGGATCGAGGGCCGAGCGGCCCTCGCCTCCGGTGGATGATTTAAGTGGCGTTCAGTACCAGACAACCGGCCAAGCGCCGCGCGCGCGGCGCGCACAGCTGCGAACTCAGCAAAAACAGCTGTTCATTGCGTAGCGACTGGTTTGAGCTATTAATGAAGAAGGGATTACACTCGATCCTAGCCATGCTTGCTCCTGCGTTGAGTAAGTTGGTTAGCGAGCCCCGGGTGCTTTGAACGCCTTGGGCTCGCGCCTTTGCGGACGAACGCCGCAAAACCAAAGATACCCAGAGCCCGACTGAACGACAATAACGCGCGCAGTCAGGAAATTCTGAAGTTGCTACTGACCGAAATAATTCCGAATATTCTCGATGTTGGCGTCGCTATACGTACGGCAACGCTGACGTAAATCCAAGCTGGGATTGATCATATTGGTCTCGCACCACCAGCCGTTGCGATAGCGGATTTCCGCCGCCGCGTGCGTGGCTCCCAGGGTATGGCCCAGGACATGCGCCGGCGTCTGGACATCGCGCCA
>Ga0302156_10000767_pt1 | contig 29673 bp, 35 predicted proteins | sample I_Bog_N3_2_FD_193503 | JGI IMG/M metagenome (GOLD analysis project Ga0302156, IMG submission 193503) | Peat permafrost microbial communities from Stordalen Mire near Abisko, Sweden - I_Bog_N3_2 | ecosystem: Environmental > Terrestrial > Soil > Wetlands > Peat | place: Sweden: Abisko, Stordalen... | reverse complement strand
AAAAGATCTCCAACATCCGCGAAATGCTGCCAGTACTGGAAGCCGTTGCCAAAGCCGGCCGTCCACTGCTGATCGTGGCCGAAGACGTTGAAGGCGAAGCCCTGGCGACTCTGGTTGTGAACAACATGCGCGGTATCGTCAAAGTCGCTGCCGTCAAGGCACCGGGCTTCGGCGATCGTCGCAAGGCCATGCTGCAGGACATCGCTGTCCTGACCGGCGGCACCGTGATCTCCGAAGAAATCGGCCTGAGCCTGGAAAGCGCTACCCTGGAGCACCTGGGTAACGCCAAGCGCGTGACCCTGTCCAAGGAAAACACCATCATCGTCGACGGTGCTGGCATCCAGGGCGATATCGAAGCGCGTATCAACCAGATCCGTGCCCAGGTTGCCGATACTTCCTCCGACTACGACCGTGAAAAACTGCAAGAGCGTCTGGCCAAGCTGTCCGGCGGCGTTGCAGTGATCAAGGTTGGCGCCGGTTCCGAAGTTGAAATGAAAGAGAAGAAAGCCCGCGTTGAAGACGCCCTGCACGCTACCCGTGCAGCCGTTGAAGAAGGCGTGGTCCCTGGCGGTGGCGTGGCCCTGATCCGTGCTCTGGAAGCACTGACCGAACTGAAAGGCGAGAATGCCGATCAGAACGTAGGTATCGCTGTACTGCGTCGCGCTGTTGAAGCACCACTGCGTCAGATCGTTGCCAACTCCGGCGACGAGCCAAGCGTGGTTGTGGATAAAGTCAAAAGCGGTCAGGGTAGCTTCGGCTACAACGCTGCTACTGGCGAATACGGCGACATGATCGAAATGGGTATCCTGGACCCAACCAAGGTAACCCGTTCGGCTCTGCAGGCTGCAGCTTCGATCGGCGGTCTGATCCTGACCACCGAAGCAGCAGTGGCTGATGCACCGAAGAAAGACGGCGGTGCTGGCGGCGGCATGCCAGACATGGGCGGCATGGGCGGTATGGGCGGCATGATGTAAGTCGGCCCCACCTGCTACAAAGAAACCCCGCCTTGTGCGGGGTTTCTTTTTTTCCGGCAAGTCATGGGCACAGCGGCTGCTTTTATCGCGCAGCTTGTCGCTGCCACGGGCTTGCCCTTAAGCTGCGCGGGCCAAGACACGGCCGTTACCGCGTACAGAGAGAGTACCCATGCGAATTCTACTGGTTGAAGACAACCGCGATATCCTCGCCAACCTGGCTGATTACCTGGGGCTTAAAGGCTATACCGTGGACTGCGCGCAGGACGGCTTGTCGGGCCTGCACCTGGCCGCCACCGAACATTACGACCTGATCGTGCTGGACATCATGTTGCCCGGGATCGATGGTTTCACCCTGTGCAAGCGCCTGCGCGAAGATGCCCGGCGTGACACCCCGGTGATCATGCTCACCGCCCGCGATCAACTGGATGACCGCCTGCAAGGCTTCAAGTCCGGTGCCGATGACTACCTGCTCAAGCCATTCGCCCTGTCGGAACTGGCGGCGCGGATCGAAGCGGTCCTGCGTCGGGCCCAGGGCGGCGGCCGCCGGGCCTTGCAGGTCGGAGACCTGAGCTACGACCTCGATACCCTGGAAGTGACCCGTGAAGGGCGCCTGCTCAAGCTCAACCCGGTGGGGCTGAAGCTCTTGGCGGTGCTGATGCAGAAAAGCCCCCATGTGCTGCGCCGCGAAGTCCTCGAGGAAGCCCTGTGGGGCGACGACTGCCCGGACAGCGACAGCTTGCGCAGTCACGTCCACCAGTTGCGCCAGGTGATCGACAAACCCTTCGAAAAGCCTTTGCTGCATACCGTGCATGGCGTCGGCTACCGCCTGGCCGAAGGCCGCGATGGAGTTTAAACAGAGCCTCGCCCAGCGGATCATCATCGCCTTTGCGCTGATGAGCGCCCTGGTGGCGGGGACGTTTGCCATAGGTATCGTGGCGACGGTTCACCTGGTTGAGGAAAAGCTGATTTCCGCCGGCCTGGGGGGCGATCTCCAGCGTCTGTTGCTGATGGACAGTGTCAATGACTGGAACCATCGGCCTGAGCCCGATCAATTGTTCTATTTCAGCGGCGGCCCGGGGGATTTCGCCTTGCCCAGGGATCTGCGCCATCTGGACGCCGGGTTCCATGAGGTGTTTCGCGACCAACTGTCCTACCACGCCATGGTCGAGGTGGTCGATGGACGGCGTTACGTGCTGTTGCAGGACCAGAGTGACTTCGAAGAACGTGAGCGGGTGTTGTTTGCCGTGGTGCTGGTGGGATTTGTCCTGGCCCTGGCCCTGGCCGTGTTTCTCGGCTGGATCCTCGCCCGGCGGGTGATGGCCCCGGTGGTGCGCCTGGCCCGCCAGGTGCGTCATCGCGATCAGTTGCTTGGGCTGGCGCCGTCCTTGGCGCCGGATTACGCCGCTGACGAAGTGGGTGAGCTGGCGGTGGCGTTCGACGCCACCCTCGGCCGGCTGCGCGACGCCCTGACCCGCGAGCGCCTGTTCACCAGCGATGTCAGCCATGAACTGCGCACGCCGCTGATGGTGCTGGCGACCTCCTGCGAGCTGTTGCTGGAAAACCCGGCCATCGACCAGCGCGGGCGTAATCAGGTCGAACGTATTGCCCGGGCTTGCGAGGAAATGCGCGAGCTGGTGCAGACCTTCCTGATGCTCGCCCGGGCCCAGCGCGAGGATGGCAGCATGTCGCCGCAGGTCTCCCTGAGCCGGGTGGCGGATGACCTGATCGGCCTGTGGCGTGCGCCGATTGAAGAGAAGGGCCTGACGCTGATCATCGACCCGGGTAACCCCCTGGATACCCGCTATAACGTCACCTTTCTGCAGGCGGTGATGGGCAACCTGCTGCGTAATGCCTTGCACTACACCGACCAGGGCTTTATCCGCCTGAGCCTGGAGCCAAGCGGGTTCGTGGTGGAAGACAGCGGCGTGGGAATTCCCGAAGAGAAGCGCGAAGCCATGTTCCAACCCTTCGTACGCGGTAACGAAAAACGCGGTGAAGGCCTTGGGTTGGGCCTGTCGCTGGTCCAGCGGATCTGCGAAAACCAGGGTTGGCACGTCAGTCTGACCACCATGACACCCAGCGGTTGCCGCTTTCATGTCGACCTGCGCGGGCCTGACACCTGATCGGAAACGAAATTTTCACCTGGGAAGGGCCAATCTCTGGCACCCGGACAGGCGCCAAGGCGCTCCAGATGATCTCAAAAAGCTACGACGCCACTCGTCGTTGAGTGCCACGGCACAGGGAAAACTGAGCTATTTTGAGGATAGATGTTCAGCAATACCATCAAAGGCTTATGGTCATGAAGTTAGAAGTCGCTCGAGGTTTGTTTCTGGTCAGCGCGCTGGCTGTGGCTTCCCTGGCCCTGGTGGTCTGGGAGCAGCCCGGTCCTCAGGTGCTGACTGCAGCGGTCGGTTCGGGGCATTGTCCTTTGCCTCGCGTTGCCAAGGCGGCCGATGCCAAACCCGACCATGACCTGCTGTTGTTCATGTTCGGCCTTTCCCAGGGGCTCAAGCCGCAGAGTTGAAATCGTCCTGTCCGTCTCTCAGGCCTCGCATTGATCGAGGCCTTTTTTATGGGCGCTGTTTGCTCGATTCAACGTCCACTTTCGGGCGCCACAGACCAGGATTGGATCCATAAGTTCTTTTTTACCTGCTTGGGCGTGTAAGCCATTGCTTACATCTTGCGTAAGCGATCGAGGATAATTCGCCGTCTCGATTACTGAGTGTTTCATTTAACCAATTGAAATATATAGTTTTTTTGTGTTTTTAATGGATCCAATATGAGAAAGGTGGCATTTTGGATCCACTTGCGGCGGATCAGAAAGTCTTTAATATCGCCCCTGTGTCGACGGATAGACACGGCAATCAGGGACAGATTGCTGGAAGGAACATCGCGGGATGCGATTCATCAGGACGATGAAAGGGAAAAAAGGGACTAGGGAAAAAATGTGGGCGGGTCACACCGCCCCTTTTTTTTGCCTGTAGAAAAGTGAAGGCATAAAAAAAGGCCCGCAAGGGGCCTCTTCGTCGAGCGCGGTGCAATCAGCGTTCGAGATCCTTGATCTTGCCTTTTTTGCCATCCCACTCTTCAGCGTCCGGCAGCGATTCTTTCTTTTCAGTGATGTTGGGCCAGATTTCGGCCAGCTCAACGTTCAACTGAATGAACTCTTGCATGTCCTCCGGGACTTCATCCTCGGAGAAAATAGCCACAGCAGGGCATTCCGGCTCGCAAAGCGCGCAGTCGATGCACTCATCCGGGTGAATGACCAGGAAGTTCGGGCCTTCGTAAAAGCAGTCCACCGGACAGACTTCTACGCAGTCGGTGTACTTGCACTTGATGCAGTTGTCGGTGACGACGAAGGTCATTTCTAATTCTCTCCTCAGGCGGCGGCAGCGAAACCCGATCAAAATAGGTTCGCCAGGTCTGGGAGCGATAGTCTGCGAACCAGGCTAATAGTTCGCAGCATCCCAAACCGCGCGAGATTCTAGCAGCTTGTAGTCCGCTGCGTTAGATCCGTGTCTTTAATGTATAGAGCATTTCCAACGCACGACGCGGCGTCAGGTCGTCGAGGTTGAGCTTGGCCAGTTCATCCAGGACCGGATGCGGCAAGGTGGCGAACATATCGCTTTGCATCGGTGCGGCCGGTTTTCCCGGTTTGGCGACCGGCTGCTCGTGGGGCAGGCTGGTGGTTTCCAGGCGGCTCAGGTGCTCGCGGGCCCGGGTGATCACATCGCTCGGCACGCCGGCCAGTTGCGCCACCGCCAGGCCGTAGCTCTGGCTGGCCGGGCCGGGCAGTACGTGGTGGAGGAAGACGATACGTTCATTGTGCTCGGTGGCATTGAGGTGCACGTTGGCCACCAGAGGTTCGTTTTCCGGCAGTACGGTCAGTTCGAAGTAGTGGGTGGCGAACAGTGTGTAGGCCCGCAGTTGAGCGAGACGTTCCGCCGCCGCCCAGGCCAGGGACAGGCCGTCGAAGGTGCTGGTACCGCGACCAACTTCGTCCATCAGCACCAGGCTGCGCTCGGTGGCGTTGTGCAGGATGTTGGCGGTTTCGCTCATTTCGACCATGAAGGTCGAACGTCCGCCGGCCAGGTCGTCACTGGAGCCGATCCGGGTGAAGATCCGGTCCACCAGGGACAGTTCGCAGCTCGCCGCCGGCACGAAGCTACCGATATGGGCCAGCAGCACGATCAGCGCGGTCTGGCGCATGTAGGTGGATTTACCGCCCATGTTCGGACCGGTGATCACCAGCATGCGGGTATTGTCGTCGAGTGCCAGGTCGTTGGCCACGAACGGTGTGGTCAGGACTTGCTCGACCACCGGGTGGCGTCCCTGGCTGATACGCATGCACGGTTCGTCGACAAAGCGTGGGCAGTTCAGGTCCAGGTTCAGTGCGCGTTCGGCCAGGTTGCTCAGCACATCCAGCTCGGCCAGGGCCGCGGCGGTGTCCTGCAGCGGCGGCAGTTCGCCGATCAGGGTTTCCAGCAAGGCTTCGTAGAGCATCTTCTCCCGGGCCAGGGCGCGGCTCTTGGCCGACAGTGCCTTGTCTTCGAATTCCTTGAGTTCCGGGGTGATAAAGCGCTCGGCACCCTTGAGGGTCTGGCGTCGGATGTAGTCCGCCGGGGCCGATTCAGCCTGCTTGCTCGGCAATTCGATGAAATAGCCATGGACCCGGTTGTAGCCGACCTTGAGGTTGGCCAGGCCCGTGCGGGCTTTTTCCCGGGCTTCCAGGTCGATCAGGAACTGCCCGGCGTTTTCGCTCAGCGACAGCAGTTCGTCCAGTTCGGCGTCATAGCCGGTTTTCAGGACGCCGCCATCGCGGATGATCGCCGGCGGGTTATCGATGATGGCGCGCTCCAGCAGGATCGCCAGCTCCGGGTAGGTCTTGGTGGTGACAGCCAGTTGCTTGAGGTGCGGGGCGTCCAGTTCGAGCATCGCGTCCTGCAACTGCGGCAGGGCGCCGAGGGCGTCGCGCAGGCGTGCCAGGTCACGGGGGCGGGCGTTGCGCAGGCCGATCCGCGCGAGGATCCGCTCGATATCACCGATCTCCTTGAGCTGCGGTTGCAGCTTTTCGAAGCGGTAGCTTTCCAGCAGGCACGTGATGGAGCTCTGGCGTGCCTGCAGGACACGCAGGTCGCGCAGCGGACGGTTCAACCAGCGGGTCAGCAGGCGGCTGCCCATGGCGGTCTGGCAACGGTCTACCACCGATTGCAGGGTGTTTTCGCGGCCACCGGCAAGGTTGGTGTCCAGTTCCAGGTTACGGCGGCTGGCGCCGTCGAGCACCACGGTGTCGTCCAGGCGTTCATGGCGCAGGCTGCGCAAGTGGGGCAGGGCGGTGCGCTGGGTTTCCTTGGCGTAGCTGAGCAGGCAACCGGCGGCGCCGATGGCCAGGGTCAGGGTTTCGCAGCCGAAGCCTTTCAGATCCTGTACGGAAAATTGCTGGCAGAGGCTTTTGAGCGCGGAGTCACGCTCAAAATCCCACGGGGCGCGACGACGTGTCCCACGACGTTTTTCTGCCGGCAGGCCCTGTGGCCAATCATCCGGGATCATCAGCTCGACCGGGTTGATCCGCTCCAGCTCCGACAGCAGGTTTTCCCAGCCCTTGATTTCGAGGACGGTGAAGTTGCCGCTGGTGATGTCCAGCACGGCCAGGCCGAACAGACGCTCATCGCCCAGTACCGCGGCGATCAGGTTGTCGCGGCGCTCATCGAGAAGGGCCTCGTCGCTGACGGTGCCGGGGGTGATGATCCGCACCACCTGACGCTCGACAGGCCCCTTGCTGGTGGCCGGATCGCCGATCTGTTCGCAGATCACCACCGATTCGCCGAGCTTCACCAGCTTGACGAGATAACCTTCGAGGGAGTGGTAAGGAATCCCACACATCGGAATCGCCTGCCCGGCCGATTGCCCACGGGCGGTGAGGGTGATATCGAGCAGCTTGGCGGCCTTCTTCGCGTCCTCATAGAAGATCTCGTAGAAATCGCCCATGCGGTAGAACATCAGCTGGTCGGGGTGCTGGTTCTTCAGGCGCCAGTACTGTTGCATCATCGGGGTGTGGCTGGAAAGATCGGAAATTTGCTTATTCATCAGTGGCTTAGGCGGTTCTGAGAGAATTTGTGGGGCAAAAATGGGGCAATGCAGTGAGAGGTGGACCCATCATGTTGAAGATGAATAGGAGGAATGAAATCCAGACTTGGTGTTTTGTTCTACTGCTGAGCTCAAGCCATTTTTTCATATGTCCGAAGGTTAACACGCGCTCTAAAGCTGAGGCACATGATGGCCGCTACGTTAATGCGTGGGCAGGGCAAAGCTCTCTTTTTTATACTTAGAATTGATGTTTTCAAGTGTTTTTATCTCCTTTGGTTATTATGTGCTGGCGTATTGCCCCTGTAGAATCCCGGACCAATTTTGAATAAGGTCGGGTACTCATGGATGTAGGGACAGCTAGCATGGAGGATTGTGCTGAACCTGAGGTCAACGCAGCTGTCACACCCGATAGACGAGTCATTGAGCTTAAAGGTCTGGTGAGCGCGGAAACTGTCACTCCTGTGATAGACCAGCTTCAAAACGCTCAGCCAGCTGAAAAACTGCTCATTTACATTAGGGCCAATGGTGGCGGAGAAATTCGTCAATTGGTTCTCTTGATTCAAGCGTTAGGGACAACGCAGGCGGATGTTGAGCTTGCGATTGGTCGCTACGCGATGAGTGCAGCAGCAACATTGTGGCTATGGTTTCTGTTGGACCCTATCCCTGGTGATGATGGCGTAGGGCGTGTGGTCTCGGTGGACCCCCTCAAGCCTGCTGTGTTGTTGTTTCACCGCCCGCGTTGGCCACACGCTTCAGGCGGTGAGTACTATTGCTTTTATGAAGATTTTGAAGAAGAGTCGGTACGTGAAAATCTAAGCAAACAGGTTGCAATTTTCGACAGTTTGTTTGAACGTATCCTTGCCCTCCAAGGATTTGGGCAAGTCCACGCAGCAACGGTTAAGCATGATGGCGCGACCTATAAGCACCATCTACACTTTGCCCGTGATGCGTACTACGGAAACAATGATTACGTTATCTCCCTGAATGGAGTCGCAGCATGAAAAGTCTCGTAGCTAGTGAGCTCAGAGCAAAGATCGATGAGTCCCGTAAGCCAAACGCAAGCTGCGGGAAGGATTTTACGCTGGCGCGTGTTCGCAGCTTTCAGGATGCGGACCTGAAACTGCAAGAGGCTTGCGCTCGTTTAGGGATTGATAAGCCGCACATGATCGCGTCTCACTGAGAGCTGTCAAAAGAAAACCCCGTAAGGGGTTTTTTTTTGCCTCTCTTTTTATGTTGAGATTTTGTTGACAGGTGTGTATATTTTATTTATGTGTGGCGTTTTCGTGGTTAATGCTCACTAGGTAGGCACCCCGGGCGGTGAAGCCGCCCGGGGTGCCTACCTAGTGAGCAGGTTCAATTTTTTAAAAATCCTTATTTATCAGTCGCTTATCGATATTTTCGAAAGTCATGCAACAAATATCGAATCTATTCTCGTTGTGCCTGAATGGCGTTCCAAATCCGATTCAGCTCTGTCGGAGACTCCTCATCCATCCACTTGGCATAAACCTCGACCAGCATTGTGAAGTCTTTATGGCCCATCTGCTTCGCGATGAAAGCAAGGTTGCCCCGTGCAGTTAGGCACCAGCAAGCATAGGTGTGACGAGTCTGATATGGTCTGCGCGGACGTATGCCGGAGCGTTTCTGTACAGCCGCCCATTTAGTGTTCCAAGCGGTTGGCACATACCAGAAGTTGATGATCTTCTTGCGCGCCTGGGTGGTGGGCGAGAGCAGTGGGGTGACCTTCTCCTGGCGGCTCTCGTGCCTGTTCTGGAATACCTGAATGGAGCGTGCAGGGTGATCCGCAACGAGCGCCATCAATACCCGGCAGGCTTCGACCGCTGGCGGCATTAATAAGACTGAGCGCGGCTTTCCCGTTTTGGGAACCTTGAACGTACCGTTGGCTGTAATGGCGCGGGTAATGTTGATCTGCCCTGCGCCCAAGTCGATGTCTTCAACGGCCAGTGCACATAGCTCACCTGGTCGAAGCCCGGTATACACAGCCAAAGTGATCGCCGCAGAGTCTTGGGGGTGAAGGCACCCTTTTTCGACCACCAGCTGGAATTCGTCACGAGTAAGCGGATCCGGCTCTTGGCCTTGCATTGCGAACCGATTACACGCTCCTGATAAACCTGTACGGCAATATCCATTGCTCTCGCACCAGCCCAAGAAGCCGGCGAACGTCGCCAGATAGTGATTGACGGTTGACGGTGCTCGATCCGCAATCAGCAGCGTCCTAAGTGACTGGATGTCTTCCGGCAGTAAAACGCCGGCGAGACGATCAATTCCGACCAAGGCGGTGCAGATGTCTAAGGCGTAGCCGTACTTCTCTTCCGTCATCGGGGTGATGTCTACCGCCTTTAGTGGCTTGTATCGCTTCAGCAGCGCGCCGAGCCTTTCGTCTTTGGCGCTGCTGAAGTTGGTCGCGTGCTTTGAGTTGGGAAAGTGCCGGCCATAGTCAAAGTGGCCGGTTTTGATCTCATGAAGAATTGCCGCCCTTAAAAGGGCGGCGTGTTTGATGTTGGCTTTAGTTATCGGGAGGCCCAGGGACTCGCGGCAGCGTATGCGCCGCCACATGAACACGACGCGCAGGTTGCCGCCGTGTATCTCGATCCCTGTGTGTTTCGCCAGCTCCGCCTCTAGGCCGCTTCCTGGGGTGCGCTCTCGGCCCACTTGTCATACTCCGTCATGTTGATTGCGATGCGGCCGTCTGGTGTCTTTCGCCAAATGCGGCCCTGAGCCCAGGTTCCGTTCTTCACTTTGTGGCGGATAGCGTCTTCGCTATAGCCGGTGAGTTCCGAAGCGCGGTTGATCATTATCCAGCGTGGTAGGCTCATGATTTCGCCTCGGCAGTTCGCCCTATGTCTGCCAGGGCACGGCGTACGGTTTTCAGTCCATGCCGGCTGACGGGCACGTCCCTGCGTATTAGCTGCGAGTTGGCTGCAACGCTGATTAGGTTGAGGCTGTTTGGCCCGGCGGCGTTGTCCCGGTGCAAGTAGTTGATTGCGTGCTTCATTACCAGCACGCTGCGATGAGTACGGATCGCCTTTTCGCCGTAGATCTCTTCCAATGCATCGAGTGATGTCGTGAGTAAGAACTCGCCGGTTGCTGTGTGAGCGGTGGCATATTTGTCGGAGTACGAGAAGTGGGTGATGTTCTCGATCGGCGTACGAATGACGACTCCCCGGCGGGCGGCCTGGATATAGTGCAGCGTCATCTCTTGGTGTTTGGGGCCTGAGCTCATGCTGCCTCCCGCTGTTGCACAGTGACGCGCCATGGATCATTTGCCTCAGCCAGCGCGGCCATCGGCGGTGGGCTGACGCTGTTGCCGCACATGTGGACTTGTTCGGTTTTGGTGAACGGTCGCCCATCGGCTCCGTGGGTAATGATGTAGTCCGGCGGAAAGCCTTGGGCCCGATAAAGTTCGTGGGGCTGCAGCATGCGCAGGCAGATATCGACGATCACGTAAGGGGTGCCTTTGATCATTACGGTCACCAGGGCCAGTCGGTCCTTGGTGGTGATGGTCGGCGCTGGATCACCGGCGCTGCTGGCGCTGTCACCTGTCCCGTAGTAGCTGATCAGGAAGGCGGCAACGCGCAGTGCGCCGACCTCGACCTCGGGCGACAGCTTCAGCTCGACCAGCGAAGACTTCCCGCCGCCCCCTGCCGTGACGGTAGGTGCCGGTTCGTCAACCGATTGGCCGACGCTCGCGCCGAACTGGCGCTCCATGAACGCGGAGACCAGTCCGTGATGGGTACCGCCCGCGCTGACAGTGTGAAGCGGAGCGTTGAGGTCCCGTGCATCGCAGTTGCCGCGCAGGTGCACCAGGTTCGCGGTCACCAGTTGCTGCTGGCTGCAGGTGTTGGTGACGGTGCTCATCGGTTCGTCGAGGGGCTTGGCGGCGGTGGTGTTGAAGCCTCCGTTCATCTGAGCCATGAACACTGTGGAAATGCCCATAGCGTGTGCTGCGCCGGCCGGGCGCTGGTAGTTGCCCCCGCTGGTGACGGTAGGCAACGGTTCGTCGAGCGACTTGCCCTCGTCGGCGAATCGAAACTTCACCAAGTGCGCGGCTGCGATCGCTCGATGGTTCTGGGTCATCAAGGTTCCGGCCGGATGGTCCACAGCGGCCGGCTTGCCGGAGTACTCGGGGCCGCCGGCACCAACCAGCACTGCACCGGTGACAGCGTGCTTGACGCCGCCGGCGACAACTGTGCCCAGGGGCTGGTCAAGGCCTGGCACCCTGGGCTCCTGGCCTGCTCGCTCGCCGTAACCGGTCTGAATCAGGGTAGGGCTGATGAGCGTCAGCTCCCCGCGGTTAGCGCAAGTTATTGTTGGCAGCGGGGTTTGTGGGTCGTTGATGCGCTCGCCGCCCTGGTGCGTGGCGGGGGCGATGATCGGACTGGCCATGGCGAACGAACCGCCGCGTGGCCAGGCCGTCACGGTGCGTAGCGGGTTGTCAGTGGACTGCACGCTTTCGCCGGACCAATTGGCGATCGGGACGATGAAGGGATTCGCCGAATCGATGACGAATTTCTTCATGCCCTTGGCGACCCGGCGCAATGTCGAGGGGGCCAGGTCCTTCTTGCGGTCGAAGATGCTCTTGCTCGGGATTGTCCAGTCGATGCATTCGGCGGCGGTGCGCCACTTCTTCTGACCCTTGACCGGTTTCTTTGCGTGGGTGGGCTCTGGCCATACGATGGGTTGGCCGTCGCAGCGGGCGATCATGAAGAGACGTTCGCGACTGGTGGGGGCGCCGAAGTCGCAGGCCTTGATGACTCGCCATTCAACGGCGTAGCCCAGGCGCTGGAGTTCGCTGACGAATCTGGCCCAGGTCTGCCCACGGCGTTTCGGATCCGGCATCAGGAATTGCTGACCAACCGGTACGACTTCGCCGGGCTCGGCGACCACGTGCTTGATAACCTCTTTGCCCTTAGCGGTGGTCTCGGTTACCAGCTTGATCACCCGGCCGGTGAGCTTGCAACGCTTGGCGATCAGCGGGCCCCATTGCAGGATCTGTTTGACGTTCTCCAGGCTGATGACGCGTGGACGCTTTTTGCCGGCCCACTTCAACCCGATCCACGACAGGTTGCGGATCTCGCGCTTGCGCGGCTGGCCACCGGCGGCCTGGGAGTGGTGGGTGCAGTCCGGCGACATATGGAACCAACCTACGGCCTTGCCGCCGCATTCGGTGTCCGGGTCACCATCGAACACGTCAGTCGCGAAGTGAACAGCGCCCGGGTGGTTGATGGTGTGCATGCTGATGGCAGCCGGGCTGTGGTTTTTCGCCACATTCACCTTGCGGCCCAGGCCCATCTCCAGCCCGGTGCCCGCGCCACCGCCACCGCAGAAGAAGTCGACGAGGATCTCGTCGTCTTGCGGATTGAGGCCGAGGGCATACTGGGTTTTGAAGTCGAGCGGAGGCTTCTTAAGAGAGGTCATACCGCCACCGCCTTGCGATGCGCGGCCTGCATCAGCTCAAGCAGGCGGTTGAAGTAGGTGTTCTTCGCAGCGTCTGCGCGCAGGGGCGTGATGGTGGTGATGCAGGGGATGACGCCCTTCAGGCGCTCCCATTGCTCCGGGTGCCGGGGCATCAGGTCGCGGCGTTCTGTGGTCAAGGCCACCAGGTCGGCGTGGTGCACGCTCGCTGGCAGCACCGGGTCGATGTTGAACCGCTCGCAGATGGCCAGCCAGACGTTGTGCTCAACGGCCTTGTACTCAGGCAGGACGGCCTTGAGCGGGCGGGTCATGTCGCCGAGGTAGGCTTCGGTCGCATCGTGGAGCAGCGCGGCGAGTTGATCTTCGGCTGGCACCAGGTCTGCCACCAGCAGGCTGTGGTGCGCCACGCTGTAGAGTTGGCTGGTGTGCCCATTGAAGCGGCACAGCAGCGACAGAGCGTGGGCTATGTCGATCGGGCTGATCATGCCGGCGGTCGGGGCGAGCAGGTCGAACCGGCGGCCGCTGAAAGTGAGGATCCAGCTCATGCGGCTGCTCCTGGCTGGGCGTCTTGTCCCAGGTCGTTCGGCTGGCTGTTGATAGCGGTTTGGGCTAACTCAATGGTTTCGAGAACGCGGGCGGCCAGCAGGGTGATTTGCTGCACCTGCTGTCGGGTTCGGGCTTTGACCGGATCGGTTCCGGGCATCGTGTTCCAGGTTCGAATCGCCAGGTCGAGGGTCTGGATAACGCTACACAGCGTGATGTGGTCTGCTTGGGTGAGCGTGCTGGCTTTGAGTTGCTGGGCGATTTGCTGGGCCCGCGCATCCATTTCAGTCAGCCCCTGCTGGAGCTGGGCGAGTGTCGATCGGTCCTCCTGGTGCTTTTTTAAGGTATCGGCCAGGTCCTGATTCAGTGCTGCAATCTGGTAGCGGCGGCTGTTGTGGGCTTGGTCATAGCCGAGGTTGTAGCCCTTTGCGGTCGCGTGGGTCAGGGCGCGGTGGATGTAGTAGGTCAGGGCGCCAAAGCCGAACGCCATTCCTACAACGATGATAGTGATGTGCTGTGCTTGCATTTGCTGTATGCCTCAGTTAAAGCCCGCCGCCGGAATTCGTGAACATTGGTGAGAGGCCGGCGGCGGGGTGTTGCTACCTGGTGTGCGTAGTTACGCGCTGAAGGTGCCGAGGGTCAGGCTCGCGGCGCCGCCGACTTCCTGGGCGAGCACGGACTTGAATTCCTGGGCGATCTCTTCGACCTGTTGTTCCTGGCCGACCCAGCGCAGCTTGAGCGTCGGCTTGTCGCCGCTGGTGAGGATGCTGAGCTTGAGTGTGAACACGCGTTCGCCCAGGCCTTCGTACGGAACGAAGCGGAAATGCAGGGAATCGAGGCGGGCTTCTGCGCTGGCGGCTTCGATTTCTTCCATTGCGGTGCGGGAACCGATGCACGCAGGCGAATTCCTCCTGTCTGAAGCGCCGGGCACCATCTCCCGCGAAGCCATCAACGTCGCGGCCGGCCCCGCGCTGGAGCCGGGGCAGATCCTCGGTCTGGTGGCCGCCACTGGCGAGTTTGCGCCGTACAACCCGACTGCCGAGGACGGTAGCGAAAACCCTATCGCCATTCTTTACGGTCCGCTGGGGCAGTCGGATGTCGTCCGCCGAGGTCGTGCTGTAGTACGTCTGGCCGAGGTCAGTGAAGCGCACCTCACCGGTCTCGACCCAGCTGCTGAAAAGGCACTGGCTACTCACTTTCTGATCGTTCGCTAAGGCGATCCAACCTGATCACCCAACCCGCCCTGAGCGGGTTTTTTGCTTTCTGGAGATAGCCTCATGGCTGACATTCAAATCTTTAACGATGACGCGTTTTCGGTCTCTTCGCTGACCGCTGCCATCAACGAACAGGAATACCTGCCGGGCCGCATCAGCAGCCTAGGCCTGTTTCAGGAGGAGGGCATCACCACTTTGACCGTGCAAATCGAAAAGGACGGCGACACCCTGGCGCTGGTGCCCGCCGGTGAGCGTGGTACCTCCGGTCTGGTGGTCGCTGGTAGCAAGCGCAATCTGATCCCTTTCAATACTGTGCACCTGCCGCAACGTTTCGCCATCAAGGCTGATGAGATCCAAGGCATTCGTGCCTTCGGTACTCGCTCGGAGCTGCAAGCCGTGCAGGATGTGGTCAACAAACGTTTGGGCAAAGCCCGTCGGCAGCTCGATGCCACGCATGAGTTCCAGCGCATGGGCGCGTTGAACGGCCAGATCCTCGACGCGGACGGTAAGACAGTTCTGCTGGACCTGTACAAGACGTTTGGTGTGAAACGCAAAAGTATGTCGATGGGACTCAATAGCGCTGAAACCGACTTCCGCGTGAAGTGCGGCGAAGCCCTGGACATGCAGGAAGACGCACTGGGTAGCATCACCAGCAGTGGTTCTCGCGCTTTCTGCGGGAAGAACTTCTGGAATCAGATGCTAAAAAACCAAAAGGTAAAAGAGACCTTCCTCAATACTCAGCAGGCTGCCGCATTACGCGGGGATGCCCGTGAGAGCTTCGAGTTTGGCGGCATTGTCTGGGAACGCTATCGCGGCAAAATCGCTGGCGTGTCCTTTGTCCATGACGACAAGGCGCTGCTCATTCCCGAAGGTGTGCCGGACCTGTACATCTCGGTGTTCGCACCGGCCGACTACATGGAAACCGTCAACACCGAAGGCGTGCCGTACTACAGCAAGATCGAGCCCATGGCCTTCAACAAGGGTATGGCCGGCGAAGCGCAGTCGAACCCGCTGCACCTGTGCACCAGACCCCTGGCGCAGATCCTGCTGGAGCTTTGACCTTGAGCTTTCGCGCTCTGATCGCCGAAGTCGACGCGGTGGTGTTCGAAACCTTGGGTGACACTGCTCGGATCGAGGGCCGCGACGAGCCGGTCCTGGGCATGTTCGCGGCGCCGTGGTTGCAGCCGAAGATCGGCAAGATGAACACCGGACTGCGAGAGCCCCGGTTTGAGATCCGTGTCAGCGACTCACACGGTCTTAAGAAAGGTCTCCTGGTCAGTGTGGATCTACCCGAACTGGACGGCGGCGGTGACTACGACTTGCTACAGCTGGAGCCGAGCGGAGACGGCTTGGTCGCGCTGATATTGAGGAAGCGGCCATGAGCGTCGGTAGCTACTTCAAGCCATCGGCCAGCGGTGGAATGATCTCGCTGCAGACCTCGGCGGCGGATTTGAAGGCGTTCCAAGACTTCGCCAAGTTAGTGCCGAAGGCGGCTGCCGCTGCCCAGCGACGTGCGATCAACAAAACATTGGGTTGGTTGCGCACTCACATCGCCCGCGCAGTCAGTCGGCAGGAACGGATCGCTGTGGCAGCCGTTCGACAGCGGTTGCGTGCTTACCCGGTCACCGGTGGCGCCATGAGCGGCAAGTTGTGGTTCGGGCTCAATGCCATTGAGTCGAGCCGGATCGGCCGCGCACGGCAGAGCAACACCGGGGTTTCGGTGGCCGGCCGGCGTTACCAAGGCGCCTTCTACAAGAAGGTTTACGGCAACAGCGAAGACATCTGGATACGCACGGCCAGCAAGCACTTCAACGCTGATGACTATCCCGACAGCACCGTGAGTGCTCGGGGTGGTGCTAGTTCGGGTTGGATTGCCGAACACGATAACCGCTTCCCGCTGGCCAAGGCCAAGGTCTCCCTGGAACAGGCGCGGCCGCACTTCGAGAGCTGGGTAAAGCGGGCGGATGAGCGCCTGCTGCATGTCCTGCAGCAGGAACTCAACTTTGAACTGCAGAAGTACCTGAAGGGGAAATAACGTGGAGGATGAAAGGGAAGCGCCGTTCAGCCTTGAGCAGTTATACCGGGCCATTGAGCTGCACGTGCAGGCGCATCTACCGGGTGTCCACACCGTAGCAGCCTGGCCGGTTATCGAAGATCGCATTCGGTTGCCGGCGGTGTTCGTCGAACTGGCGGAAATGGAGCCGGGGCAGGATCCCGGTACTGGTGAGACGGGGCTGGCCTGCAAATTCGAAGCTCGGGTGATCACCGATCCGATCCAGTCTGATCACCATCAGCAAGCCGTATTCCTGGCGGGGCAACTCGCGGTGTTGTTGCGCATGCAGACCTGGGGCGTGGCGGTGGAGCCCGCCGAGTTTGTCCAGGCCATGCAGGACTGGACCAAGCCAGAACTGGATGGTTACACCGTCTGGGTGGTGGAATGGACGCAGCAGATCTACCTGGGCGAAGCGCAGTGGCCGTGGCCGGATCAGCCACCGGGAACGCTGATGTTTGGTGTTGATCCGGATACAGGGCTAGCTAATAAGGACAAGTATTTTGCACCTGAGTCATTGTCATGAGTTATGCGTCAGCTCAGCACGACCGGATGCTCGCGGGCCTGGTCAAGGACTGCTACGTCGTGGCGGTGGATCTCACTGCATCGCCACCAGTGTGCCGGGTATCGGACGGTGAATGGGTGAGTGGCTGGGTTCGCTGGCACAGCGTCGCCGCGGGTAAGGCCCGGCACTGGCGCGCGCCTAGCATTAATGAGCAGGGCACGCTGATCAGTACCAGCGGTGACGTATCGCAAGGGACGTTTATTCCTGGCTTGTACGGCAATGCCGGCGCGCCGCCGGATAACCGCGATCATGTGGAAGTTTGGCGCTTTGATGACGGCGGTTCGCTGGTCTACGACTGGCAGGCCAAGAGCTACACCATCACCCTGCCCAGCGGTACGGTGACCATCAAAGTCGGCAGCACGGAAGCTGTCGTTACGGATAACGCCGTGAACGTGACGACCGGGAGCGTCAACCTGAAAGCGGCGGTGACCATCGACGGCCCGTTACACGTAACGAAGGGCATCACCAGTGCCGGCTCGATCATCGACGCCGGTGGTAACAGCAACCATCACACGCATTAATTTCAATCAACGATAGCCCGCCAAGTGCGGGCTTTTTCATGCCTGGAGAAAAGACATGGCCAAGACCACCGGAAACCCCTCGCCCGACGAACAGACGGTCTCTGAGCTGGTGCCGGAGCTGTTGAAGTTTCGCGATCAGGTTTACACGTCGCGCACCCTGATCATTCCCAAAAGCGGGCGCCCGCTGCCGGTGGCCAAGGGGCTGGTGGAGGTTCTGCCGACCGATACCGAGGCCGTCAACTTCCTGAAGGCTCACGAAGAATTTCAACCGTTGAAGGAGTGACTTAGATGATCGGAATGGATCGCCACACCGGCCAACCCATTTCCGGAATCCAGCACCTGCGTCAGTCCGTCGACGACATTTTAGGCACGCCTCTGGGCAGTCGTCGGCTACGGCCTGAGTACGGCAGCAAGCTCCGGCAGTTTGTTGACTTGCCCGTTAACGAGGGCTGGAAAAGTGCCGTCCAGGCAGAAGTTGCTCGGGCGTTGGGGCGCTGGGAGCCGCGTTTGAAGCTGGAGCGGGTGCGCGTCATTTCCGTTATCGGCGGGCGGATCAATCTGCAGATCGTCGGTGAATACCTGGGTGTCAGCGACATGCTGGAGGTGAGCGTATGAGTCTCTTGGAACTGTCGGCGTTGCCCGCGCCGGACGTGCTGGAGCCTTTGGATTTGGAGGCGACGTATCAGGAAGGTCTGGGCACGTTTCGCGGATACATGGGCGACAACTGGAGCGCGCCGCTGGAGAGTGAACCGGTCGTTAAGGTGCTGGAGGTAGCGGCTTACCAAAAGGTCGGTAACCGTGCCCGAGTCAACGATGCGGCCAAGGCGCTGCTACTGGCGCATGCCATTCGTGGCGACCTCGATCAGTTGGGGGCCAACGTCAATCTGCCGCGTCTGGTTATCCAGGCCGAGGATCTGACGGCCGTGCCGCCAGTCCCGAAAGTCATGGAGGAAGACGACCCGTACCGCGAGCGCATCCAGTTGGCCTATGAGGGTCTGACCACGGCCGGCCCGCGTAATAGCTACATCCTGCATGCGCGTAGCGCCTCTGGGCGGGTGGCGGATGCCACGGCCGAAAGTCCGGCGCCGTGCAACGTTACGGTAACGGTGTTGAGTTCTGAGGGCAGAGGTGAGGCCAGTGCCGAGCTGCTGGCGACCGTCGAAAAGGCGCTGAATGACGACGACGTGAGACCTGTAGGTGATCGGCTGAGGGTGCAGAGTGCGCAGATTATCGACTATCGCATTGACGCCATTTTGCACATGACTGGCTCGGGGCCTGAGGGGGATGCCAGTTTGGCGGAAGCCAAAAAACGCCTGGCGGCGTGGATCAATCCGCGCAAGCGGCTGGGTGTCGAGGTGGCGCGTTCGGCGGTGGATGCTCAGTTGCACATTGCCGGCGTTTCCCGAGTCGAGCTGATCGGGTGGAAGGATCTGGCCCCGACAAAGGCTCAGGCGGCGTTTTGTACGGATTGCACCGTGAAGCTGGCGGACTGATATGAAAAGCCTGCTGCCGATCAATAGCACCCAGTTGGAGCGTGCCCTTGAGGCCGCGTTTTACGAAAAGACGATTGTCCCGCTGCGCACCCTCTACAACGCCGATACCTGCCCGGTTGATCTGCTGCCCCAGCCGAAACTGTTGATCGCTCCGAAGCATTCGGCAACCCAGGCGGTGGCGACCGCTATGGATGCCCTGGCCGGCAAGTTGCGCGCGATCGCCATTATTGACGGGCCGAACACCACCGATGAGGCGGCCATGGCCTACGCCCTGGAGTTCGGCAGCAAGCGGCTCTACATGGTCGATCCGGGTGTGCAGTTCTGGGACACGATCTTGAGCGCGACGGTCGACGCGCCAGGCTCTGCGTGGACGGCCGGGCTGTTTGCCTGGACCGATGCCAACTACGGCTACTGGGCGTCGCCGTCGAACAAGGAGTTTGTCGGTATCACCGGCACCACCCGACCGATCGAGTACCTGGACGGCGACGAAACCTGCCGGGCGAACCTGCTCAATAACGCGAACATCGCCACGATCATTCGTGATGGCGGTTATCGCCTGTGGGGTAACCGCACGCTGTCGAACGATCCGAAATGGGCGTTCGTTACCCGGGTGCGGACCTGCGACATCCTCATGGATGCGATCCAGGCCGGCCACAAATGGGCGGTCGATCGCTCGATCACCAAGACCTACGTGTCGGACGTGACCGCGGGTCTTCAGGCGTTTATGCGCGATCAGAAGAACGCCGGCGCGGTGATCAACTTCGAAGTCTACGCGGACAAGGAATTGAACACGGCCAGCCAAATCGAGGAGGGCAAAATTTATTGGCGCATCCGCTTTACCGACGTGCCGCCGGCGGAAAACCCGAATTTCCTTATCGAAGTCACCAACCAATGGCTGACCGAAGTTCTTGAAGCAGCCTAAGGGGGCTTAGCAATGATTCCTGAAGTACTGAGTAACTGCCTTTTGTACGTTGACGGTGTGAGCTTTGCCGGCGACGTGCCAACGCTGACGCTGCCGAAGCTGACCCAAAAAAACGATGACTACCAGGGTGGTGGCATGTCCGGCCCGATCGAGCTGGCCATGGGGATGGACAAGATGGAGGCGGCGTTTACCACCAACGGCGTGCGTCGTGAGGCGCTGAAATACTTCGGCCTGGCGGATCAGACCGCGTGCAACGCGGTGTTCCGCGCCTCGTTCAAGGGCCTGAAGGGCCAGGTCAAGGCGGTGGTGGTGACCCTGCGCGGCGGCCTCAAAGAGGTCGACATGGGTGACTGGAAGCCGGCCGACAAAGCCGAAATCAAGCACGCGATGAAACTCGTTTATTACAAGCTCGAAATCGACGGTCGCGTCATGTACGAAATCGACTTTCTCAACATGATTCAAGTGATCGACGGTGTTGATCAGCTTGCCGCAGAACGCTCGGCCCTCGGCCTCTAAGGATAAAGAACATGACTCAAGCAACCCAAGAAAAAGCACCACCGGCCTGGCTGGAAGTCGGCGACGAAGGCGTTACCGTAACGCTGCGCTACAAGTCCAATTTCAGCGGCGTAATCACCGACAAGCTGGTGATGCGCGCGCCCAGTGTGAGGGACGTTAATGCGGCGAAGGCGGCCGCCAATGGCGATTATGAAAAGATGGAAATGAACCTGTTTTGCAGTTTGCTCACAGCCTCAGAGGCGGAGCTGGTGAGTCTGAAATACATCGATTACAAGCGTTTGCAGGCCGGCTATTTTCGCATGGTCGAAGAAGACGACGTTTAACGCGACCACCCTCAAGATGGCGGCCCGACGCTTGGCGAAAGAGACAGGTTTCTCTGCCGCCGAGATTACGGCTATGCCCTTTTCTGAGATGGTTTGGTGGCTCACGGATTGAGCCGCCCTTGTTCTACCCGACGTATGGGGCACGCACATGGCGAATAAACTCGCGCTCGGCCTGGTCATTGGCGGGGCGGTCAGCTCCTCGGTGGGTTCGGCGTTCAAGGATGTCACCAGCCGCATCCAGCGGCTGGAGGCAGAAGGAAAAAAAGCCCGGGTGCTGGAAAAGACCATCGGCGACACGATGCGTCTGCGCGATGAGTGGCGCAAGGCACACATGGCGGGCGAGAAGGGGGCCTCGGCGTTACTGAGGCAGCTTGAGGCCAATATCAGCAGCCTGAAGAAGCAGGGTGTTGAAGTTCGCAACCTGACCAAGGCCTACAACACCATGGGGCAGGCGGCCAACAAGGCCGAGCTGAAGGCCAAAGGTCATCAGCAAATCGACGAAGGCAGGCAGAAGCTGAAAAGCAGTGTCGGCCAAGCGGTTGCCGCCACCGCAGTGATGGCGGTTCCGACGAAAGTCAGCGCGGACTATGGTGCGGTCATTCGTGACATTGCGATCAAGGCGGGCATTGCCAACAAGCCCGAAGAAGCGCAGATGTCCAAGACGATTATCGACACGTCTCGGGACACCGGCATGGCGCGTAATCAGGTGGCCGAGGTGGTCAACGCGCTGGTAGGTGCTGGCATGGAGCTGGACAAGGCCATGGCCTACGCACCGTCAGCGGCCAAGTTTGCTGTGGGGCAGGGCTCGGACGGCAGCGAAACCGCCAAGATGATCAATGCCCTCGGGCAAAACGCCAAAATCTCCGACCCGGCCGTGATGCAAAAGGCGCTGGAGGCGATCGCGTACCAGGGGCAGGCCGGCAGCTTTGAGGCGGTCGACATGGCTAAGTGGTTTCCTGAGTTGCTCGCGGGCATGGGAAAACTGGGCATCACCGGCATGGATTCGGTGACGCAACTGGGTTCAATGCTTCAGGTGCAAATGAAGACCGCTGGTGGATCGGATGAGGCAGCGAACAACCTCAAAAACTGGATGGAAAAAATCGGGGCGGGTGACACGGTCACGGCCTACAAAAAGGCCGGTATCGACTATCAGGGCTCGATGAATACGGGCTTGCAGAACGGCAAGTCCACGCTGGAATCCAGCTTTGAACTGGCCCAAAAGTACATCGCGGCGACCGATCCGAAGAAGGCCAAGGCCATGGCTGAAGCCACGGCCAAGATCAGTAAAGAGACTGATCCGGTAAAGGCTAAGGCCATGATTACATCCCTGGAGCAAGCCTTGCGTACCGGTGACCTGTTCGCCGACATGCAGGTCAAGGCCGCCTTGACGGCGTACGTGCAGAATAAGGAGTTGTACGCATCGTTGAAAAAAGAATCGGCCAATGCCACGGGGATCTTGGATAAGAACCTGGCGGAGCGCAGGCAGACGTCGTCGCAGAAGTGGGCCGAAATGGCTCAAGGCATGGATGACGCCATGCGTGCGATCGGCGACGCATTCCGCCCGGTCACGGACAAGGTAGCGGATGGCTTGACCTACGTCGCCCAGGGGCTGAGCAAGCTGTCCGATGAATCGCCCAAGGTGGTGACGGGGATCGGCGCAGCGGTTGCGGCGGTAGTCGCCTTTCAGGGCGTTATGAGTAGCTTCAAGATCGCCAAGGGCCTGATGAACATCGGGCGCGGTTCGCTGATGGGAAATCCGAACATCCCGCAAAAGGTGATCGTGACCAACATGCCAGCGGGCGGGCTGGATGCCGGCGACTTCGATGCCGATGGCAAGAAGAGCAAAAAGGGCGCCAAGGGTGGAACCGGTGGCGGTCGTGGTGCTGGGATCGGATCGGTCGTTAAGGGCGCCGCGATCCTTGCGGTAATCGATGCCGGGTTTAAGGCGAAAGATACTTACGACAACGCCGTTACCCAGGATGAGAAGGCTGAAGGCTACGGAGCCGCGGCGGGTAGTTTAGCCGGTACGCTCGCGGGTGCAGCAGCAGGCGCGGCCATCGGCTCTGCCGTGCCAATCATTGGCACTATGGTCGGTGCTGTGATTGGGGGGTATATCGGCAACCAGGGCGGTGACGCCTTGGGCGGGGCGCTCGGTAAGTCGATGTTTGGCGCTCCCGACGAGCTGAAGCGGCTGCCGGCGGCCGGGCCGCTGATGATGGCCGACGCGGGTAAGAACATTCCGCCGGTGATGGCCAACATTGCCCAGTCGTTCGCGCCGCCAGTCGTTGCCCCGCTGATGATGGCTGATGCCGGTAAGGGTAGGGCGCCGGCTCCGATCGCGGCGCCGCTGCTGCTGGCCAATGCGGGCAAGGGCGCGGTGGCGGAGCCGGGTAGTGTGGTCAAGCCAGTTACGCCGGCCCCTATCGCTCCGCTCGTGCAGACCACCAAGCCCGCCGTCCAGCCTGTGCCGATGACGACACTGGCCCCGCGTACCCAGGGCTCAAGGGAGCGTTTCCCCGTTGCGGATCTGGTGCGTCCAGCGTCGTCAGCGCCGGCCGTCGAAAAACAGCCGGGGGATGCGGCACGGGCCATGATGTTACCGCCGGCCAGTGCGGACGCAGCGACGGGACGCTTGGCTAAACCTCCGGTTGAGAAACCGCAGCCGCCAAAGATTGAGTCGAAAGTGGACATTCAGGCGCCGTTTACGCTGACGGTTCAGGGCGATGTTCCGGATGCGACCGCGCTGTTCAACAAGCTCAGGCCGTTGCTCGATCAGCACCAACGCGACTTCGCCCGGCAACTGGAAGGCCGCAAGCTGTATGACGCGCCAAACGTTTAATCAGGAGGGCGCATGCCTGCATTGGAGCAACTACAGGCGGGGCTGAAGTATTTGGCCTCGGCCGGGGAGACGGGCCGTCGCAGTCTGGACGGCATGCTGGGACCAGTGAACGGCGCGATCGGGGAAATCACCGGCGCCGCGTCCGAGCTGGAGGGGCTGCCCTTTGTCGGGCCGGAGATCGGGGCCAAGCTTCAACGCGTCATGCGCGGGGTGAATGCGGCTCAGGCGAAGGTCGGCCAGGTGGTGGCCACCTACAATCGGGCAACCCGGGCAGTGTCGCAAATTGACGAGCGTATGGGCGTGCTGAAGGAGCAGGCGGGCAAGGCGGCGACGGCGATTAATAAGATCGCCGGCAAGGTCAGTCCGTCGCTCGCCAACATCGTGCCCACAGCTGCCTTTGCTGTTGATGCGACGCCGGCGCCGGAGGCAGTGAAGCCGTTTCCGCACTTGCTGATCATTCAGCCGCAAGACCCGAAGGCTCAGCCCTATTACTTCAACCTCGACACGGCGGCGTTTGATTCGCTGCGTCGATCAACCGACTTCCGCTGGGCCTCTCAGGAGCGCCTTTCACGTCGTCCTGCTCAGCAGGGCGTCGGAATGGGTGATGAGAAAATCACGCTCAAAGGGGCGATTTTTCCGGGTTTCAAGGGCGGTCTGAAGCAGCTCGACACGCTGCGCTCGATCGGCGCCCAGCTCAAACCGCTGACACTGACCACGGGCTATGGCGAAGTGCTGGGCACCTGGTGCCTGAAGAGCGTCGAGGAAGATCAAAGCGCGCTGATGCAAGGCGGGATTCCGCGTAAGCAAGAGTTCACTCTGGAGTTTGTGCGCTATGGCGATGACATGCAGAACGTTTGACGGGGATCTACTCGACACCATTTGCCATAACTTCTATGGCCACCTGGTAGGCAGTGTTGAGGCCGTGCTGGATGCCAATCAGGGGTTGGCCGATGAGGCCCAGCCCTACCGCGCCGGCGTGGTGATCGTTCTTCCGGATCTGCCAACCCCCATGGAAGAAGCGATAACCCTATGGGATTGATTCAGCCCGCCTTGAGCGGGTTTTCTTTTGGAAAAATACCATGACTCCCATCTTTAGAATCGTTGCCGACGGCGCCGACATCACGGCCCTGATCAATGATCGGTTGTTGTTGCTGCGCACCTCTGACAAGCCCGGTATGGAGTCGGACGAGTTCGAGTTGCGCATTGATGATCGGGACGGCCTTGTCACGCTCCCCCGGCGCGGTGCGGGGATCGAGGTCTACCTGGGTTATGCCGAGACGGCCCTGTCCCGCCTTGGTCGATACGTGGTGGACGAGGTCGAGGTTTCGGGGCCGCCGGACACGATCGTGATCCGAGGCAAGGCCAGCGACATGCGCGGCAGCGGCAAGACCATCCGTAGCGGAAGCTGGGAGAATGTGCCGCTGTCGAAGATCGTGGCCGACATCGCGGCCCGTAACGGCTGGCAGCCGGCGTGCCCGGTGATGACGAAGGTCGCTCGGGCGGATCAACTCAGTGAGTCCGATTTTAGTTTCATCACGCGCCTGGCTAAGCAGTACGACTGCACCGCTAAGGTCGCCGACGGCAAGCTGTTGGTGATGCCGCGTCAGGGTGGTCAGAGTGCGAGCGGCAAGGCGTTCGGGGCGATCACCCTCGCGCGCAGTGACGTGAGCCGTTGGCAGTTCCACCTTGGCGATCGCAACGCGCACAAGGCCGTGGCGGCCAAGCATCAGGACAAGAAGACCGGGAAGCTTGCCGTTGTTTCCCTGGAAAACGACGACATTCCGACCGGTCTGCCGGCGGTGCATACCGATCGGCATATTCATCCGAACAAGACGGCCGCCGAATCTGCGGCCAAAGCGCGCTTGGCGGCGTTCAACCGCTCGACTGCCGGGGTGCGTTTTGAAATGCCTGGCCGGCCGGACCTGTTTGCAGAGCGGCCAATCATTGCCCAGGGCTTCAAGGTTGGCCTTGATGGTGAGTATCTGACGGACTCGGTAGAGCAGGTTTACACCCAAGCTGGCTGGTCCACTACGGTCGAGTGCAACGGCGGCAAAAAAGGCAAGGCCAAAGCCAAAGGCAAAAAGGCGAAAAAGCCCGCGAAGCCGGTCAAGGTTGTCAGCCTGGCGTAGCGACGACGTGCACTCATAGCCGCCGTGTGCGGTTCATTCATGTTAGGAGTTTGTATGGCTATCACCCAGCAGCAACTGCTGCAAATCCTCCCGAACGCCCGCCCAGTCGCGGGCGTTTTTGTGTCTGCGCTCAATCAAGCCATGGTGCGCTTTGATATCACGTCACCGGTGCGCCAGGCGGCTTTTCTGGCCCAGGTCGGGCACGAGTCTGCTCACCTCACGCAATTATCGGAAAGCCTCTACTACAAGGACGCCGAGCGGGTCGCGGGGTTGTTCAAGTACGGCTTTGACCTGAATCGTAACGGCAAAGTAGATCCGGCCGAGATCGAGGATGCCAGGGGCTACTTGCGCAGCTCGGAAAAACTGGCCAACCGTGTCTATGGCGGTCGTATGGGGAACGGTCCTGAAACGTCCGGCGATGGCTATCGCTACCGCGCCCGGGGCGGGATAGGCATCACCGGCCGCGACAACTACCGACTGTGCGGTAAAGCCCTGGGCCTGCCATTACTGGATCGGCCGGAGCTGCTCGAGCAGCCTGAGCCTGCCGCGTTGTCGGCGGCCTGGTTCTGGTGGGATCACGGCTTGAATGAGTTGGCCGACGCAGGCCTGTTCGACCGTATCACTCGTGTGATCAACGGCGGCGCGACTGGCCGTGAGGATCGGTTGCAGCTATGGGCCAAGGCTAAGGAGGTGCTATGTCCGTCCTCAATCTGATTCCGGCAGCCGTTCGCTCCGGGGCGATTGCTCTGTTGCTGGTGGTTGTCGCTGGCGCGGCAGCATCAGTGGCCTGGACGGTCCAAGACTGGCGTTACGGTAACGCGCTCGCCAAGCAAGAGGCGGCCGCCGCTGACGTGGCGCGGGGCAAGGCGAATGCAGCGGCGGCCATCCTCAGTCGTGAGACGGCCCAGCGGTTCGCCCTGGAGGGGCGCCTGAGCACAAATGACGAAACCCATCACAAGGAACTCTCTGATGCAAAGAAAGCTCAGAAACGCTTGTCTGATCGCCTTGCCACTGCTGATGTCCGGCTGTCAGTCCTACTCTCCGCCGTCCCCAACCCCACCGGCGTTGGCCTGCCTGCCGCCACCGCCGCCGGCAGCGTGGTTTATGGAGCCACACGAGCCCGACTTGACCCGGCGCATGCTCAACGAATTATCGGAATCACCGGCGACGGCGATCAAGGACTGATCGCCCTGGCAGCGTGCCAGGCCTACGCAAAAGAAGTTTCTACAGCGAAGTAAAAGGAGCGGCCGTTCTGGATGCGTCAACATCCGGCCCGGCCGCCGTTCCCGCAGATTGTCCCTGCAAGTCCAGCCAAGGCTCCCGCTTCGTGCACAAAGCGGAGCGAGCCTAGCATCTGTTTATCCATACAGTAAAGGTCTTGCTTTCCATGTCTTCACCCATCATCCCTTGGATGGGCGGCAAACGCCGCCTGGCTGATCGTCTTATCCCTATCTTTCCACCCCACGAATGCTACGTCGAAGTCTTTGCCGGCGGAGCCGCACTCTACTTCATGCGCCCCCAGGCCGCGCCGGTTGAAGTCCTCAACGACATCAACGGCGACCTGGTGACGCTGTACCGTGTCGTGCAGAACCACCTCGAGGAGTTCGTGCGCCAGTTTAAGTGGGCGCTCAGTTCTCGACAGGTGTTCGAGTGGCAGAAGATGACCCGCCCCGAAACCCTCACCGACATCCAGCGCGCCGCCCGATTTTTCTACCTGCAGCACCATGCCTTCGCCGGCAAGGTCACTGGGCAAACGTTCGGTACCGCGACCACCGGCCCGGCCATCAACCTGCTGCGGATCGAGGAAAACCTCTCGGCTGCTTGGCAGCGCCTGTCTGGCACCTACGTCGAAAACCTTCCCTGGCTTGACTGCGCCGAGCGCTACGACCGTGCGCACACGTTCCACTACATGGACCCACCTTACTGGCAGACCGCTGGCTATGGGGTCGAATTTCCGTTTGAGAACTATGAGCGGATGGCCGACTTTATGCGGCGTTGCAAAGGCAAGGTGATGGTCAGCATCAATGACCACCTGGATATCCGGCGGGTGTTCGAGGGCTTTCACTTCGAAACCCTGGATATCCGCTACACCACAGCCAATCAGCGGCAGGGTAAGGCCGAGGTCAGCGGTGAGCTAGTGATCATGAACTGGGAGCCGGCGGCGTTGGGAGGTTTGTTCTGATTCGATTTTCGGTTGGATTGCAGGCGCCAGCTTGGTTGCCCACCTGTTGTGTGGCTGCGTGCGACCCAGGCTGTGTGAAAACGTTTTGGAGCAGGTTTTACAGTCAGGTCTGGAACGAAAATCGCGTTCCTACGCAAATTTCCGGTCTGCTGATTAACCAAGCGCTGGCAGATTTTACGTAGCAACGCAGACTTCAAAGCGGCGCATGCGTTTTCACACAGCCTGGACCCAAAGCAGCCGGTCATTTTGGAAGCGACGGTGAGCATGAGCGGGATTTCAAAGCAGGCTGAAAATGCTCGCTTCTCCAGTCTGTACATCGTACGCAACTAATGCCTCTTGAAAGGCGTTGGCGCTGCAAACGAGTTCACCGTGACTGTTCCAGATGGCAGAACAACCTGCTGCTACAAAGTCGTCGGCGGTGCCTATACAGTTCGCCATCATCACCGTCATGGAATGCTTTTTAGCAATCATCGGATAATGACTGTTTGCCGATGCAATACCTCTCTCAGACTTGGCCACGCTTGCCAAATACACCTGAGCGCCTGACTCTGCGGCTTGTGCGGCGTGGCTTGGTTGCAGCGACTCGTAGCAAATGGCGGGTGCAAGGACAAAATTTGCCTGACTCAGCACAAGCTTCTCGGTTCCCGGAGTGAAAAAAGGTAATTCGTCGAAATGTAGATGCTGTTTTGAATAGCTCGTGCGCTCCAGGCCGGGCTGGAAGGTGATCATGCTGATCTCGGTGCCTTTAGTTCCCTTCGTTGGCGCGCCAACAGCGATGGTCATCCCATATAGGTCGCTTAATCTCTGAAACTCATCAAAACGGCCGTCACTCGGATGCACCGCCAGTACCTCAGCCAGCCTCGGTTCGTAACCGGTGAGGGAAAGCTCGGGAAAAAGCACGAGATCGGCGCCTTGGCTTGCAGCCAGGTGGATGACATCAATGTGTCTGGTGATGTTTTTCTCATACTCCCCGGGTACAGGGAGGATCTGCGCAGCGATTAGCTTCATTTCCCGTTTCGCTTCCATGTGTAGGGTTAGCTTCGAAAGTGACTGAACTGGTGCTCAGCCTCTGCTTAAAAGTCAATGCATGCTGCACGAACGTTGGCAGTTTGAAAAGTGCGTACGGAGGAGTTTGCACGAACGCCAATGGCCGCTTCTGGCCGATTTCCGCCGCGCACGGCTGACCGCTACCGGCCTAAGAAGTGGACGCTCAAAAATGAACCGATGGTGGGCGCCGGCTAGGCTGGCAGTCAGCGCCGCCGCTATTTCTTCTTCCACTTCCACCAAGCACGCTTGGTCGCAACGGAAGGTGATACTGGAACCTCTGCGGCTTGGACACCCATTAGCGTCTGTGCACAGATAGAATTCCACACCTTGGCATTTAGCGGCAAAACTCGCGACCAATCTATTTCGCCTACAAGCGCTGGGTGGGGAGCAAATCCGAAGAACTGTCCCGCATCACGAAGGACGCCCCTCTCATGGAGCAGCGCGACTCCTTGGCTCAGGAGGTTCTGTTCCTGCCACTCCTGCGAGTTCATGAATTTGGAAAATTGCTGAAAGCTCTCCGCGACAAAGTGCAGTCCGCCCTCGAGTACATCAAGCTTCTCTACTTCGCCCGTTTTACGCTCAAAAAAGAGATCGCCAAACACCGACGCTCCGATTGGGCGGATCTGCTCAGCTATCACGCCGGGCCATTCCTGGAGCAAGGCGTCAAAGTCGAGATTCGCAGCTTCTATAAACAAATCATCCCAAGTTAATGCGCTCACGCTTATAGACTCCCTTCTACACCACAGCTAGTGGTTAATGTCTGTCACTACAAATGTGCAAATATTCTCTTTGACTGATGATAAGGGCAATACAGAAGGATGTCCTCTTCTGGCCG
>Ga0302156_10000766_pt1 | contig 29690 bp, 28 predicted proteins | sample I_Bog_N3_2_FD_193503 | JGI IMG/M metagenome (GOLD analysis project Ga0302156, IMG submission 193503) | Peat permafrost microbial communities from Stordalen Mire near Abisko, Sweden - I_Bog_N3_2 | ecosystem: Environmental > Terrestrial > Soil > Wetlands > Peat | place: Sweden: Abisko, Stordalen... | reverse complement strand
CATGGACAAGACACTTCGCCGGGTAACCAACCTCGATGAGCAACAGGCCGAGACCTATCGCTATTGGCAAAGCCAGTCAATCGGCGCCCGCCTGATTGCTGTCTCCGAACTGAGTCAGGAAGCTTACGCCTTCGCAGCCGCTTTCAAAGGAGTGCCTGCCCATGATGAGCAAGGACTTTCAAGACATCCTGCATGCACTCGACAACTCTTCGATACTCCGTACCCGAGTTCATGCGCAACAATGGAAGATTCCTTGGGAAGACCACCTTGTCGCGCAGCCTGAAAGTTACGCCGCCGTATCAGATCAGAATTCCCATTGGTCAGTGCAATGCAGACATTCGTGTCGAGCAGGTAGCTCACTTGAAGTACTCGCGAATCGGAGCCAGATTCTGCTTACGCCCTTCCGGGAAAAGCAGATCGGCGCCCATGGCATCCATCCGCGCAAATAACTGCTCCAGAGATTCCTCTTTTGCTTCCTGCACCGGCTCCAGCAGTACACCCGCGCCCACGCGTGAAACGCGTACCCGATCACTTTCGAAATGGAATTCCTCGGGCAGGCGTATGGCCTGACTGCGACCGTTCCAGAACAGACCGGCATATTCCGACGGCGTATCCGTTTTCGTTTTTTCAGCCGCTATGCCCCCAATTCGAAGATCCGCATCACGAGAATATACCGTTTTCTGCAGCTCATCTTACGTCGCCCGTTATCGGACGCAGCCGCACCACGGCAGGTACTCGGAATTCTGCCCCGTTCCGCCTACACTGAAGATGCTCTGGATTCTCCGCTTACCCCCTTATGCGCCGAACCACCCTCATGGTTCTCGTGCTGGCCATCCTCTTTGCTGCGGCGGCCTTTATCGCGCCCGCTCTGCAGGCGCAGGCCCACGCGACTCACCGGTCAGCGAAGGCTGCGCATAGCTCCGGGAAGACCTCAAAATCCTTCAAGACCGTTAAGACCTACAATCACCACACCGCTCGCACCTCCGCGTCCCGCCGCCCTGCCGCCGCCCCATGCGTTGCCCCTTCGCGCATCGGCAAGGCCGTCAGCCGAACGAAGAGCCACATAGGCAGCCGCGCCCAGACCCAAAGCCCACGCCAAACCAAAACCAGCGCACGCCGTGAAAGCAGCGACTCCCGCACTGCCCAGGCCGGCAGCCACCGCAGCCTTCCCGCATCGGTGATCGCAGCCCAACCCCAGGCGCCTGCGTCCGTAACCCACGCACGCGCCGCTCGTCCGCGCGCCCTTTCGGCCCCAGCCGCCCCCGTCCCTGCCGCCGCTGCACCCGAGCCGCAGCCGGTTGCCTTCCGTTGGAATCGCCGCGTGACTCCGCCTCCCATGCGCGGTTCGCTTGCGTCCCTTGAACGGCAAAACGACCGCGCCACCGCCGAGGGCCTCGAGCGCATTGAGGACGAAGCCGACCTTTCCGACCGCATTGCCCGCGGCGCACTCGTTCCCGTGCCCGCTTCCGCCGTCCTCGCTGTCAATCCTGACCTGCCGGAGCATCACCGCTACTGCCGTCCCTGGACCGCGCGCTTCCTGGCGGACATGGCGCGAGCCTTCGACGCCCAGTTCCGTGCGCCCCTTGAGGTCAGCTCCGCCGTGCGCACCGTCGAGTATCAGAAGCACCTCATGGCCATCAACGGCAACGCCGCCCCGGCCGAGGGCGACATCGCCAGCCCGCACCTCACCGGCGCCACCATCGACATCGCCAAGAAAGGAATGAGCCGCCAGCAGATTGGCTGGATGCGCAGTTTTCTGCTCCCCCTGCAAGCGGCCGGAAAGATCGATGTGGAAGAGGAATTCCAGCAGGCCTGCTTCCACATCTCGGTCTACAAGAGCTATGTTCCGGCCCGTTCTCCGCGCTTCCCGCAGCCTAAAGGCGGGCAAAGCAATGCCGAGGTCGCAGGCGGCGAGTCTGCACTGGGCCGGTAACAGGGCGTAGCTGGAAATTGATTGGGCGTTTTGCTCAAAACAAGGTTACAATCGCGGGCAATGGCATTTCTCCTCCGAGGCTGCCGGGAAGGCTTCGATAAGCTTCCAGCGGACGGCGTCGCCAAAGAAGTGCATTCAGCCCAAGCGGCATTCGAGAGGCAAAATCATGAGCGATATGGGAGTACAGCCGGCGGCTTCAGAAGCTCCAGGCATGTCTCAACTGCAGCGCGTCACAAGCATCTTCTCTGCGCCATCCAAGACATTTACTGAAATCAAGAACGGAAAGACCAGTTGGTGGCTGCCGTGGCTGATCATGGCCATCGTCGGTTACATGTTCTTTGCGGCCGTTGCCACCAAAGTGACCATGCAAACGGTCGTCGATAACCAGACAAAGCTAATGAGCGAGAAGCAGCAGGAGCAGATGGATAAAATGCCTCCTGAGCAGCGTGCAATGTCGGCCAAAATTACGCTTTATGTCACCGAGGGTGCGTTCCTTGCCGGGCCGGTGTTCGCGCTGCTTGGCGCGGCGGTCTTTGGGTTGGTGCTTTGGGGCACCATCAACTTCGTCTTCGGCGGCAAGGCTAAATTCGGCGGCGTCTTCTCCATGTCGTTCTTTGCCAGTCTTCCTGCGATCATAAAATCGTTGCTGGGGATTGTTGTCATCTATGCTAGTAACACGCCGGAAACCTTCAACATCAGGAATTTTGCACCTACGAACATCGGCGCATTCCTTTCGGCCACTGAAACCAACAAGGCCCTCTACACGCTCGCAACTTCGCTGGATGCCGTCACCATCTGGACCCTTGTCCTGATGGGAATCGGCCTGGCAACTGTCGCCGGCGTCAAGAGGAGTTCCGGCTACATCGCGGTCTTTGGCTGGTGGGCCATCATCGTCCTCATCAGCGTGGGCTGGGCAGCTGTCATGGGCTAGGATCTCTCGCGGTCAAGCAAAAACAGCGCGAGTCCCACTTGGGATTCGCGCTGTTTTTGCGTAATCAACTCGAAAAGCTACTCCGTCCAGCGCCGCATGATCAGCGTCGCGTTGATGCCGCCAAACCCAAAAGAATTCGACAGCGCCACGTCGAAGCTGTGATCGACAGCAACGTTGGGCACATAGTCCAGCCGGCACTCAGGGTCGGCGTTGTCAAGGTTGATGGTCGGCGGAAGCTTCTGGCTCACCAGCGCCAGCACACTGATGCCGGCCTCCAATCCGCCCGCTCCGCCCAGCAGATGCCCGGTCATTGACTTGGTGCCGGAGACCTTCAGCGTTCCGCTCAGTGCGTGCTCACCAAACACCAGCTCAATTGCCCGTGACTCGTTGCCGTCACCAGCCGGAGTCGAAGTGGCATGCGCGTTCACGTAGCCCACTTCTTCCGGAGCAATGCCGGCGTCTTTCAGGGCCGCTCTCATGCTGCGCTGCGCTCCCTGGCCCTCCGGGGCGATGCCCGTCATATGGTAGGCGTCCGCGCTCATGCCATAGCCAATAATCTCGGCCAGAATCTTTGCTCCGCGCGCCTTGGCAAACTCCAGCTCTTCAAGGATCAGAATGCCCGCGCCCTCGCCGATGACAAACCCGTCGCGATCCTTGTCAAAGGGCCGACTGGCTCTTGTGGGCTCGTCGTTGCGTTGGGAGAGCGCACGCATGGCGGCAAATCCGCCCACGGAAAGCGGCGTTACCGCAGCCTCCGCGCCGCCGGCAATCATCACATCGGCGTCGCCGTGCATGATCATTCGCGCCGCGTCGCCAATGGAGTTGGCACTGGTGGCGCATGCCGTGGCTGTGGCCGAGATCGGTCCCTTCGCTCCATAGCGAATGCTGATGTGGCCCGCCGCCATGTTTACGATGGCCGCTGGAATAAAAAAGGGCGAAATCTTGCGCGGGCCGCCGGCCAGCAGGTTCGAGTGCTCGCGCTCAATGACCTCAAAGCCGCCAATGCCGGAGCCGATGAAAACGCCGGTCCGGTCGGCAATCTCCGGTGTCACTTGAAGGCCCGCCTGGGTGATAGCTTCCTGGACGGCAGCGAACGCGTAGTGGGTAAAGCGCCCCATCTTGCGGGCTTCTTTTTTGTCCACAAAGTTCAGCGGGTCAAAGTTCTTCACCTCGGCAGCAAAGGTGACTGAGAAGCCAGTGGTGTCAAACCCCTGAATCGGGGCCATACCACTGGCGCCGGCCAAAAGCTGCTGCCACACTTCGGGAGCGGTGTTGCCCACACCGCACACCAGACCGAGTCCGGTGATTACGACTCTGCGGGACGAGTTGGACAAGGGTTACTTGCTGCCTTTCGCGTTCTTCTCGATGTACTCGACCGCGTCCTTGACGGTCTTGATCTTCTCGGCGTCTTCGTCGGGAATCTCGAGATCGAAGGCTTCTTCAAACTGCATTACCAACTCGACCACGTCGAGCGAATCCGCGCCCAGGTCTTCCTGGAAGCTGGCGCCGGGCGTAACCTCGGCTTCGTCCACCTGCAACTGCTCGACAATGATCTGCTTGACTTTCTCTTCAACGGCCATGCTTGAATCTCCTCGTATTTTCTTCAAACTTCGGAATCTGTCTTAGTAATGCCGAACCCAGGGTGAAGCTAAATCCTGTTCCGCCTGCTTACAATACTGGCAAAGGCCAAGGGAGCACAACCGCTGCGCAGAAAAAAAGCGCATGGCCCCGAACTCCAAGTCTACCGGGCGGCTTTGGGGTGTGTAAAGGCGGGCAGGGCGAGTAACAGGGAATAGGGAACAGGGAATAGGGAACAGACCGGATTTTCCAGGAAATGCACAGGGCAAAAGGCGTACATTAGGCGAAGCAGGGAGAGCGAAGACGGATGCTGGGACTGATTGGTGCAATCGTAGCTGCGTTTGTGGGGATTGTTCTGGGATTCCTGCTGCGCGGCATGTCGGCGAAGACGGAAAAGGCGCTCGCGGATCAGCGCACTCAAGAACTCGCCCAGCGCACTCAGGAGGTTGTTCAGCGCGCTCAGGAACTTGCTGTTGAATTGAATGCTGCGCGGGCCGAGACGGCGCGGGTGCAGGCGGAGTCGGCCGCGCGGGCTGGGTTTGAATCACTTGCTGCTGAACGGCAAAAGGCGCTTGCCCAACTAGCTGCCGAGCGCGATGGCTTGCGCGGCGAGCTTTCCCAGAAGGCTTCCGCGGAAAAGCAGGCTGCCTCCCGCATCAGCCAACTGGAAGCCGAATTGCGCGGCGAGAAAGCTAATCTTGCCGAAAAACTGGCGTTGCTGGAAAGCGCCAAGCAGACCCTTGCCAACCAGTTTGAAGCTCTCGCCGGTGAAATTCTGGAGAAAAAGTCGAAGAGCTTTGCCGAGGGCAGCCAAAAAGAGTTGGGAACACTGCTCGACCCGCTGAAAAACCAGATCAAGGAGTTCCGCGACAAGGTGGAGCAGGCGCAGACCGATTCCAAGACCGGCGTCACCAAGCTGGAAACTCTGATAGGCACGCTCGGCGGGCTGAATATGCAGCTGGCCGAAGAGGCGCGCAACCTGACCACGGCGCTGCGCGGCTCCGCCAAGGCGCAGGGCGACTGGGGCGAGTTCATCCTGCGCGACCTGCTTGAAAAAGCCGGCTTGCGCGAAGGTGAGCAGTACAGCTTCCAGCAGAGCTTCACCGGTCTGGCTGCCGAAGATGGAGAGAAGTCGAGGACTGCCCGCACAGACGTCATCGTCTTCATGCCTGGCGGCCGCAACTTGATCATCGACTCCAAAGTCTCGCTTACCGCCTATACCGACTACGCCAACGCCGCCACCGACGACGAGCGCAAAGCCGCTCTCAAGCTCCATCTGGCCAGTGTGCGCGGCCATGTCACCGGGCTGGCCAAGGCTGGCTACCACAAGCTGCCCGGCGTTGAGTCGCCCGATTTCGTGGTGATGTTTGTCCCCGTCGAGCCGGCGTTTCTGCTGTCGCTGCAGGGCGACGCGGCGCTGTGGGCCGACGCCTACAGCCAGGGGATTCTGCTGGTCGGTCCAACCACGCTGCTCTATGTCATTCGCATCGTCAATGTGCTCTGGCAGCAGGAGGTGCAGGCACGCAGCGTGCAGGACGTCATGAATCGCGGGGCTGAGCTTTACGACAAGTTCGTCAACTTTGTGGCCGATCTGCAAAAGGTCGGCGACAGCCTGCGCGCCGCCGACACCAACTACTCCAACGCCATGAAGAAACTTAGCGAAGGGCGCGGCAACCTGGTGCGCCAGGTCGAATTACTAAAGGGACTTGGCATCCGCACGGCGAAGAGCCTACCGCGCAACCTGCTGGACGCGGTAGGAGAAGATGAGCCGGAACTGGCGTTGGCCGCTGGTGCCGACCAAAACGGCGAGGCGGAGTAGTTTTGCGGCCTGTTCGACAATTCTTCGCCGAAAGAAAAAGGGAGAAAGAGATGGAATGGTTTGACCCATCACCGATCATCAAGAACAGCAACAGAATTACAGATATATTCGGATATTGGCCCAGCTTCCACGATGCGCAGATCCATAGCCTTTCCTTGTCCGGCGGCGTGGTTGATCCCTGCGAGCCGGGTTGCGAATCTCCGATGCTCGACATCAAGATTCATCTGTGGGAAATGACCCGAGAGGTCGATGTTGAGGGCTGGATCGTGCTCGCAAAGCACACTCTTACGGAAATGAGATTTCGAAATGTAGAAAAGCTCGAGCTATCAAACTTTAACTACAACAACTGCATTATGGAGATGATATTCGGGTTGGAACCGGAGAATCTCCATCCGATTGGCGGCGGCAGAAAACCACCCATGATTACTGTGGAGATTGAACCTGGCTTCGGCCTGCGTGCAAAATTCAAATGTCAGGTCGCTGAAGTCCTTTCCGCCGTTCCATGTGATCCTGACGGACCGCTGACGGGCAGACTCGCTGACCGACTGACTCGCTGGCCCCGCTTAGCCCAAAACGCCGCCTACAGCTACCCTCAGGTAATTCCGAGGTCTTTGGGGAAGATGCGTGATTGGGCGACCGTCGTCCTGGAGCCTGCTCTTACAACAGCACTGCTTTCGTGTACACTGCAAATACGATGCGAAACATAACCTTCAGCGCTGACGAAGATCAAATCGACCGGGCTCGCGCGATCGCCCGCGAGAAGCATATGACTTTGAATGATGCTTTTCGAGACTGGCTGGCCCGGTTCAGCTCAAGCAGGGGTGACGTTGAAGCTTTCGACGACTTGATGGAGCGTCTGAAAGACGTGAACGCCGGCCGGCACTTCTCCCGGGATGAGCTCAATGAGCGATAGATGCTTCCTCGATACAAACATCTTCATTTACTCCATCGACCAACGCGATCCAGCCAAGGAACAGAAGGCCGCAAAACTTATTCGGGACTGCCTCGAATCAAAAAAGGGAGTAGTCAGTTTTCAGGTTGTGCAGGAGTTCTTTAACGCTCGGAAGCGACTTTTGGCGCCGATGTCGCTCGAGAGTTCGCAACTCTACCTTGAGAGAATCTTCCGTCCCATGTTGCGCGTGCATTCGTCTACAGCTCTCTATGCGGAAGCGCTTCAATTCCAGGGCCGCTATCAGCTCTCATGGTATGACTCGCTGATCGTATGCGCCGCCATCGAGGCCGAGTGCGCAATCCTTTACTCAGAAGACATGCAGCATGGCCAGCGCTTCGGCGCACTTCAAATCCAAAACCCATTTCTCTGATCCGCGTGCAATTCAAGCCAACCCGCTACTCCCCGAATGCTTCCCGCATCCGCTTCCAGGTAATCGCCAGTTCCTCCGGCAGAATCCGCGTCTCGCCCACAACCGTCATGAAATTCGTATCCCCGGCCCATCGCGGCAGCGCATGCAGGTGGAGATGCCCGGCCACCCCAGCCCCTGCCGCCCGGCCCAGGTTCAGCCCAAAGTTGAATCCCTGCGGGTGATAGACCTTCTGCAAGGCCAGCTCCGTCCACTGCGCCATGTCCATCATCTCGTGCGCGGCCTCGGTGCTCAGTTGCGCCAGACGGTCCAGGTGCGCATACGGCATCACCATCACATGGCCGGAGTTATAAGGGTAGGCATTCAAGCAGATAAAGCAGTGTTTGCCGCGCAGAATCAGTCCGCCGGCCGCCTCGGCCTGCTCGGCGTCCATGCCGTTCGAAATCGTGAAGTCAATGGAAGCAATCAAGTTGCAGAACACGCAGCCCAGGTTGCCAGGCCAGGCAGCCAGGGCCGAGGGAACGCCAGGTCGCTCCGCCGTATCCGCCGTAGTGACGTAAGCATACCGCCAGGGAGTCCAAAGATGGTCCATCGTTTCGTCCGATTCCCCGCCGCCAAAATTGCTAAAACGGTTGCACACAGTATAGAGGCGCAGCTCTGGCCGCGTCCGATTCTCCAATGCCACCGCGTTTCTTCCCAGGTCCATTGTTCGCCGCCGGCAATGTGAAAATCCAGTTGCAATGCGGTCTTCTCACCCTTCCGCTCAAACCATTGCATTGACTTGGGAAAGCAACGGTTGCTACACTGATGAGCGTAGCCTACTGCGCGTATTCCCGTGGTGAGCTACGGCCGCCCTCCTGCAAGCCGTTGCCTGCCGGGTGTTTCCCAAGGAGACTAGTCGCTTGATTGACCAGCGCTTTGGCTGGTAGGACTGTCCCTCGTGACGACGCTTCGGTGCACTCACAAAGGTCAATGGTAGGGATGCGGTCACAAGGCGTACCCGCCCGAGACATTCGTAGTGCGGGGGCCAATCCCAGCGGCCGGCAATATCCGTCGCGGGAGCAAGGAATTCCGGAGCAGCAGTGATGGCAAACGTCCTCAATCCCGAACCCGAGAGCATAACCCTGAACACCGAATTGGAAACACCCACGCTAGAGACTGCGACGGAGCTTGAGCAGCCGTCGTTCGAATCCACGTCCAACACCGAGACCGCCGAAGTAGTAGCAGCAGTCGAACCAACCGCGCTGGACGCCGATGCCTTAACCGAGCCTGTAATCGAGGCCGCGCCTGTGGAAGCCGCACCTGTGCAAGCCACGGCAGAGGTCGCGCCGACAGCAGAGGTAGTAGAAGTTGCTGCGCCAGTTGAAACAGTTGAGCCAATTGCTGAACCCGTGCCCGTAGTCGCGCCTGCCGAAGTCGCGCCTCAAGTTGAGGCTGCGGCCGAGGCCAGCGAACCCGCTGCGTTTGATCACCACGCCGAGGAAGCGGCACTTGAGTCCCATGGACTCGAGTCGATGGACGACTTCTCCGCAGCCCTCGCCGCTTTCGAGCGCGAGCAGGCCGCTGAAGCCGCCGCCGTGGAGGCCTATGGAGACAAGGTTGTCTCCGGCACCGTGATCAAGGCGACGGACAAGCACCTGATTGTGGACGTAGGCCTCAAGTCCGAGGGCATGGTGCCCCTGGACCAGGTTGTCGACCACACCGGTGCGGTCAAGTTCAATGCGGGCGACGTGATTGACGTGGTTATCGAGCGCGAGGAGCCGGAAGGCGGCTACCTGGTCAGCTACGAGAAGGCACAGCGCCTGCGCGTGTGGGACGTAATCGAAAAGGCAGCCAACGACAAGACGCCGGTCATCGGCACTGTCGTCAGCCGCGTCAAGGGTGGCCTCACAGTCGACATCGGCCTCAAGGCATTTTTGCCCGGCTCGCAGCTTGAGATTCGCCCCGTCCGCAACCTCGACGGCTATCTCGGCACGCAGATCGAAGTCCGCGTCATCAAGCTCAACAAGAAGCGCGGCAACGTCGTTGTCAGTCGCAAGGAAATCCTCGAGGAAGAGCAGAACGCCAAGCGTTCCACCACCCTCGAGCAGCTCGGCGAAGGCGCTGTGCTCACCGGAACCGTCAAGAACCTCACAGACTACGGCGCGTTTGTCGATCTCGGCGGCATTGACGGCCTGTTGCACATCACTGACATGAGCTGGGGCCGCCTTACGCACCCCCGCGACCTCGTCAATGTGGGCGACGAGATCCAGGTGAAGGTTCTCAAGTTCGACAAAGACAAGCAGCGCGTCTCGCTGGGCTTTAAGCAGTTGACGCCCGACCCCTGGCTGGATGCCGCCGAGCGTTACCCGGTTGGCGCACACGTCAAGGGCCGCGTGCTTTCGGTTACCGATTACGGTGCGTTCGTCGAGCTCGAGCAGGGCATTGAAGGCCTGGTTCACCTCTCTGAGATGACCTGGTCCAAGCGCCTCAAGCACCCCTCCAAGCTGGTCAAGCCGGCCGACGAGGTTGAGACCGTCGTTCTCAGCGTCAATCCCGCTGACCGCCGCATCTCGCTGGGCATGAAGCAGCTGCTCGACAACCCCTGGGAGAACCTCACCGAGCGTTATCCCGCCGGGACCGTTGTCGAAGGCCGCGTCCGCAACCTCACCGACTTTGGCGCCTTCATTGAAATCGAAGACGGCATCGACGGCCTGGTGCACGTGTCCAACCTCAGCTGGACGAAGCGTGTCAAGCATCCTTCTGAGATCGTCAAGAAGGGCGAAAAGGTCAAGGCTGTCGTTCTCGGCGTCGAGCCGCAGAACCGCCGTCTGAGCCTGGGCATCAAGCAGCTTCAGCCCGATGTCTGGGAGAGCTTCTTTGCCTCGCACCGCGTTGGCGACATCGTCCACGGCAAGGTCCTCAGGACCGCGCAGTTCGGCGCATTCGTTGAAATCGCGGAAGGCGTTGAGGGTCTCTGCCACATCTCCGAAGCCGGCGATGAGGGCGGTGGTCCTTCCAAGCTTGAAACCGGTCTGGAGCACGACTTCAAGATCATCAAGATCAACGTGGAAGAGAAGAAGGTAGGCTTGAGCCTGCGCGCAGTCAGTGGCCACGAAGCCAGCCGCGCCGAGGTTCAGGACTACAAGTCGGAGCGCGAGCCCCGCGGCGGCGGCCACAAGGCCCCCGTTTCCTCTTCGACCACGACTCTTGGCGACCTGATCAACTGGAAGAGCGAGCGCGAAAGCTAGCTCTTTTGAACGAATCAAGCCCAACGGCCACCCCCAAGGGTGGCCGTTTGGCGTTTAGTGGCGCGATTCTCCGTATTTATTCCCCAATTCGATTCGCCCACACCTTTGCCCAAGCCGCGTACTCGCTTGGCCTTATCTGGTAGCGCGCAAAGTTTCCTTCGTGCAGGTTCAGGAGTTCGGTTTCGGTCATCTCTCTGAAACGGTCACGCTCCGCTGCATCGATATTCTGCTCTGCCCATTTGGCAACGAAGGCGCTCGCTTCCGGTCGAGTCATGCGCCCGCCGACAACGTCGGAGACGATCCTGCGCCGAGCTGCTTCATGCTTCACCCGGAACGGGTCGGGTACGCCGAGCGACTGTCTGACCGCCGCGTATTGTTCCGCCGAACGGTTGTATGCCCAGAGAAAGACATCCTTGAGCAGTTCGACCTTGTTCAGCTCGTAGACTCCAAGAATCGCGTTCGTGTAGAGCGACCGTGGAACATCGGTGAAGGAGAGCGGTGTCAGGTTGCGCTGTATGAACGGGATATTGGCTGCGAGGCGGGAGACGCGCTTGTTGACGTCATCGAAGGGCTGCAGATAGGGCAACTGAACCATGATGAACAATGCCTGCTCAAACGGATCTTCGATTGCCGCCGCCGTTGCCAATACCTGGTGAAAGCACTCTTCGATCACCTGCGGAACCCCGAGCGGACGGAACGTGGATTTCTCAATCCCAACCTCAATTCGACGCAATCGACCGGCTGCACCTTCATCCGGCAGCAGGTTGTGGGCGAGAATTCCGTGAAGATTCAGGATCGTAGAGCGGTTAAACCCAATCTCGTCCGCCGAGCCAACGAGGAATCCGATTGCGTCCTTATGGTTCACAATCATCTGGGCTTCCAACTGGTCGCGTCCTTGTGCCTGCTGCCCGAACTCAATCAAGCGCCGGGTATCGAGCAGCGAGTACGTATTCCCTTCCAGACGGCTTGAGTTCCACGACAAATCGATGAGAAGCCTGCTGAAAATCTGTTTTGCATAAGTACCTGCGCCTTCGACAGCAAGACCCGGGGTGCCGATTCTGGCCAGTTGCTGCCGTTCTGCAACTGAGAGGTAAAAGCTGACATTCGGCCGGTATTGGTCGAGAAATGCCCGGTTGTAGCCTGTTGGCTTTCTCGCGCCCAATGGCTGGTTAACGTAGCGGCGAATCTCGGCGCTCGCCGGTGATAGAGGTATGGAAAGTTCCTCCTTCGGGCGAACCGAAGTCGCAGAAGTGGCTGCAGGTTCAACTGCTTGCACCAGCGGCAGGCTATATTTGACCGAGCGTCTGCCCTTGCCCGCTCTGATCAGGCGACCGGCATCGACCAGATACCTGAGCCGGTATTGCAGGGTTCGTTCCGGAAGTTGCAAGGCGAGCGCATTGGTTACTTCTCCCAGGCTCGCACCTCCATCGTGACGCTGGACGGCTGCGAGAATCGCTTCAATCTCCGTTTCCGGTATCGGTCTGGCCACAGGTGTTCTCCCTTGTTAGTTGCGCATAGAAGCTTATGCGCAACTAAGCCGAGTTAATACGCAACTAAAGATGATTATACGCAAGTAAATCTTTTTATACGCAACTAATCCAAGTTCATGCGCAATTAAAAACCTCATGAAGGCAACTATTTCGATCTATGCGCAACTAAGAAGCGTGGAAAGGACGAATCGAACCAGCGGTCCTGCACCTTCTCACTCCCACCGAAAAACCCTCGCCGATATCGCCGTAAACACCACAAACGACACCAGCAGCGCCCCAACATCGCTCGCGTGCGCCATCCAGCCATCCCCTTGCCAGATCCCCTCCAGCAGGCTCACAGCATACGTAACCGGCAGCAGGTGCGCGACAAACTGCAGGACTGGCGGAAACAACGCCAGGGGCACAAACAATCCGGAAAGCGCGAACATGGGGTAGAGGATCACGGCGCCCATGGGCTGCGCAAACCGCGCCGTCGGCACAATGCTCGCGATCACAAACCCAATCGACAGGATGCTGAACGTACAAATCAGCAGCGCCACGCCAAACGAGAACCACGGCACCTGCCCGCTCATCCCGGGGTAGCGTTTGCCGACCAGAAACATGAGCGCCAGCGTAACGGCCGTGAGCAGCAGCTTGACGATCACATGCGTAGTCAGGATCGTCACCGGCCGCAGCGGTGTGGCCCGCAGCCGCTTCAAAATGCCGCCCTCGCGATAGATGGAGATGATGGTGACCAGCGACAGTACCGTGTTGACGGAAATCAGCAGCGCGATCAATACCGGCAGATGCGCCACCGAGAATCCGCTCGCAGAAAACGCCGGAGCCGCCGGTTTGGAACCCACAATCCGCCCCAGCACAACGTAAAGCAGCACCGGTATGCCTATGCTTCCAAACGCGCCCATGGGCTCGCGCAGGAACACCTTGATCTCGATCCACGTCAATTTGCCAAGCCCGCGCAGCATCATCGTCTCTGTCCTTATTCGCGAATCGAACGCCCGGTCAGTTTGAGAAAAACATCTTCAAGGGTGGGCAAAATGGTTCGAAAATCCGTCACCCGAATCCGGTTTTCCGACAGGCAATGAATCACCTCCGTCACCAGGTCCTCGCCCTGCCCCCGAATCGTAAAGCGCCGGCCAGCCCGCTCTACCTGCTCGACGCCCGCAATCTTCCTGAACTGTTCCTCGGCCCCTGCGTCTTCCGTGTCCAGCACCACCGCCCGCTCCGGGCAGTGCCGCCTGACCATCCGCTCCGGCGTGTCAATATCGATAATCCGCCCGTGCTCCATAATCGCCACCCGGTCGCACAGCCGCTCCGCCTCTTCCATCAGATGAGTCGTCAAAAACACCGTCTTGCCGCGCTCGCGGATTCCCCGCACCAGGTCCCAGATTGCGTGGCGTGCCTGCGGATCGAGCCCCGTCGTGAGCTCGTCCAGAAACACCACCTCGGGATCGTTGATAAGCGCCAGCGCGATAAACAGCCGCTGCTTCTGCCCGCCGGAAAGGTTCATGAACCACGCATTCCGCTTGTCCGTCAGCCCCAGTTGGTCCAGCAGTCGCGTCGCATCCACGGTCTTTGTTCCGTAGAGCGAAGCCCAAAGGTCCACCGCCTCCCACACCTTGATGCGCTTTTGCAACTGCGCCTGCTGCAACTGCACCCCGATCCGTTCCTGCAGTTGGTACACCTGGCGATACGGATCAAGCCCCAGCACGGCAATCGTTCCCGCATCCGGCTTCCGCAGACCCTCAATGCATTCCATGGTCGTGGTTTTTCCCGCGCCATTGGGCCCGATGAGGCCGAAAATCTCCCCCTGCTGCACGGTGAACGACGCATCCGCCACGGCCACAGTCTTCCCGTAGGCCTTGCGTACGCCGGAGACTTCAATCACTGGTTGCATTATGCGGAGTGTATATCAAGCGCCCCGCGGATCGCGTTAACCCCGCTGCAAGTCGTGGTCTGCGGTCACGGCGCAGCTTCCATCCTCGCTGAAGAATAGCCCATTCCCGCCCATAAACTTCCACCAGCCATTGGACCTGGCCCGCCGCAGGCTCACCACGCCAAATCGCCAGCCTCGCTTGTCTCCCGCGACCGGCTCCGCCGACAGCATGTCCTGAAATCCCGGCACGGCCCAGGTGTAGTCCAAAACATCCCACTCCCCAACGTTCATCCAGCCGCTCAGAAGCTCTTTCACCGCAGTTCCCGGCCCACAAGGATAAAGCGCAACGATATGCGCCGCACCGTCCTCATCCAGCCTCTCCGGCAGCGCGCGCACAATCTGCCCCAGAATCTCCGTTCCCGCCGGCCCTCCGGTCCAGAAATTTCCCCCGGCCCGCGCGCCCCTGTCCGGCAGATACGGCGGATTCGCCACGACCAAATCAAAAGTGCCATCCACACCTTCAAACAAGTCGCCCAGCACAAACTCCGCGTTCCGCACCCCATTCAGCGCCGCATTGAACCGCCCAAACTCCACAGCCCGCGGACTGATGTCCACGCCCAGCACGCTTTCGCAGTGGCCGCTGGCCAGCAGAGCATGGACGCCCGAACCCGTGCCCAGATCGATCCCTCTTCGTCGAGCTTTCCGGTTCACCAGCCCTCCCAGCAAGTAGCTCTCGCCCCACAGCCACATCACCTGGTTGATGGCAGTATTCTTCGCAGCTCGATCGGTCACGACGTATTCGCCATAGATGGGAAACAAGCAAAGCTGCGAGCGCACTTCCGCTCCTGAAATCTCGGCAAGCCCCGTCGCCAAAAGCACATCCACAAACTCGGCCGTCACATGCCGCCGCAGCCGGTCCACTGCCACCGCGCGCCCGTCCATCAGCAGCTCCAGCAGCGTGTCCACCGCGTCGTCTGCATTAGGAGTCCAGGCTTTCCGCAGCACCGGCCAGAAGTTCACCCCCAGCCGGGGAAACACGCCCAGGCGTTCCGCGCAAGCTGAAAGCGTGTAGCCGCACCCGGCCAGTTCCGTCGCAATCGCCGTTATCCGCCATGGATCGGCCGGCGCCCTTGGTGCGGCCACGGCTTCCGATAGTTGCTCAATTCGCGCCATTCAGTCTGCCGCCTGCCCTGCGTCCACACGCCCAGCCAGCCCGCTCTCCATCTGTCGCAGCACCAGCACAATTCCCAGTGCGCACAGCACGCTGCCCAGCGCGAACAGAAAGCCGCTCCCGTATCCCCAGCTCCCAATCACCCATCCGGCAATCGGCCCCACAAGAAAGAACGACACGTCTGAGAATCCGGTAAAGACACCCAGCGCAGTTCCACGATTATGCATCGGCACGCGCTTTACCGCCTCCACGCCCAGCGCCGGAAACACCAGGCTGAAGCCGAACCCAGTCAGCGCCGCTCCGCACGAGGACGCCCACGGAGACCCGGCGCTCCAAATCAGCAGCACGCCCACCGACTCCACAGAAAGGCTGACAATCGCCACCGGAAAACCGCCAAACCGATTGATGGCCTGAATAAACAGCAGCCGCGCCGCAATGAACGCAACGCCAAAAGCCGTCAGGCACAGCGCCGCCTGGTTCGGATTCCAGTGCCGGCTCAGGTAGTAGAGCGTCACAAACGTCGCCAGCACGCTGTAGCCGATCCCGCCCAGCGCCAGCGCCATGCCATGCGGCGCCACTCGCCCCAGCACGGCAGTGAACGGCAGATGCTCGCCCCGCGAAATCGGCACCGGAGCTTTCCGATAGGCAAGGCAAAAGCTGAGCGCGCACAGCAGGGTGGTCAGCATCCCCAGCGAAACAAGCCCCCAGCGTTGATCCAGAACCACGCCCAGCGGCGCTCCCAGCGCCAGCCCGCCATAGGTAGCCACACCATTGAATGAGATCACTTTGGCCGTGTGTTCCGGGCCAGCCGCCGTTATCCCCCACAGCGTAGAACCGGTCGATCCCAGGCTCTCGCCAACACCAAGCGCGAGGCGGCTCAAGATCAGCACCGTAAAAGTCAGCAGGTTGCTGAAGCGGGTGCCCGCGGCCCCCATCAGCAATACGCCGCTCAGCGTGCATGCGGCCATGCCCCATAGCACAGAGATTTTCGCCCCGGCGCTGTCGCTGATCCGTCCCGCCCAGGGCCGGCTAAGAAACGTGGCGACATACTGGATGCTGATGACCAGGCCGGCCAGCGCCGCGTGCATTCCCATGCGCAGATGTACAAACGCCGGCAGCACCGCCAGCGGCAATCCGATGGAGAGGTAACAAATGAATGTGAAGTAGACGTATCCCAGAACATTCTGCGTCGCGCCGCGCGAAGCGGAAGTTTGGTGGGCGCAAATGTCGTTGACTGGGCTTGAGGGCATGGGGGCAGGGCAGAGATTGTGCCGCAATGGGCCTGGCTTAAGTATATCGGAGGCCTGATTGCTGCAACCCGCAATTCGGTCCAGTCGAAAACCGACATGCTCTTTATTCCTTTTTTCTGGTCACCACATCAAGCAGCCCAAAAAACCGGCCACGCTTCCTGAGCCTCACCACATACGCCGCCAGCAGTGCGATGAACACTGCTAAGACGCCATAAAGCCACCCCGCCGCTCGGTCATGGTTGAGAATCGCAGGAATCGCAACGCAAGCCAAAGCTAGAAACGGCGCAACTTTGCCAGTAATGTAAACCGTGCGAAAAAACGCGGTCTTGGGCGTATTTCGGTAATCCCCGCGCATCAGCGCAGTCTGAACTACCGCGGAAATCAGCTTGAGAGCGATCAGAATCAGCGCGGCCAGCAGGAAGTTGCCGGCAGTCGACCCGCTCAATGCAAGGCTGAAGTTCATTGGATTCGTGGTACAGCCTGCGTCCAATCCTTCCCCTTCCGCACCAAGGAACCTCTGATCAAGTCGAAGTTTTGAAAGGGCAACACTTCAATAGCCTGCCCTGAGCGAAGTCGAAGGGTGCCGCAAGTGGCTGAAAATAAACGCTGAGCTTTAGCCCCCGAGGGATGTTCTTTGTGAATCTTGACTCAAAACCCGACTTTTTCCGCAGCCTCTTTAGCCCCCGCGGGATGCCTTCGTTAAGAAGTGACACTTGTGCAGACCTTCCCTAAACTGGAACCATGCCGGGCTTTCACGTTGAGAATTTCGGATGCCGGGCCGCCCGCGCCGATGGCGAAGCGATCAGCGATCGCCTGCGCGCCGCCGGCCATTGCGCTCAGCAGGCTTCCAGTGCAGATGTTGTTGTCGTGAATACCTGCTCGGTCACTGCCGAGGCTGATCGCGCAGCACGCGCCTTCATCCGCCGCGCCCATCGCCTCAATCCACAAGCCCGCATCGTCGTCACCGGTTGCTACGCCCAGCGCGCGCCGCATGAGCTCGCCACTCTCTCCGGAGTGTCTGCCGTCGTCGGCAACAGCCACAAGGCCTTCGCTCCGCAGATCGCCCTCGACCTGATCGCGCAGTCAGCACCCGTTCCAGCCGCAGCAGCCAGCGTCGCCGGGCTGGTTCAGATCCAGGCGGCCAACCCGCATCTTCCCGGCGCAGTTGCCCCACCGCGGGTGATCGCCGACGACCGCTTTGCGCACTCGTTCCTTGAGGAAGCCCAACTCGTCCCCGGCGTGCAAACCCGCCCCAATCTTAAAATTCAGGAAGGCTGCGGCAACCGCTGCACCTTCTGCGTCATCCCGCAGACACGCGGATCCTCGCGCAGCCTCTCCGCCGCCTCCATCCTCAAGCAGGTCGAGGGCTTCGTCGCCGCCGGCGGCAACGAGCTGGTCTTCTCCGGCATCAACCTCGGTCGCTGGGGACGCGACTTTCCCGGTTCGCCAACCCTGTCCAGCCTCATCCGCCGCATCTTCACTGAAACTCGTTTGCCCCGGCTCCGGCTCAGCTCCATCGAGCCCATGGACTGGGACGCCGAGATGATCCGTCTCATGGCCGAATTCGGCGGTTCTCGCCTCGCCCGTCATGCCCACCTGCCGCTGCAGTCCGGCTCTGACGCCGTGCTGCGCCGCATGCACCGCCGCTACCGGCCGTGGCATTACCAGCAGAAAGTGCATGCCCTGTTTCAGGCAGCCGGTCCAGACCTCACGCTGGGCGCGGATGTAATGGCCGGCTTCCCAGGCGAGACTGACGTCGAGTTCGAAGAAACCATGGAAATGGTTCGCAAGCTCTCCTTCGCCTACCTCCATGTCTTCCCCTTTTCGGCCCGTCCCGGAACCCGCGGCTGGGCCCAGCACATTGAGCGGCCGGTCCCTCAACCAGTCGTCGAAGAGCGCATGGCCGCGCTGAGAGCCCTGGCTATCGAGAAGTCCAAATCCCACCGCGCAAGCTTCGTGGGCAGGGAACTGGAAGCCATCACCCTGCATACGCCGCCGGAATTGGAGCAGGCCGGCCGCACCACCGCGCTCACAGAGAACTTCCTCCCCGTTGAAATCGATGCCCGCCACCCTGCCAACAAGCTCGTCCGGGTACGCATCGCCGCCGCGAATCTAGACGGAACCCTCCAGGCAGCAAAAGCCGGGTCATCCAGCTCTCAATACGCCGCAACCGCGATGTCGGTCTGAGAAAAGTCAGTTCCCTTGAAAAGAAGTTCTTCCCCGGTTTCCTTCGCCAACGCATAGGCCACGCAATCGCCAAAGTTGAGCTGCGCGGGGTGGCGGCCTTTGCCGTAGCGGCGGAACGCGTCGCGCGCCACCTTGGCATGGGATTCGGTAAAAGGAATCACCCTGATGCCAAATCGAAAAATCTGCAGATCGAGATCCCGAATGCCTTCAATCCCTCTCCGCGACTGCAAAATCATTGAGATTTCCAGGTAGTTTCCGGACGACATGCTGGGGCTGGCGCTGTTCAATATGGCCACATCCAGGCGGTGTCCTTCCGGCTCCTCAAGCAGAATCGCCACCATCGCCGACGAGTCAACAATCACGAAGGAAGCCCGTTTTCATCCCACCCCATGATCTCGTCCTCGCTGCGAGTGTCGAGAACGGGAAGCGTTGCGCAGTGGTGGCTGATGGCGCGAATCTCTTCAAGCAGGAGCTGTTTGTTTTCACGGCGACGCTCTTCCCGCACCAGCCGTTCCTCCATGGATGCGATCACGGCGTCGGTAATCGTCTCACCGGTCACCGCGGTCAGCTTTTTTGCGAGCTCGTCGGCTCTCGGCGCTTTAATGCTGATAGGCATGGTACCTATCCTCCTGGCTGTCTACCTGTCTACCTTAACACTGACTCTGGCCCGCTGTTCCACAATAGCCCGGAAAGCCGAAACCCCAATCGGCAGCGGAACGGAAATCTACCGCTGGCCTCCCGGCCGGCTGTTGTGTGGACCTCCCGGTCCACGCCGTGCTCTTCAAACCAAAAAACTGGAAGCCGCCCGAACCCGCAGGGCAAACGCACATGAAAATCGATCGAACCACTGAATGTGCCTTCCGGCAGGCCTGCAACCTGATTCCCCATACCCCATCCAAAAAAGCAAGCCCCTCCCCCGACTTACTTTGACTAAACTACTTAAATACAACAACTTCCACCCACACCATATTTGCAGGCTATTCGCCCCTTTTGGCGCACAATCCTTGTAGAGGTGTTTCTCATGCCAAAATCGTCCAGCAAAACGCAACCCTCGCCCTCGCCCTCGCCAATTCCATCGCCCCGCCTTTGCCCCTGTTTTTCCGGCCTTCAAACCCCCAAAAACGCTGAGACCCCACCCCCCCCACCCCAAATTCGTCAAAAAATCGAAGGTAGAATCCGCGTAACTAACGCCGATTCAATGATTTACAAAAACCGCCTGTTTACCTATCGGTAAACACACCCCCCCGTTTTCGGGCAAAAAAACACCAAAACACCATCGAAACTGGCACTTTAGAGCAAAAAATGGCACTTTTTGCACATCGAAATTCGCCTACCCAAGCCATCCCAACGTGCTCTGCTTTCCACCTCGATTCACCCCTCAAAAGCATCTATCTGACAAGGTCAAGAGCTTGCGGTTCCAAATGCGTTTGCCCTGCTTTACGCCTGGTCCCGCGAAGCCTTTGGACCCTTTCACGGCTTTGTCGCCGGCTGGACCTACTGGATCTACACCTTCTTCTACTTCCCCGGACTCCTGCTCGCCAGCGCCTCCATGGCAGCCTGCGTCATGGGCGGTCCCGGACCAAACGCGTCGCCTGATAACTCCGGGCGCTCTGCTGCAAGCCATCGGCCGGAATTCTTCAGGATGTCGAACAATCCGGGAGAAACTGGGAAGAACGGTGAACCAGTCCCAAATTGAAGAGCTTTATCGCGTGGGTTGTGTCGATCACGTTCCAGCCTTGACCGCTTGGGCTATCATTCTCACGTGTGAAGAAAGCTGAACTTCGGCTCGTTCAAAGATCTGCGAACTTACGCACAGCGGAGGACGACGATGCAGAAATCGCTTTTGACAGCACCTCTAATCGCGGTATGTTTCCTGATGGCTTCTCATGCCTTGACAGCTCAAGAGGTGGTGCATGCCCTCACAGGAACGGTGAACAATATCGATTCAACAGCCAAAGTTATTACCGTCACTACTGACGACGGCTCCGTCGGTACATTCGATGAATCCGCCGCCCCCCACGCCTGGGGTAAATTGGACAAGTCCCTCCGCATTGATGCGGTCGCCGCCGGTGAATTCAACCAGACGGGTGCTCGCGTAGTCGTTTATTACTTTGGCTGGGGAGAGCCTCGAACAGCTGTCGGGTTTCGGACGATTGCTCCCGGAACAGTTACAAGAACGGATGGAATCGTCGTAAAGCTCGAAAAGGGGGAGCATCTGCTCACCGTCAAAGAGCAGTCCGGCAAAGTCGATTCCTTCAAGATCACCCCGGACGCAGTGGCCGAGACTGGGGTCGGGGCCGTCGACGGCTTCAAATTCGATCCTGCGCGGGGCCAACGTGTGCGCGTGACTTCAACGCTGACCAATGGCTCCGAGGTAGCCGTCTTCATCAACGCTGCCTTCATAAACTGATCCACCATCTATCGAGCCTCAAGGCCAAGCCCGCAACACCAATCTTGAGTCGATTCCCCTTCAGCAGTTAGTAAGGCCTGAGGGTAGTCGCGAACTTCCGCATCGGAACGATCCCCAGCGACAGGTCTTCGTCGCTGGGGTGGCAAACCGTTTGCCGTGCGGATCACAAAGTACGCACTCGCTGTGCATCGCAGGCTCGTTATTGCAGGCTGCCTGTTGTCGTATTGGCGGGGCTGCCGATTGCGTCGCCGGATACAACCAGCTCCACTCTCCGGTTCTCCTGCCTTCCAGCAGAATTGTCGTTCGAGGCTACGGGGAGCGTATTGCCGAAGCCCTCGGCGCTCACTGAGTTCGCTCCAACCCCCTGCTGCACCAGATAGTCGCGAACAGCATCTGCGCGATTCTCCGATAGCTTCTGGTTCATATCGTCGCCGCCAACATTGTCTGTATAACCGCCAACCTGAATGTTGAGGCTTGGATAAACAATCAGAATCCCAGCAACCTTAGCCAGCTTCTCTCGCGCACCGGATTTCAATGAGTATTGTCCAGTGTCGAAGAGCACATCGGACATGCTGATAATCAGGCCTCGCGCGCTATCACGGGTCTGAAGAATCTTGTTCAGTTGATCTGACAATCGCGCACGCATTGCTGCCTTGTCGGTGTCAGCCTGGTGTGCATTCGCCTGTGCCTGTTGTGCAATCAGACGAGCCTTGTCTGCGTCGGCCTGGGCAGCGCTGACCGCTGCCGCAGATGCGGCCTGACTCCTCAGCAGGTCTGCCTGAGCCCTCGAGGCCTGTGCGTCTGCTTTTTCCTTAAGCAGCGTAGCGTTCGCCGCTTGAGCCTGTGAGCTTGCCTGAGCGTTCGCCGAAGCCAGAAGTTCCGCCGCATGCCGGTCGGCCGCAATCCGCTTGACTGCGATTTCTCGTGCATCCTCCGCAGTCTGTGTTGCCTCGCGTGCTGCCGCGATCAATGGCTTCTTATCAACATGACCGCCGATCGCATCGTCCTCTGCAATCTTCATCAGCTGCACAGCATGCCCATAACTGTCGCCGGCGAATTGCTCCGCACCTTCCGATTTGGCGATGCGCAACGCATTGCGTGCCTCATAGAACTCCAGAGGCAGATTTGCATTCAGAACCACGGGGTCAAACTTGTATCCTGTGGGCAGGTACCCACCACGCTCCATCAACTCGTACTTTGCGTCGACAACTTCGCTGGTCCCCTTGGTGTCGGCAAGAATGACATTCTGGAGCACCACAACGTTGCTCGGCTGTTGGACCGCGAAGTAGGGCTCAGCAGTGACAATCAGAGCAAATGCCTGCAGATCAGTGGTTGCAGTCAGCTTGCTCCGATCATTGTCGCCGACAAGTACTTCTCCAAGATTGATGGCGCGACCCTCAGGTGAAATCGCCCAGAGCACATACGTCAGATACTCGTCGCCAAAAGTTGTTGGGCTTTGCAAGTTTCCAAATTCCGCTTCTACTTCCATCGTGCCACGCTTGCTGCGTACCTTGGCTTTGCCTTCAGCCGAAGGCATTAATGTGGTCCCGGCAAACTCCACATCCGAGGCGCCGCTGCGATGTCGGTAGTTGATCGCCTGAACCGTGCGGCTGATGACGACGACACGAAACATCGGCGTGCCTCCGGAGTTTTCAACGACCGTAGTCTGCGATGCGGCCTGAGCCAACGCGCTCAAGCTAAGTGTAGTTCCGATTGCAAGCAACAGAATGCTTTTCAAGTCATTTCCTTTGGGTGAGACTTTACCTTGCAGTGTTGTGCTGAGCGTGCGATTCCAAAAACGTTGGTTGTTGAGTCGTTTGCTTGTCGAGTCAATGACCAACATGGAATTGCGTGATATAGCTAAGCAGGTTGAAAACCTTAAGTAGCCAGATAACTACGACGATGACGACAACCAGGTTCAGAAGTCCTTTGATGGTTCCCTGCATTGGAATCAGGTTGATCAGCCACAGCAAAACACCTATTACCAAGAGCGTGATGACGATGGTCACGAGAGGCATTGTTCTTCTCCATTCATTGTCACTGCGATGAAATCGCGTCTGGAACCCGAAAACATACGTGCCGATTGTCGCGAGGTGTCCGGCTTCTCCGCAGGACCGCTCCCCGCTTACATCTTTGTAAGAGAGGAGTTGACACCTTCCCACAAAGAATGCTGCCTTCTCGATCCGCCTGGAGGATTGGCAATCCGTTCAGCAGAGCGGATTTTTGGGTGTCCAACTTGACCATGCTCGCCGCAATGCGATGAGCTTTCGTTGTTCTTCTTTCTCATTCTTCCAAAATGCTGAGAGCATTGCTGTGCAACTCTGCACACGTCAGCGGACTCGCCGGCAGCCGTCAACTCATTCAAAAAAGGGCAAAGCCATTCCATGGAATTCTTGTCGAGCGAGACTACAGGCCTCGCAGAACGTGTCCTCCACGCGGTCAGTTGGGTGTCCCGGAAGCATTCATGCTGGCAGGAACTTGGCTCAATGGCTCTTGCGTTATCTTCTCGGCGTAAATCGAGGATCCTCCGGCTGTCGCCAATCGAGAATCGTCAGTCACGATGCATGCGCATCGAGTAAGGACCCGGAATTGGCAAGCAGGTATCGCGGCTGTTTCCTTCAGGATTGTGCTTGTTTCCGGTTATCGCTTCCCGGTCTCCTCGGGCGCAGGCTTATCGGCAGGCATCTCTGTCCCCGTCGGAAAGATGAGGATCTGGATTGAGCCCCAATCCGCATCTATCGCGGTGCCTGCCTGCTTTCCTGTTCCCAGCGTCTTTAGCTGGTCGTCGTCAAATCCAAAATTGTCGACTAGGTACTGGCGGATCACCATGGCCCTCGCCTCGGTGAGAACCTGATCCTTCTGGGCATCGCCTTCCATGCTGGATGAAACCACGATCACTGCAAATCCAAACTTGTTCTGCGCTAGGAAATCGCCAGCCGCCTTGAGAGACTTATGGTCCTTCAGCTTTGCTGAATCGCGTTTGTCGAAAAGGTCTTTTGCTGGGTAGGTGAATGCTTTCTGCGGGACGGCCGCGGGCAGACTACCGATTCTATTTGCCGCCAAATCGCGTGAATCTTCGTAACCGCGCTTCTTGAAATAGCCGCTCAACAGGAAGTTATGCTTCAGTGCTTCCATGTTCTCCTGGAAGTCTGTCACACCGGCTTGCGCTTGCACCATCGTGCTCTTGAGCGTAGTTGTTGTCTCCTCAAGATTGGTGTAAAGCTGCTTGTCGTTTACCAGCGCACCAACTGTACCCTCTCCCGAATCGATCTTCCCGGTTATTGAATTTAGATGCGCAGTGGCGAGAGTCGCGTTGTTGACAGCCTGCTGGCTGCTGTCCAGAATGCCACTGGCAGTTTTAAGGAGCGCCGCCATCTGCAGCGGTGGAACGCTGGCAATTGTGTCGCCATCATGCACTTCGGCTTGGCCTTCAGAGCCGAATGAGAGCGCGACATACTGATTGCCAAGCAGGCCTTCGGTCTCGATTGAGGCCACTGAATCCTTCTTGACGATGTCGCGCGTGGACTTATTCAACTCCATTACAACAATCACCTTGCCGGTGGGGTTGTGCGGGAGCGTAATGGCCTGCACGTTCCCGCTGACAACACCGCCTACCAGCACGTTGGCTCCAGCAGCCAGGCCAGCCACGTTGTCAAATTGTGTTTTGAGCTTGTATGTAGAGGTGAATAGAAACTCCTTGCTTCCAATAACAAAGACACCGGCGGCAATCACTGCCAGGGTAAAAACGATAAATGCTCCCAGACGTACAACTCTCGACATATGTCCCCCTATAACTGCTTCAGGAATTGCTCTACAAGCGCAATTTCACTGTGTTCAAGGTCTTCGAACGTTCCTTCAATCACCACGCGGCCCCGATCAAGCAGCGCCAGGCGAGTGGCAATCGTCTTAGCGCTGTGCATGTCATGTGTCACCACGATCGAGGCCATCTGATGCTCGCTCTGAAGTTTGAGAATCAGCTCGTCAATTTCACCCGAGCTGATTGGATCGAGGCCAGCTGTTGGCTCATCAAGAAGCAGGATCTCCGGATCCAGAGCAAGCGCACGAGCGAGCCCCACACGTTTTTGCATTCCACCTGAAATATCAGAGGGCATCTTATCCAGCGCGCCTACCAGACCAACCTCAGCCAGCAACTGATCGACTCGATCGTTCCGCTCTGCTTTAGATAGATCGTTTCGATGATGCACCAGGGGGAATGCGATGTTCTGACCGACGGTAAGTGAGTCGTAGAGCGCTGCATGCTGAAACAGGAATCCCATTCTCTTGCGTACATCGCCGAGCATATCGAGAGAAAGTCCTGCGATGTCCTGTGCCAGAATTCGCACCGATCCGATGTCTGGTTGAACCAGACCGATGATCAGTCGCAGCAGCACGCTCTTCCCCGTTCCGCTTCGCCCCAGCACCGCGAGTGTCTCGCCGCGACGAATGGAGAGGCTAACTCCATCCAGGACCTTATGGGTCTCAAATGTTTTGTGTAAATTCTCGACGGCAACGGCAAGAACATGGGCAGCAGGACCGGGGCCCGCTTGGTTCATCGATATGTCGTTGGCCGTGGCCATTTTTGCCTCTAGAGACTTCAATGTTTAGTGAAAGATGACAAGAATGAGTTTGACGAGGACGACGTCCGCCAGAATTACAAAGAGCGAAGCAAGAACCACGGAGTTTGTTGCAGCTCGCCCCACGCCTTCAGCGCCTCCGCGCGTACGCATACCTTGAAAGCATGCAATCAACCCAATAATCAGACCAAACACTGCCGTCTTGAATGTAGGCGGCAGGAAATCGCTAAGTGTCGCGCCGCGGAAGCCGCTATCGATGAACTGGTGAAGCGAAATAGGTGCGACCAGCGTCTGCGCAATCCAGCCCATCAGTATCCCGCATGCATCCGCGGCCGCAGTAAGCAATGGCAGCATCAGTATGCATGCCAGAATTCGAGTAGCTGCAAGTAGCCTATAGGGATTGACCGCGGACGCTTCCATTGCGTCAATCTGCTCAGTCACCTTCATGGATGCCAACTCAGCGCCAATGCCTGCACCAACTCTTCCGCTTACAACAAGGCCCGTAACTGTTGGGCCCATCTCCTGGATAATCGAAAAGATGACGGCAGATGGGAGAAGGGATGTGGCGCCAAACCGAGTCATACTCGAGCGAACTTCCATTGACAGAACTGCGCCGATTGCCGCCCCAGCCAAAGCGACCAAGGGCAGAGACTTCGACCCAACGTCATCCAGTTGCCGAATCAGTTCCTTGAATTCAAATGGGGGCGTTGCCGCGGCTTTGAGTACTCGCCAGCTGAAGATGCCAAGGCTTCCAAACCATTCAAAGAATCCCGATGAGAGTCCCGCTGATGGACTGCCGCCTTCGTGGACAGACGAGATGCCCGGCCTCCGGGCTATTGGAGCGATCGTTGTAGGAGCTGTCATTCCGGAGTCACTCACTTGTTGGGGCCTTGCTCTGGCGAGCCATGCGCATTATTCAAGTGCATGCGTGAAATCAGGGAGTGCGGGCCGTTGTAAAGAAACTCGAGCGAAATGTTGCTCCCAACGTAAGCCAGCATGCTGTAATTACCAAGGCGGAATGCATCCTTGGCGCCAAATCGGTTCGGGTACCATGCGTACACTGCGGTCATGGTGCCCGCGTAGGGTGCAACCAGCGCGGGGAATGAGAACACACGATGACCGTCGATGCCATCGCGTGCGGTGAGAGTGGAAAGCACTGCATGGCGTAAACGAGGGAACACTCCGACACATTCGCATCGATAGTACATCGTGTCCTCGTGCAGAGCCTCAGCCATCGCATAGCGCGTCGTAGTCGCGACCACCCCGATGCCGAAGTTGGAACCGAGTCTGCGTGAATAGCCCTTGAACCCCTGACTCCACTCAGGTGGCGAATTGCCGAATTGATTGATTCCTGCGGCAACTGTCGAAGTTGCAATTGGATATGGACCGAATGAATCGAACAGGTAATTGCTGGCGATCGTTCTCTGTGTCGGGCGTTCATATCGGAGATCAAATTTCACCGCAGTAGCGGTAGTGCTCGTCGAGTCAACGGAGGAATCGCTGGAAGCGGAAATCGATTGTGGACTTGCGAGGGCAGGTTGCGCTGCGAACAGGGCGATCATCAGAGTAAGAATCGACAACCCGCAGACCCACTTGCAGCGAAGCGGTGAGATCGATTGAATTCGTTGTTCACATTCCTGATCTTCACAGACCACTAGTAAAGACCGCGGGTCTGGCGTGGTCATCCATTTGTTCAAAAAACATCCTCCGGTCGCTATCGCCGTTCGCGAAATCACATGGCACTCTTGCCGACACACGTTTACGGTCGAGTAAGTCCATGACGATAGTGTCAGAGGATGAACCTTGAAGGATGGTCATAATTGACCGCGGCACCAATGGCACGCGGGCACTGCAGAACCAGGTGGGGATGCAGAAAAGGCGCGGGTCATGCGACAAGGCCAGGTTTTTTCAATCGCCAAACAAATGGGTGTGTCGAGATTTCTACTCCACCGTGACGGATTTCGCGAGGTTCCTTGGCTGGTCGACATCGCAACCGCGGCGTACGGCGATGTAGTAGGCCAGCAATTGAAGGGGGACGATTTCAATTAGGGGGGAGAGCATCTCGATGGCGGGGGGGATGTGGATAACGTGCTCAACCAAGTCGCTGATCGTGTGATCGCCCTCGGTCGCAATGGCGATCACACGGCCTGAGCGGGCGGTTACTTCCTGGATGTTGGAGAGGGTCTTCTCGTAGCGGAGTTTGGAGGCGGGGTCGGCTTCGTCGCGAGTTACGAGGACTACGACGGGGAGCGTCTCATCAATCAGGGCGTTTGGGCCGTGCTTCATTTCGCCGGCGGGGTAGCCCTCGGCGTGGATGTAGGAGATCTCTTTGAGCTTGAGGGCGCCTTCAAGGGCGATGGGGAAGTGGATGCCGCGGCCGAGGTAGAGAAAGTCGCGGACGTTGGAGAAGCTGGCGGCGAGCTGCTCGCATTGGGCAGAGCGAGAGCGCAGGATCTCTTCGATCTTGGCGGGGATGCGGCTGAGGTCTTCGATGAGGGAGACGGAGCGTTCCTTGTCGATGCGTCCGCGGAGCTGGCCGAGCTTGAGGGCGAGCAGGAAGAGGGCGGTGAGCTGCGCGGTGAAGGCTTTGGTGGAGGCGACACCGATCTCGGGCCCGGCGTGGGTATAGATTGCGCCGTGGGCCTCGCGGGCCACCATGGCGTCGACGACGTTGCAGATGGCGACCGTTTTGGAGCCGAGGGCGATCATCTCGCGCTGGGCGGCCAGGGTGTCGGCGGTTTCGCCGGACTGGGTGATGAGGAGGCCGAGGGCGTTGCGGTCGGGGATGGGGTTGCGGTAGCGGTATTCGCTGGCGTAGTCGACGTCGACGGGGAGGCGGGCGAGGCGCTCGATCATGTACTTGCCGGCGAGGGCGGCGTGCCAACTGGTGCCGCAGGCGGCGATGTTGATGCTTGAGGCGGCGGCCAGCTCTTCGTCGGGGATCTTCATCTCGCCGAGGAAGACTTTGCCGGAGTCGAGGGAGACGCGGCCCAGCGTGGTGTCGGTTATGGCGCGCGGCTGCTCCCATATCTCCTTGAGCATGAAGTGCTTGTAGCCACCCTTTTCCGCCTGGACGGGGTCCCATGTGATGCGAGTGATGTTGCGGTGGATGGGGTTGCCGGCGAAGTCGGTCAGTGCTACGCCGGCCAGGGTGAGGATGGCCATGTCGCCGTCGGCGAGGAAGTAGATATTGCGGGTGTGGTGGAGGACGCCGGGAACGTCGGAGGCGACGAAGGACTCCCCTTCGCCGACGCCGACGATGACTGGCGGGCCGAAGCGTGCGACGACGATCTTGTCCGGCTCGGTGGCCGAGAGGACGCCGAGGGCGAAGGCTCCGGTGAGGCGCTTGACAGCGCGGCGGACGGCGTCTTCGAGCAGGATTGGCTGGCCGGATGATGCCGCATCCTGCTGAATCTGCTCGATTAAGTGAGCGATGATTTCAGTGTCGGTTTCGGTGACGAACTTGTGTCCCTGATTGATGAGCTCGCGCTTGAGTTCGAGGTAGTTTTCCACGATTCCGTTGTGGACTACTACGATTCTGCCGGTGCAGTCGCGGTGGGGGTGGGCGTTCTCTTCGGTGGGTCGGCCGTGGGTGGCCCATCGGGTGTGTCCGATGCCGAAGGTGCCATCGAGGGGGTGTTCGCGGAGGACTTCTTCGAGGTTGGCGAGCTTGCCGGGGGCGCGGCGGACTTCGAGGATGGGGTTTGAGGGGTTGCCGACGGCGATTCCTGCCGAGTCATAGCCGCGATATTCAAGGCGTCGCAGGCCCTCAATGATGATTGGGACCACTTTCCTGGGACCAACATAACCAACGATTCCGCACATGAAATCATTCTAGGCGATGGAAAAGCAGGGAACAGGGACTAGGGACTAGGGAATAGGCACCAGGGAGCAGGGAACAGGGGCAATTGGGCTGAAAAACACC